>Ga0210123_1000409_pt1 | contig 27178 bp, 17 predicted proteins | sample Muzzi_PWB_D2_FD_185535 | JGI IMG/M metagenome (GOLD analysis project Ga0210123, IMG submission 185535) | Wetland microbial communities from San Francisco Bay, California, USA, that impact long-term carbon sequestration - Muzzi_PWB_D2 (SPAdes) | ecosystem: Environmental > Aquatic > Marine >... | reverse complement strand
TTCCCCAAATGGCTCACCGGGCTGAAGAACATTGATAATCCTGGAACTGCCATTTATTGCGACCTCAACCCCCAGACTGCCGGATAACAGCACCCCGAACCCCTTTTCCATCTCCCCCCGGCGGTACACATATTCCCCCGGGGAAAAGCCCACCTCCGATATCCGACGACCGACAAGAAGTCGTTCTTCTTCGGAAAGTCCTGCAAAAAAGGTATCTCTTGCGATTCCCGGATCACCGGGATTGATATGGGCTATACCGGCCCACAGGCGATGGGTCTTCATTCGGGAAAAATCGTTATTTTCAAAGGTTGGAAATTGTTCTACCAACTTTGCCGCTGCCGCTCCGCGATCATCGAGGTCTTCCGGACAAAAACGGGCAAGCGGGCTTTTAATTTTTGTCAGATAGCCAAGATCGCGGAGGCAATGCACAATGGGGACCCTGACACCTGCGTCTATCCGAAAATTTTCTGTGTACGGCCGATATCCCAGTTGATAGTAGAAAGAAACGAACTGGAGGGCACAGTAGGATAGGCCGATGCTAGCACCGGCATTCAGGCAATAACGATACAGTTGGCCTATGAGCAGCGAGGCGACCGTCCTGCCCCTGGCATCAGGAGCGACAGCAAAATGAGATGCATAGCAGATTCCCTCTCCGGGAAACAGCTCAAACAGGGTCGACTGGCGAAAATTCATCCCCAATGGTGCAGCAAGTCCTGAGTTCCCAAGGACATTAACCCGCACACAGCCTACAACCCGTTCCGACTGGTCGACAGCCATAAAATGCTGGGCCGATTCGTCCAGTGCATCTTTCAGCAAACGATGCCTGTGATCCATTCCCTCCATAGAACGACAAAATTCATCCGACCAGATTTCGTATAAAAAACGATAAATACTTTCACGACCCGCATCTCCTTTCGGCAGTATAATTTCGACAGACATTCTCCTCTCCCTTATAAAAATTTAGGAAACGAACTTTTTGACGACAACCTGCGGGTTGGCGACTGAAGCCCTATAGGCGGATTGTATCACAAAATAGGAGTAAATAATAATCGATATCAAATCACTTACCTGCCGCCCCGTTGCCGCTATCAGATGTGCAGGTGAAGAGCTTGTTTTTAAAATGTTATAACGCTCTGATTTCCTTCAGTGATTCTCTTTTACAGCGCACACCTTGAATGTGTCGGCAAACAACAATGCATCATGAGATACTTCTAAAATCAGTATGTTGTCCCACATGAAAATCACTTTCCCTCCATAGGAGGTACTCAACAGAGCTCCCTTTGCGGATCGTAATTTTTATATTCGGCTCTCTTGAAACAGAAAACCGTCACCCCCTCATTTTGAGTCGTATTTACAGCTAGAAGAGGCTTTCTGGCTGCGGTTCCGAGCCAGAAAGCTCTGGTCAGTGTCGCTTTCCGCATTCCACCGAACTCTGTGCCAAATAAAAGAAAAACCCTGACCGGAGTTCATCAGATACAAACGAACGATTATATCCTGATTTGAGTACAAAAGAAGGGGGAGTTGGGTTGGGGGAAACCTTGAAACAGTCCTGCTCTTTCCCATGGAATGGGAGAAGAGCAGGGGGAAAATCGATTTTTCGTATCGGAAACTCTATGGAGTCAGTTGCGACACTCCAGGTAGTTTTCTTCCTGGCAGCTGCCCTGCTCATACAAGAATTCAGCCTTATGGCAAAAGACCTGCCTGATACCTTCTTTGGAAAACACTATCTGCCACAGTTGATTCCTCCTGGTCCTGAAACTGGCGGCACAGACCAGAAGATAGTAGGTCCACATCCGGTAAAAAGTTTGATCATATATTTCTTTGATCTGATTCCAGTTTCTGGTGAAGTTTTCAAACCAGGCCATCAATGTTCTGTCGTAATACGGTCCGAAACTGTGCCAGTCTTCGAGATGAAATAACCCTTCTGCAGCCTCACTGATCTGGTGGGCGGACGGCATCATTGAATTTGGAAAAACGTACTTTTCTATCCAGGGGTCTGTCGAGGTGACCGAAGAATTGCCGGCAATAGTATGCAGCAGGAACAGCCCTCCTTTCTGCAAACATCGATGAACGACCGACATAAATTTCCGGTAATTCTTCCACCCGACATGTTCGAACATGCCGATTGATACAATTCGGTCGAAAGGTTCATCCAAATCCCGGTAATCGCACAATTCGAAGCTGACATCGAGATTTTCACAGAATTTTCTGGCAAAATCGAGTTGTTTTTTGGAGACGGTAACCCCTTTTACCCGCGCCCCGTAGTGCTGGGCAGCAAATTTGGCAAAACCTCCCCACCCGCAACCGATATCCAACACTGTCATTCCCGGTTGCAAACCTATCTTCCGGCAAATCAGGTGCAATTTGGCCTCCTGGGCCTGGTCCAGGGTTTGAGCCGCATACCAGTACCCACAGGAATAGTTGCGCCATTTATCCAGCATCACGTTGAAGAGTTCGTTGCCGATATCATAATGGCGCCTTCCGACAATGAAAGCCCGTTTTTTCGTCTGCGGGTTTTGTACCTTTGTTTTGAGTACTTCCCAGAACAGCAACTTGTTGGAACGTATCTTCTTGTCCAATCGTCTTTCAAGAATCCTCGAGAAAAACTGGTCAAGGGCATCACAATCCCACCAACCTGCCATATAGCTTTCCCCCAGTGCGAGGGATCCTCCGGAGAGGACACTACTGTAAAATTCGGGATTGTTAACCTTTATATCCCATGGTCTGTTGCCGTTAATCTCAATATCCAGAGGTTCGAGAATCGTCTGCAGCGCATGTTTTATTCGATGCATAGTCCCACTCCTTTCCCTGAGATGATAAGCGATTGCTTTCTTTGGGGAGCTTTTACAAACAGTTTCCCCGCCCAGAGCCAAGACCGGCCAGAGCTAAATCCTATCCTCTTCGTGCTACTAAAGCAAGAGTTTCTTCTTTTCCGCCCTGTCATGGCGGCACCGGTTCTCCAAGGCTTAATAGCAGCAGCCTTTTCAGTTGGAACAAGTGGCCGTTTGAGACAAATATCACTCTCCGGAATTCAAATCGTGCGGATTTGAGTTGTGAACAGTTACCAATCGTTCTTTGATTTTCTCAAATTCATGATCCTGCATCCTCTGCCGACGATCATACAAGGCCTGCGAAAGACCCGCGGCATAGGCATGGGGGTTATCAAAGCGGAAGATAGCCCGGTCAAAGGAGGAGAAGCTCATCTTGGCCCGTTGCCGGATGATGTCTACAGTCTCGTCTTTTCCCACACGTCGGCCACCGTCAAAGAGTGGTTGCAAAAGTTGGATAATTTCAAGACCCCTGGCCGAAATGGCTTTGCGCTTCCATGGATCCTCCGGGGAAATCAGAGTAATGATTTTTTCTCCCCGGCCCGGCGGTGATTCCGTGAGGGTGTCGAAGATAACATCGCCGATACAGTGGGCGTCACACCGAAGTCTTGCCACATCAAGACAACCGGGAATGCTGGTTTTCGCCGGCTGATCGGAGAGCTTCATCCGCTCAATCATCTTGCCGGCAGAGTTTTCAACAGCAGCCAGTTTATATACCCCGCCCAGCGCCGGCTCATCAAAGGCCGTTGCCAGTTTTGTACCGACTCCCCAAATATCAATGGGGGCTCCCTGAATCTTTAAACTGGTGATCAACCTCTCATCAAGGTCGTTGGAAGCGACAATTTTTGTCTCATGAAATCCTTTGGCATCGAGTAACCGGCGTGCCTCAAGGGCCAGATAGGCGAGGTCCCCGGAATCCAGGCGTATGCCCATCAGGTCCGCCCCTTTGTCGCGCAGCCTTATTCCTGCCTCAATGGCCTTCTTCACTCCTTCCAGGGTGTCAAAGGTATCGACCAGCAATACTGAATTGTGGGGATACAATTTTATGTAGGCTGTAAAGGCCTCGGTTTCACTGTCAAAGGCCATGACCCAACTGTGGGCGTGTGTCCCGCGCACCGGGATGCCGTAACGGGCTGCAGCCAGGACATTGGAGGTGGCGTCGGCACCGCCGATATAGGAGGCCCGACTTGCCGAAAGTCCTCCATCCAGTCCGTGCGCCCGTCTCAGGCCAAATTCGAGCAACTGATCCTTCCCGGCAGCAAGACGTACCCGCGAGGCCTTGGTGGCAATCAGCGATTGATGGTTAACAATAGTCAAAAGAGCCGTTTCGAGAAGTTGCGCGTCGAGAAGAGGTGCCCGTACCCGAACCATCGGTTCATGGGGAAAGACTATCGTTCCTTCCGGCACCGCTTCAATCGCCCCCCGGAATCTCCAGCCACTGAGAAATTCCAGAAAAGACCGAAGAAACAGTGGCTGGTTGTCTTTTCCGGTAACCGACCGGAGATAGTTAATATCTTCCTCGGTAAAACAGAGGCCCTCAAGCCAGTCGGCAAAGGGACCGATGCCGGCGGCCACTACATATCGCCCGCGAAAGGGTGGAGTGCGATAAAACATATGAAAGACGCTCGAACGATTCTCCATCCCGGACAAATAATAGCCCTGGGCCATAGTCAGCTGGTAAAGATCAATAGTCAATGCCAAAGAGGTATTGGGATAGGCAGGCAGAGTCGGCTCAATTGGACTCTGGCCGGGCCTTCCCGGATTGTGCTTGCAACTGGATTCCATGAACTTCCCCGTCTGTCCTCCGTTCGACTCTTTTGTTGCCGATACCATTTCCGGCAACAAACTCCCATGGATAAACACTATTCCTTGCCGACTGTTAAAGCAAGGGACGACTCCCTGGGAATCGAACAACTTATAGAGATCATCGATCTTTTTGCTGCGTCCCGGTAATCGATGCACCAAAAAAAAGGGGTGAAACCGGCAGCCGATTTCACCCCTCTTATTACAGGCGACCATGGAAAGCGATGGCCACAATTTTTTTTTTGAGCGAAGACTATCTACAAAGACTATTTAATATCCTGTTTAAAGAGTTCTGTATAAATCTTCTGGAATTCGCCACTTTGGATCCCTTTCTTGATTTTGCCGGTGTTAGAGTTAAACCAGGCATGCATTGGATCGGTGGCGAAAAGATTGTCAATATAAGCGGTTACTTCCGGATCGTTTAACTGTCTTGCGCCCGGGATGAATTTAAAATAGAAATTGTGGGCTACGTCGTAGATTCCATGCCACCAGGCATAGTCGGGCCCCATCATCGCCGCACCCATCCGTGCTCTTCGGCCCTCATGATGCCAGAGCTCCCAGTATTCCCAGTCAAGGTCGTTGGCAAAGGCTGCTTTCTTATCCAGCAGTTTCTTTTGTTTGACCATCTTGTAGATAGCAGCTGCCGGCTTGCCGAACTTCTCGTTATAGAGTTTGACGAGAGCATCATACTGAAAATAATGGCCGTCGACGAAGGCCTGCTGATGACAATTAAGACAGACATCCTGCATGGCCTGGCGTTTTTTGCCGGCATTAGCCTTATATTTGGAGACCGGTGGACGCAGGGTCCAGGAGATGCGGTTACCGACGTCATGGGTGACTGGTTGCTTGGCAGTGGCGGACATATGGCAGGTGGCACAGGTTGGCGCATCATAGTAATCTTTGCCGACGACCCATTCGTCCTTGTCGAGATTGAGATGGTCTTTATTGCCATAATAGGCAATGCCGTGTTTAGACTCCTCATAAATCTCTTTCTGGGGATGGTCGGGGCCAAGGTGACATTTACCGCAGTTTTCGGGTTGTCGTGCCTGCGCCTTGGAAAAGGCATGACGGGAGTGGCAGGCATTACAGGCGCCTTTTGATCCATCCGGATTCAAACGACCGATGCCGCTGTTCGGCCAGGTCAATGGGGACAGCTTGTTCGGCGATTCTTCATCGATTAAGACTTTTCCACCATGGCATGACTCGCAGCCGACTATGGCAATCGGTTGCCCGCCAGCCGCATGAGCCAGATAGGCATCGTTGGACGAGAGTATTTCACCGGCATGGGCATGGTATGAGCCCATTGTTTCACTGGCCTGCTTCTCATGGCATTGGCTACAGTCTTTCGGGGTGACCAGCGTGGCTATGATCGAGCCGTGATGTTTAAAAGCGTCGACATCTTTTTTATCAGCCTGGTGGCAATCAATACAGCCGACATCATTTTCCGCATGGGCTGAATTCTTCCATTGCAGATACATACCTGGATTCTTCTTCTGATGGCAGGAGATGCAGTTTTTCCCATCTGCGGCAGATACTGTACCTGCCATTGCCATCATGAACATACCCGATACGATCAGGCCTCCCAGTAAACAAAGTCTCTTCATCCTTTTCCCCTCCTTTGTTGTATTTTAGACACCATCCACATGAATGGCCCCCGGAACATTCGACAATATTGTATGTTTTAAAAGAATTATTCCCAACTTACAACAGAGAAGTTACGCTCGAATCTCCTTCTTCGTAAACAAACAATAGCTCCAGAGAACAATACCTGGAGGAGTAGACTGCCAGGTTGCATGGGAGAACAAGGATTGTTACCATGTAGCGATGGAGCGTTCATCCTGGTTTCTGTCTCCGGGATACCTTGGGTGTCCTCTCCACGTGATTGGTTGTCACCTGGAAGAATTGGTGAGGAAGCCCTGGTTTTCTTTACTGCGACAGGTATCATCTTATACACATTTCCTGACAACAATCGCTTCTGTTAATTTTTCTTCTTCTGGTAATTCAAGCCATTTATCTTTACCGAGATGGCTGCCTGCACCTGAAATCTTCTCTAAGAAAGGTCACTCATGTTCGAAAAACTGCACGCATTTTACTTGGCAAACCTTGATCTGATCGCCGAGCTTTTTAGCCGTTACCGGTCCCTGCAGCAAAGGTTAATGTTAAAGAGTGACCTTTGGGATGAATTCGTTCTCTTTTGTCATGAGGAAAACCACACCTCTTTACGCCATTCCCCACTTGGTCAGGCCCTGCACAAAGCCCAGGAGGCGGCGATAGACGAGTCATATCTTTGCCTGGCTATTCGCCCCAAAGTGGCCCAGTGGCACTATCTGCGATACTGCTTTACGACCAAGGAACTCAGAGAAATTACGGTCGCAGCCTTTCTTGCCTTCAAAGAAAAACTGGTTCAGGGCAACGTCCAGCAACCTGTGCTGGAATTCGACCTTAAGCCGTTTGAGAGGGATTTTCCCAAAATGAACCAGAGTCGCTCCATCGGCCATGGGGTTGAATTTCTCAATCGGATGTTTTCCAACAGGCTGTCGAGAAGCCTGAGTAGCGGCGACGAACTCATCTGGTCTTTCCTGCGCGTCCACGGTTATGGCAACCAGCCTTTCATGATCAACGACACTATCAGGAACGCAAAAGAGATGGAGCAGGCCGTCAGTGAAGCCCTCGACTACGTACAGCAGCAACCGGAGGACAGCCAGTGGCGGGATATGGCCGAGGATCTGGGCAGTCTCGGCTTTGAACCCGGTTGGGGAAGGGCCAGGCAACAAATCGAGAGAAGCTTCAGCCGACTGGCTAACCTGCTCGAGGCCCCCGATCATGAAAATCTTGAGCGATTCATCTCAGTCATACCGATGATCTTCAACATAGTCGTCCTCTCCCCCCATGGCTTCTTCGGTCAGGAAAATGTGCTCGGACTGCCCGATACCGGTGGCCAGATTGTCTATATCCTCGATCAGGTCCGCGCCCTCGAAAAAGAGATGCAAAAGAGGATATACAATCATGGTCTGGAAATATCACCAAAAATCATGATCATCACGCGGTTGATTCCCGAAGCCGGCGACACCACCTGCAACCTCGCCGAAGAAGCGGTGCACGATACCAATAATGTGCATATAGTCCGCATTCCGTTTCGCCGGGCCGACGGGTCGATACTGCCGCACTGGATCTCACGCTTTGAGGTCTGGCCCTACCTGGAACGCTTTGCCGATGAAGCCATGGAAGAGGTCCTCCGCCGCCTGGGACGCAGGCCGGATCTCATTATCGGTAACTATTCGGACGGCAACCTTGTCTCCTACCTCATGGCGAAGAATCTCGAGGTGACTCAGTGCACCATTGCCCATGCCCTGGAAAAAACCAAATATCTTTACTCCGCTATGTACTGGAAGGAGATGGAGGAGCAGTACCATTTCTCCTGCCAGTTCACCGCAGATTTAATCGCCATGAATGCTGCAGATTTTATCATCACCTCGACCTATCAGGAAATAGCCGGTTCCAGCGATGTGGTAGGCCAGTACGAGAGCTACTCCTCGTTCACGATGCCGGGCCTCCAGCGGGTAATCCAGGGAATTGACGCCTTCGACCCGAAGTTCAATATCGTTTCACCAGGCGCCGATGACCAAGTCTATTTTTCGTTTATGGAAAAAGAGCGTCGCTTTGTCGAATATAAGCAGGAGATTGACGAGTTGCTTTATGGAGAACAACATCCCCAGGGCAGAGGCATCATGGTCGACAGGGAGAAACCCTTGCTCTTTTCCATGGCCCGTCTGGACCGAATTAAGAATCTTACCGGCCTGGTGCAGTGGTTCGGCGAAAATGAGAAACTCCGGCAACTGACCAACCTGGTCATCATCGGCGGTAATATCGATCCTGAACAATCCGGGGATGAAGAGGAACGGACCCAGATTCACCGGATGCACGAACTCTTTGACACCTATGGGCTGGACCAGCAGGTTCGCTGGTTAGGCCTGCGCCTGGATAAAAGGTTGTCCGGGGAACTATACCGCTGTGTCGCCGACCGTCGCGGAGTCTTTGTCCAGCCGGCCTATTTCGAGGCCTTTGGTCTGACGGTCATTGAGGCTATGGCCTCCGGCCTGCCAACTTTCGCGACCCGTTATGGCGGCCCGCTGGAAATTATTGTCAATGGGGTCTCCGGCTTCCACCTCGACCCCAATCACGGCGATGCCGCCTCGGACATTCTGCTGTCATTTTTCACCAGATGTACCGCTGAAGAAGATTACTGGCAGCAGATAGCCGACGGTGGCCTTGCCCGGGTGCAGAGTCACTATACCTGGCGGCTATACGCCAAGCGACTGCTCTCCCTGAGCTGTATATACGGTTTCTGGAAATATGCCACCAATCTCGAGCGTCAGGAGACAAGCAGATATCTGGAAATACTCTATCATCTGCAGTTTCGCCGCCTCGCCGCCGAGATGCAGCAATGAGATGCGACCGGAAAGCTGCAAGAAGTACACGACATCATGGGATGATAATGAGATCAGGACGTTGGGCCACCTCCAGGGCAGTTTCGCCCTCAAAAGAGGACTAATCCGCGTACCCTCTTTTATAGGGGTTTAGAGCCCTAGACTGACTTTGTGCTGCACCCAGGAATGATTATTATAGCCTGTACGGTATCAGGGTTGTCGGTCTGTGCAGATATTCCGCAAGCCAGCAGTCCTGTCGCACGATATTCGTAATCAGGAGGTCAGACTATGAAAAAACAACAAGAGATGATCGAATCTTTCCAGATGATGCACCGTGGGTATATGAAAAATCTCGATAATTGTCTTAAGAAGATTGAGGTCGATTTTGAAGAATCACGAGAAGTCGATGAGATATGCACGGGAGAGTGGTGTAGAGCGATTGAATTTTCCCTCGATGAATTGGCTAAAGACCTGTACTCAATCAGCGAACCTCGCTGGGTCGCAGACGATTACTCCCGGACATTGAGAAACATGCGCCGTAGACTTCATGATCTCTATGCCAAATATCATGGAGCCCATTCCCTGCGCGACCATTAACAGTCACGAGAGATCAGCACTGCAACCGAATTCTCTACCTTACTTTTACCTTAAAAGAGCAGGACTATTTTGAAGGTACTGCTCAAGTGATATTGGTTCAGCCTTTTTACATGAAGCAATATATACAGAAAGAGGTGTCAAATGATACTCAATGAAACATTACAGAAGCACCAGGATTGCCTAGAACAATGCGAGCTTAAGCGCACCGCTTGCGAACTTGAACGGGAAGACCAAGAAAGGTGCGAAACCGAAATGCAGATCTGCGAACGCGATTGTGACTTTGACTATGGGCCTTAAGTGATATTCCTGGCGGTCAAGAACGTCCGGGATAACCCACAAATCAGAGGACCTTGCCACAGATAGTGGCACAATCGTCAGAGTCCATTTTCTTTGGAATAATCCAGGACAAACCAAAGAGTAACAGACAATTCCCCAACAGGACAACGGACGAAACCCGCAGAGCAGTGAATCCCCTTAACCGATTGGAGAGAAAAGCACCGAGATGATTTCCCGTGTTGAAGGAATAGGAAATCATCTCGGAGATGGTTACAACCGGCAAGGGATACTTGAAAACTCCCCTGTCAAGGGATTAAGGATTTGGGCCGTTGTGGCAGCTCCAGCAGGTTACCCGCTCATTGGCGGCGAAGGTTTTTGAACCGTGCTCGATGGTAAAGGTTTTTGCCGTCTTCATTACCGCCAATGGAGAGCCGCTGCTGGTGGTACCATGGCAGTAGGCGCAGGTGCTCTTCGAGACACCCTCATGGCCATTTACCCATGACTGGCCAAGCCTGTGCAGACCATGGGGCCCCCCGTTACTGCTGCCGGGCATGGAGGTATGGCAGACCGTGCATTCGCGGATCGCTGCAGCATAGCCCTGAGCCTTGATGGCCTGCAGATTGTCGTTGACCTGATTGTTGCTTGCGCTTGGCACATTGGTGTACTCGGCATGGGTAGAGTTGTGACAGGCCTCACACTGCAGGTTGCCATGACCGGTACTGAATCGGTACAGAGTCCATCCTGCCGAAGGCGTATTCGGATTAGAAGCGAATTTCGTGTCGTTCCACGTCTTGAACGTCCCATCCGCGTTGATAGCCACGGTTTCCCTTTTACCGTCATGATGGCAGGACTGGCAGGTAGGCATATCAAACCATCCTTCCCGGGATGCCTTGCCCACGGTCGCCATCGAGCCGTGACAGGACTGGCATTCCATTGCATGCTTACCGGTCGAGTCAACCGGATTGCCCATGGCACCGCGCAGACACTGGGTGTCTCGGCCGGGATGGCAGTTGAAACAGGCATCCCGGGTACCGATGCTGTCCAGGGTCTGGGTCGAGCCCGGCAGACGGACATTGGCATGAAGGTTATGCATGGCTGAAGTCATATTGGAGATGCCCGTTTCCCCGTTAATCCCCCAAACTGCCAGAGCGTTGCTGTTGTGGCAACTGTCGCAGAGCACCGGCTTGCCGTTGGTCGCTGACGATTCGAGGCTGACGCCATAGCCTTTCTGGGCCAGCAGGTTGCTGTAACTTGAGCCGCCATTCCGCTCGTCGTGCAGGCGAAGGATATTCAGCCGCCAGTCTTTTTCAGCATCGGCGGTGAAGTTCACCCAGCCTGCTGCCGGTTGCGCGTCAATGCTGCCGGTGAGGCTGGCATGGCAAGTATCGCAGTTGATCTCACTGGAAATCGGCAAAACAGTATCTGTGCTGGCGATTGCCTTTCCTGTGCTGTCATGTGCAAATACCCTGATCATAGGAAAATAATTGGTATTCAGGTTGTCATCAAGTGCGGTAATGGGAATACCCGTGGCCTCATACCAGTTGAACTCAGGATTCCAGGCCAGCAGAGCCGGGGTGAAAGAAGGAGTCGGATAGCCGGTAAGACCAAACTCCGGGGGCAGATCGGCCCCGAAAAGCGGCAGGTCGTATTCCCAGAAATTGGTTTTGTCCTGGCTTGAGCTATTGATCGAACCGGTTGGGTCGGGGGTCGACACATAGGTCAGCTCGTAGCTCGAGTTGTTGGTAGTGTCCACCAGTTTCCCGTTCACCACCAGCTGGGCGTTCAGGTCATTGAACGGCGGCAGCAGGGTGAAAACCGAAAAATCCGAATCCGCGCAATGCATGCCCAGGTCGTTCCAGGCAAAAAGATGGGTGCCGTTAACCGGATCTACCGGATCGGTTCCGCCGGTATCGCCACCGGAGGAGCTTACCGTATAACTTGTCGACGCAGTAGCCGTATTTCCGGCCTGATCGGAGGCGTTCACGCTGAAAATCTTTGCTCCGGCGGTGGACAGATTTAGGTTGCTGCCGTTGGCCACCGTACCTGTGCATGCACTGATTCCCGATATCAAATCGGTGCAGCTGTATGAGGCTTGAACCGTCTGTCCCTGGGTGTATGTTGTACCACTTGCCGGGGTAACGATCACCGGTTTCGGCGGCGTGGCATCGCGCTTAACGGTCACCGACTTGCTGCTGGTCCCACCCCCACTGGTAGCCTGGCAAGAGTACGTCACGCCCGCAGTGTCCGTGGTAAGAAACACGTTGTCACAGCCGGAGGTGTTCGAGATTGATGAATCAGGGTCGGACACATTCCAGGTCAGGGAGACATTACCGGTATACCAGCCATCATTGCCCTCTGTACCATCAACCGTTGCCCGAACAATCGGAGGTGTGCTGTCCTGACCGGAATCGGAATTAACGGTATAACTTACCGTGGTGGTTTTTGTGTTACCGGCCTTATCTGAGGCATTGACAGTGAAACTTTTAGTTCCCGTGGAGGATAAGTCCAAGGTAGTGCCGTCGGTCACCGTACCGGTGCATGTGGTAAGTCCCGAGGTTGAATCGGCACAGCTGTAGCTGGCCGTAACCGTCTGTCCCCGGGTATACGTTGCTCCGTTGACAGGACTGATGATAGTCGATTGTGGCGGCGTGGCATCGCGCTTAACGGTCACCGACTTGCTGCTGGTTCCGCCCCAGCTGGTAGCCTGGCAGGTATAGGTCACCCCGGACGTGTCCGTGGTAAGAGACACAGTATCACAGCCGGAGGTGGACGTTATCCTTGATTCGGCGTCGTATACATTCCAGGAAATGCTAACATTGGCGGTATACCAGTCATTACTGCCTTGCGGCCCATTTACCGCCGCCGTTATAACCGGTGGTGTGCGGTCCCGCCGTTTGTGATCTCTGGAATGCTCTCGGGCGAGAGCATTCCCTGCAAAACAGATGCTCATGCCAAGAATCAGAACAGATGTAAGCGAATATTTCCGTAATCTACGATCTTGTTTCCTTAAAAAGTGCACTCCCAGATGAGCACATGGTTTGGCAGAACCGTCGCTGCAAAACGATGAATTTCTCAAATCCCTCAAAATCATTTCCTCCCAATCAATTCTTGTTTCTCAGGCAGGATGCTGCTTTCAGAAAAAGACATCCCGATCATCTTAAAACTCCCTTTAGCCATTCCTGCCTTTCCGGTACCTGATGTTCCCGGATGACAGGGGATGCACTATAGGGACGCCGACAGCACTGAGTGGAGCAAAGATAGTGCCAACTCGTCATTGGCAGCTTAAGACTTTGTTATTTAATGTAATTCTTACAGAGAAGCCGAAGAGGAGGGTAATCATGGACAGGATTGTGCATGGTTTTTACTACAATCCAATCAGGACGCTTCGGACAAAAACAAATCTTTACTGTATGTTATCAGTAAGTTATGGAGTGTATGCTTTTTCAGACACCACGAGTATCTATCTGATTGCTTTTTCAAACAGCTCACTACCGGATTTGCACCAGTTTTTGCAGTCCAGCCGATTGGAGGTAGAGATGAGCCGGATACACAGGTGTCAGACAAAGCCGTAATGGTGCAGCCCTTCGATGATTCCGGCGGCATATTTCCCCTGGCTGAAATAGACCCGGGGTGCACCCTTGAGATAGGCCAGCTCTTCGCTGTGATTGCCGACAATAAGCCCCCTGGCATTACCCTGCAGCATATCGGAGTCATTGCCTGAATCGCCGGCTACCATCACATGACGAGGCAGAAATTCATATTTATACTGCAGATAGTTTACCGCTTTGCCTTTTGAGGCACGGTTGGGCAGGATATCGAGAAACTGGCCATGGGAAAAAATGACCTGACAACGCAGTTTTCGTTCATCCAGCGCCTGCTGAATACGCTGCAGCCGATCATCTTTGTTTTCCAGGTAGTAGCTGATTTTATGACTGCGCTGACCTTCCGCTTCCTGAAAGACCAGAAAATCAAATTGGCCGAGCGTCTTTTTGATGTCCTCCGGTTTCCACAGGTGCGAGATATGCTGCTGCCAGCCTTTATCCATGCGCAGGTCCGGCCCGTAGTACATCTCCGTGCCGACTGAACAGATCAGGATATCCGGCATTGGTATATTGTACTCGGTCATCGCCTCCAGAGTCAGCTCCAGGCTTCGTCCCGTTGCCACCCCCCAGGCGAGTTCGCTACGGTGCCTGTCGAGCAGGTCCAGCAGCTGATAAAGGCTGGCATCATCGCCGATTAAGGTATTGTCGATATCGGTGATCATCAGTTTGCCCAAACTGGTCAAACGTTTTCCAAAAGAAGGTCGCATAGTGTTCTGTTGTTGAGATGACCGGTGGTTATTTTCTCCCTGATGAGTTGGCAACAATCGGTAGTATACATCCATGGCTTTTGCACAATGCGCCGTCCATGAATAATGCTTGCGTACCCCGTTTATTCCGTTATTGGACAGGGTATCCCAGTGCTTCTCATCGATAAGAATTTCTTTCAATGCGCTGCTGATAGCCTGTGGCTGGCCGACATCGACCAGAAGGCCGCTTGCACAGTTTTTGACAATGTCAACCGGCCCCCCGTCGCTAGTGGCGACGATCGGCAGTCCGCAGGCCGAGGCCTCGATCAGAGTCAGACCGAAAGGTTCGACCAGCGCCGGATTGATGAAGACCCCGTGGCTCTCGGCGCACATCCGGTACAAAGTCGGTACCTCGGTAGTAAAGTCATGTTTTTTTGGAATGGCCAGTTTGCCGTAAAGATCATAGCGATCCATCTGCAGCAACATATCGGTCAGGACCGCCTTCTCATTTTCGCCCATTGAGTTGATATCCTGGCGGATACCGGCAAATATTGCCAGGTTGGCGATAGCCCGCAGTTCCTGATCGTTGCCGTAGGCATCGATCAGCCCGGTAATATTTTTCCGCTGATCTGGACGGCAGAGTGCCAGAATAAATGGTTTTTCCGGTTTGGCCCAGAATCTGCGCAGTTCATTGCGTAGGGTGATCTGAGTCTGTTTTTCTTCTTCGCTCAACAGATCGATATCGATTTGCGAATCATAATACGGATAGAAGGCGTCAAGCTCAATACCGGGGGGAATGACCGTAAAACTACCGGCGTCCCCGTTATTGTACAAACCATATTGCTTATCGATTTCCTGCTGGGTGGACGTGATAATCATATCCGCCTTTTCGATTATCTTTTCCTCGGTATCGATGCGCGTCCTGATTTTGTACTGACGGGCAATTTCAGTTTTTTTCATCCCGTCGGCGAGAAGCTTTGCCATTTTATTCCTGCCCATGGAGTGGCCGGTAAAGAAAAACGGAACGTCAAAAGCTGCGGCCAGCTGCATTGCCACGTAGCCTGCATCGGCGTAATGACCATGAAAAATATCGGGCGGTCGATCCTGGGTAGTGATAAACTTGATACTTTTATCTATAAATTCTTCAAGATGCGGCCAGAGAAGTTCCTTCCTCATATATTTCCTGCCACCACATTGGATACGGACGATGCGGGCCCCGTCAACGAGCTCCTCGATCGGTCGGCTATAGTCGTCTGAGACATTTTTATCGCGAATAAGCCGGGTAACCAGATCAACCTGAGCGACATCTTCATGGCCGGCGAGGGCCTTGGCAAGTTCCACGACGTATTTGGTCTGTCCGCCGGTATCGGCATCTCGCCCCAGTTCCAGGGAATGCCCCCGTATAAGGCCGTGAATACTGATCAGCTGCAGATAGAGTCCATTTTTCTTCATAAGATCTTGCTTGATGTCCGTAAGATTGAAGTGCGAGCAGGATCAACCGGAAGAGAAGGACTTCGAGTCCGGGACGACCCTTTTCTGCCGGAAAACGACACCCCCAAGGCCCCGTAAATACTATCCGATTCTGCCTAGTTCTTTTTAGAAAAGAGTGACCTCATCCTACCCAATTACAGCCGCTGCGGCAACGTTTTTCGGGAAATGCTCCGTCTCAGGACACCGTCGACCGCCTATCTTCACCGACCTGTTCCGGCAATTCTGCGAAAGGAATTCTGTCTCGTGCCGGCCAATGAAAAGTGAGCTGGGGAAAGGGTATTTCCCAGTCATACAGGGTCGCGGCATCAACACACCACTTTTGGATTGCCCGCTCAAGCCGGGAATAGATATCGGCCAGCTCTCCCTTGAAGTCGGCGAGGATGAGCAGGTCAAGGGATGAAGCCCCCGCCTCCTTAAATTCAACCAGCAGATTCAGACAACTCCCGGCGTACCCCTCCTCCTGCATCTTCTCTTCGATGAAGGTTTTCAAGAGCTCCGGGATGGAGGTGGTTGCCTGCGCCTGCAGGTCATAGCTGATGCCGAAGACCACCCGCAGCCGGAAGTTACGGGACAGGTTGACCAAATTCTGTCCGAGGAAATCCGCGGTTTGATAGAGATATCGCTTACCGCCCCGCTCCACCGTCTCCACCTGTTCATGGCTGAGGCTGACCACCCTGGTCCGCGGTCTGTCACCCACCACTACCCAGTCACCTTTTTTGCAGGGGAACCAGGGCTCCTCCTGGGAATATGGCCTGGAGACCATCCCGATGAGGTGCTCGATGGGGAGCCGCAGATGAATGCCAAGCGTGGGATTGTGCAGCCGGCAAAAGACATGTACGGTCTCGACTTTCCACGGCACATTGTACAGCAGTAATCTTTCACCTTCACGCACGGAACCGATATTGAGCATCAATCGCCCCTGCTGCCACAGTCTTGGGACAGTCTGCCGGACAGTCCAGAACAGGCCGAGGAAAAAGATGATGGCCATACTCAACAAGAACCAGTCCTCCGCCTGATAGAGCACGAAGAAGAGTCCGATAATCGAGGCCACCACCGTGAACACCCGCAGGATAAGATCAACCAGCCGGATGTGAAAAGGTCTCTTTTCCTGGTTCAGCCCAGGGAGGAAACGGAATACAAGACGATGAACAAGACGACCGACAAGCAGAATGCAGCCGAATGCTATTACGGCCACCAGAAGGTATAGCCCCCGTACCCGGAAAAAATTCCGGACGGATTTACTGAAGCTTTCGACCAAGCTTATTTCTTTATCCTGCATCTGGCTCAGTTCGAGCTGGGCCAGCTCCAGTTTGTGATGGATCCTGTTTTCGGTATTACGCCACTCCGGAAGTAGATCCCTGATCTGTTTTTTAATATCCGGATCCTTCGTAACCCCGGACAAACGATCAAGATGCCGGACCGCATTGGTCGCAATGGGCATGAGACTCGAGTATTCGCTGATAGTATCTTTTAGTTTTGTCTTCTCGCGAGCACGAACCGTCAATCGCTTGATCTCCTTGATCGCCGGTTCAATAAGCGTGGTGATCTCTTCTTTCCAGCTGAAAGGTTCCTCCTTTTTTTCGACAAAGAGACCAACCTCTACCCCTGTAGCGATCCTCTCGAAATCCTTGGAAGAATCCGACAGCTGCTGATCCAGGCGGTCCAATTCTCCCTCCAGTCGCTGTTTTTCCGCATCGGATACACTTGCTTTGATTTTCTCACGGGTGAGCGCCAGCTGTTTTTTCAGGTTTTTCTGCAGTTCCGTAAGGGAGGTCAGCATAACCAGGGTTTCTTCCGGCGACGCCTGGGTGGAGAGGGAAGCATCCTCCGGTTGTGGTTTACCCTCCCCGTTTGCCGCCACCAGCAAGACAGGAGAGAAAAGTAAAAAAAACATCAGCAATACTAGAGACATGGGACGCGACATCGCAATCACTCATTGGGCAAAGGATTATATCCGGTATGCTGCCGGACTAGACAGTATATTTCGAAAAAGGTGACAGCCAAGCTTTCTCTTGTCAAGGAGAAAACCATAAGAACCATCACATAGCCAGAGAGCGCTGTGACAATGGCGCTGACTCCCCGACAAGAGGCGTCATTTAACACAACAGTGCCTGCCTTTCGTTTTGGGCCCACGGTAAACCGCCCGTCTCCAACTATCGACTGGTATTTTTCCTTGCTTTCTGGTATACCCCAACCACTACATAACCAACCAATCAGTTGAAAAACGAAATGCACCGCGATTACCCCACCCTGCTCCAGTTCCTCAAATATGCCCTTGCCGGCGGACTTGCCACCCTGACACATATCGTCATCTTTCATCTTGCCGGATGGAAACTGTTCCCGGTCCTGCAGGAGAGGGATCATGCAGTTCGCATGTTCGGACTTGCAACCGTGGCTGTCGACGACACCAGGCGGGCGCGAAATTCAGTATTCTGCAACTGTATCGCCTTCCTCATTGCCAATATGGTAGCCTATATTACCAACATCCTCTGGGTTTTCCAGACGGGAAGACATAGTTTTTTGGTTGAAATACTCCTATTTTACACTGTTTCCGGCATCAGCGTCCTGCTCGGTACCATGCTGATGGGCACCCTGATTAAACGGTTCGGGATACTCACCACCTGGGCCTTCGGTGCCAATATATGCACCGCGGTAATGATTAACTATATACTGCGAAAATTCTATATCTTTGCCGGCTAACTTTGCAGGTGAAATATTTTTCGTCGAAAAACAACTTTGATGGACTCGTAAAAACCTTTAACAAAGGGATGGCTAAGTAAAAAACCACCCAAAAGGCATAGAAATCTTCACCTTCTTCGTTGCCTTAAAACAAGACAAGGTATTCCCGGATACCGGAAATACCTTGTGAACAACGCGTATACAGCCCGATCGGGACCTTTCTATCACGGCGATTCCTGCTCGGACAGCAGGGAAGGCGGTAACCATTTTCTCCCAGCTATCAAATAGATAAAAACCGAACAGAGTATGAGATAACCAAAAGTTTGGACACTTTTGGTCTTCAGAATAAAGGCAATGGTGACAATAATCGTCGCACTGGCCAGAAAAAACAGCGGTTTGGGAATCTGCTTGAGGATAACGCGTCCGAAATGGGCGAAACGGATATGACTGATCATCAGGCCGACGGACAGAGCGGAGATGCTCCAGAGCAGCATTGGTGGGAAGACCAGAGCGGCGCCAAGCACAACCAGCGCACCTGCAGGACTGGGAAGACCGTTGAATATCCCTTCGGGTAGATCGGTTCGTTTTTTATCGACCATAACAAAACGGATAAGTCGATAGGCCACCCCGCTGAAAAAAATCAACCCGAAGAACCAGGCGAACGATCCCCCCGATTGAATGATTATATAGGCGGGAGAAAGCCCGAAACTGACAAAATCAGCGATATCATCCAGATACGGACCATAAATCGTACCGCCATGTTTTTCGGCCATCCTGCCATCGAACAGATCAAACAGTTGACCGAGGATGATCACGAAAATGGCCCAGGCAAAGCGCTGATGATGGGTCATGTACAGACTGGTTATACCACAAATGAAATTGAGTGTTGAGAGGATATCCGCATACAACCTGTTAGGGATAAATTTAAAGAGAACCGAGGCGGACGAAAGGACTATGCAGGCCATCAGCACCTCATCTCCCATATTGATGACACCGGGGTTCTTGTCCAGCAAGGCGCAGAAGATGACCAGGGCAAAACAGATAATCGCCTTGATTTTACCGAAGTTGTTGGCGGCTACCGAATAACTGAGAAGCGAGAGGACCTTTCTTGCAAAGAACTGGCCGAATAGTTCCACCCCGACCAAAATCCAGACCAGTTGGATCGAGAGAATTCCTCCATAGGCAAACCCGATCATCGGCGGCAGATAGGTCAGTTTATCACACATCGGATCGAGCCACTCTCCCCATTCCGTGACCATATCGAAGTTTCTCGCCACAATACCGTCAACCCCGTCCAGTATTGCGGCAAAGGTGAAAACTGCGATGGCAGATGCCTGAAACCCGAGAAAGAAATAGAAGGCAAAGGCAACTATCGCCATCCCCGCCCGCCAGTAGCAGATGGCATTGGGATGCATAAGCCAGAGATGCGCCAGGATAAACTCCTGCATCGATTTTTTCCGAACCGTCCAGGAAAACCAGTAATAAAATACGGTCCCGAGCAAACCCGCTGCAGAGATAACCAAAAATCTTTCCATATTTTTCTTTTAGGAAGTGAGTGAATGATAAGGGTAGAAAGTATCTCTTACTGAGCCGAAGCACTTTCGGCCAGCTCAAGAAGCGGAGGACGTTCCTCCCGGGACAACAATTGCAAGCGTTTAGCCTTCCAGTAACGCTCCTGCCAGTAGCTGTTATCCAGACTCGATAACATTACGCCATGAGAGCGTGAAGCATGAATAAAGAGGTCATCTTCCAGGTAAATACCCACATGTTTCTGAAAATGGCCGGTCTTGAAGAAGACCAGGTCTCCCGGCTGCAGCATTTCTTTTTTGACCAGCTTTCCTTTCTGTGCCTGTTCCCGTACGGTCCTGGGTAATTCCTTGCCGAACAACTCTTTATAGGTAAGCAGGGCAAAACCGGAACAATCGATACCATTGTGAGAAAGTCCCCCTCTTCTATACCGGGTCCCCCTCCAGTTTTCAAAATAATTTTTCAAGGTCTCGGTTCTTGCCAAATTTCGTTGCTGCTCAAGACTCTGCACCTGTTCGTAACTGAGAGTCTGCTCAACATTCCGGGTATCACTATTTTCATGCGGGATATAGGTAACAGTTGTATTATTCCAGCAACCGCATAATGCAGACATGCAGCCGGCAAGCAACAGCAACATTGGACGACGAACACCAGATAAGATATTGATTTTATATATTATATCTCTCATGCAGTCGACTTTTGTCCATCGTAAAATTGGCGGTGAGGAATACCGTTGTCGGTTTTCGACGCCCCGGCCCTCTACTATTTACACTCTTGATGTGGTCTCGTAAAAACCTTAAAAACAGGGATGGCTAAGTAGATAAGCGCAGACTTCGAAAAACTTCAGAAGGTGAAGATTTCTATGCCCATTGGGTAGTTTTTACGACGCCATCACTCTTGATGATAGAGGAAAAGTACTTTAAATTCAACAGCAGGGAAGCTGCAAAGATCAGAAAATAACAATCAACCTCCCGAGGACAGGATCATGAAAGCCGTTTTTCTGGACACCGAAGGCCTCCACACCTTTGATTTTACCGACCTTGAGAAAGAATGCAGTTCTCTGCAACTCTATCGCACCACCACCCAGGAACAGGTAAAGGAGAGGCTTGCCGGCGCGGAGCTTGTTATCCTCAACAAGGTGAGAATATCACGGCAACAGCTGGCAGATGCTCCCACCATCCGCCTGATCTGCGTGGTCGCTACCGGCACCGATGTCATCGATCTGCAGGGCGCAGCCGAGCTGGGCATAACTGTATGCAACTGTCAGGCATACGGCACCGATTCGGTGGTGCAGCATGTCTTTTCGATGATGCTCGCCCTGCATACCAATCTGCTCCCCTACCATGCAGCGGTTCAGGCCGGGCGCTGGCAGACCGCAAGCCAGTTCTGCTTCCTCGATTACCCGATCGTCGAAATGAAAGGGCGCACGCTGGGGATAGTCGGCTACGGCACACTCGGACGGGGGATTGCCAAAATGGCCGGAGCTTTCGGTATGCAGGTTGTGGTCGCCAGAAGACCCGGCAATCCGCCTGATGACCGGCCGCTGCTGGTCGAGATGCTGCCTGAAATTGATGTTCTGACCCTGCATTGTCCGCTGACCGAGCAGACCAGAAACCTGATCGATGCCGAGGCTCTCACCCTGATGAAGCCGACCGCCTTTGTGATCAACTGTGCCCGCGGCGGCATTGTCGACGAACCGGCTCTGGTGGAGGCCCTGCAGACAAGAAAAATCGCCGGGGCCGCAGTCGATGTGCTGAGTGTCGAACCGCCGCGGGATGGCAATCCGCTCCTTGCGGCAAAATTGCCCAACCTGCTCATTACCCCCCATGTCGCCTGGGCCAGCAGAGAAGCAAGGCAGCGGATCATCGACCAGACGGTGGAAAATATCCGGGCCTTTAAGGCGGGCAAACCGATTCGGACGGTCTAGCTCGCAACCGTCCCACGGATGGCATGAGGGCAATCGTTATCGGTCAATTAATAATAGTACCAGATAGTCTCATAATCCTTCACCTGTTCGCCATCTTTTCTCAACCGTTTCAGGTAATCGTAGATCGAGACATCGGTATAGACATAGGTATCAACCAGGGCCAGTTTCTTTTCCCATGGATGAAACTCATAAACTCGCCGTCCATCGGGAAGGATTGCGATAAGATCGCGGTTCTGAGCGGCCCGCAGATAGTTTTTCCCAAGTCGCGGGACATTGAAAACGATTTCATCGGTACGCACTGTGCCCGGCAGCAGCCTTGCCTCTTCCTGCTGTTCCTGCAGGAGGCGGGCAATGGGAACCCGGTAGCTGTCGGTCTCCTGTTTTCCTTTGGTGTTGAAGGTATAGTAGGGAGAAACTCCGATCAATCGCAGCTTCTGCCGCAGGGCAGCTGTCTCGAACCGGCGGGAATTATAATAGGTAAAGACCAGCTGGTTATAAACGCCGATACCGAACAGGCGGAATTTTTGTACTGCATTCATCGCCACCGGGGTTATCTCGGTGGAATGTTCGAAGTGGGTAACAACAACGATCTCCCGGCGGCCGGGTTCCTGGAAGCGGGTAATGGTCCGGACCAGGGCGTCGGTTATGCGCTGAGGCAGGGTTACCGGGGTGCGGGTCCCAAGGCGGATGCGGATGATATGGTCCATCCTGGCCAGACGGGCCAGGATGGAATCAAGCTGTTCATCGGCGAGTAAGAGCGGGTCCCCACCGGTAATGAGAACCTCGTTAATCTCAGGAGTTTCTTCAATCCAGCGCAGAGCACGATCAAGCTTGTGTTGCCCCATCGCCGCATGTTCCGAGTAAACGTCCTCTATCTGCCAATTGCGCTGACAGTAAACACATATCTGCGGACAGGTGAGAAGCGGCTTCAAAATGACGATATTCGGGTATCGCCTGGTAATGCCTTCGATAGGTGAAGTATCGTGTTCGATCATGAAATCCATCGAACAATCCTCGTTGCGCCGATGCTCGATCATCAAGTCGACATAGTCAGGGGGCGGAATAACCTGCGCCCTCAGCGCCTGGTCCCATGTTTTGCCGTTGTCGGGATCCATGAGCGATAGATAGTAGGGGGTTATGCCGAAGGGAATCCGATTTTTCCTGGCCTTGTCGATGGCTCCTGTTTCCTCCGGAGAAAGCTTGATGAGCTGGCCTAATCGTTTTGCATCACGAATAATATTTCTGGTATGCCACCGCCAGTCGTTCCACTCCAGATCAGTAATCCCAAAATAATTTTGAATGGCCTGCTTATTCAGGCTTTGTTGTCTTCTCAGCTCCTTATCCAGTCCCGAGGGATAGCGATTCATGAATTTTGCCGATTTTTTTGCCATGCGGGAGAGATCGGTGGAACGTAATTTCGCCGCTTTTCGCCCGGAATAACGGAGGAAAGCCGGTGGTTTTTCCTTGTAGATGCCCGACATGCCGTTAGAACCTTTGATCAAATGTTCCAGTTCAGCCAGAAAGGCGGACGATAGCGGTTCAAGACCGGTAGGATCAGGTGCGTTAATCAGAGTATCGAGATACCTGAGCAAAGAAAAACCGGACAATTCCTCACTTCGGGGTGCCAGGATATTGCGTAGTACCCAGATAGCATCCCGGCAGACAATCCATTCAAGGGGGGGGATCTGTCTTGATTCGTCAAAGACGGTCAGCAGCAGATCGGAGAGATAACGCCGCAGCAGAAACCGTTTTTCTTCCAGGGGCTTGGCTGCGGTAAAAATCTGTTCCAACTCCTTATCGATGGAGATAATTCTCCTGAGTTTATTCAGTTTGTCGTTCTTATTCATGGTGTTTACCTTGAAGTAATAGGACCAGCCAGGATTACGGCCGGCAAAATCAATCCAGTGCACAGTACATCGCCGGAAGTACGGCTCGCAGAGATCGGAAAGCTGTACAAGGTTTTGGCAAGGGAATATTTGAACACATTGTTTCGATTCTTGCCAGTATTCGGGTAATTAACCACAAGCTCCAGGCTGTTGCTCGATAAATGTGGGGACGACAGCTTTGCTTTCATATCACCATACTTTTATTATAGCCATTGATTTGCTATCGTTAAACCGGGCAGAGTACCAGGAACATTTCATGTGTAAAGGCTGGCCCTGCTTTTTTTCAGCCACAACGGAGGAGAACAGATGAGTCTCAACAAAGAGGTCAGTCTCAATCTGAATATCCGCGGTCTCACGCAATCCGCTACCATCGCCATCAACGATCGCAGCAAGTTGCTCCACCAGCAGGGCGGGACAGTTTACCGGCTCGGGCTGGGACAATCGCCTTTTCCGGTACCCATACCTGTAGTTGAGGCTTTGCAACTGTATGCCCATGAAAAAGATTATCTTCCGGCTACCGGCCTTCCCGCCCTACGGGAAGCTGTGGCCGGCTTTCACCGGAAAAAGGATGGGATCGAGGCTCGGCCTCAGGATGTCCTTATCGGCCCGGGCTCGAAAGAACTCATGTTTCTTTTGCAGCTGGTCTACTATGGAGAGCTCATAGTCCCTACACCCTGCTGGGTTTCATACATTCCCCAGGCCGACATTCTCGGTCGCAAGGTCAGCCTGATCCATACTCGAATAGAGGACAGATGGAGAATGACAGCCGAATTGCTCGAACGGCACTGTGCCGGTGAGGAGGATGACTACCGGCCGCGTCTCTTGGTCCTCAACTATCCCGGTAACCCGGAGGGTTGCACCTATTCGGCAACCGAACTCAAAGATATCGCCGAGGTGGCCAGGAAATATAAAGTACTGCTGTTGTCCGATGAGATTTACGGCCAGCTGCATCACACCGGGCAACATATCTCCGTGGCCCGGTACTATCCGGAAGGCACCATCATCAGTTCCGGGCTTTCCAAATGGTGCGGAGCCGGTGGCTGGAGACTCGGCACCTTTACCTTTTCCCCGACCCTGGACTGGCTGCTGAAATCCATGGCTGCTGTGGCCAGTGAAACTTTCACTTCGGTCAGTTCTCCCATCCAATATGCGGCGGTATCGGCTTTCCGCGGTGATATCCGCATTGAACGATACCTCTGGCATGCACGCCGTATCCTTGCGGCCCTGGGAATCGAATGCGGAGATATGCTGAGAACAGCAGGAATCCAGGTCCATCCTGCGGAGGGAGCTTTTTATCTTTTCCCGTGTTTTGCACCTCTCGCCGAGACCCTGGCCAGCCGGGGCATCACCACCGGCAGGGAACTCTGCGAAAGACTGCTGGTTGAGACAGGAGTGGCCATACTGCCCGGGGAAGTGTTCGGACGCTCGGCAAATGAACTTACCGCCCGTCTTGCCTATGTTGATTTTGACGGCGCCAAAGCGCTCTCGGCAAGTGAGACTATCCCCCTGGACCAGCCGCTGCCGAAAGATTTCACCAGCCTGTGGTGTTTCAACGTCATCAAGGCCATACAGCTCCTCATCGATTGGGTGAAGCAATAAAGCAGTATAAAAGAGCAGCTTAAACGACCGAGAATCACAGATAAGTTTCACCAGGTATTGAAGGTTTGTACAGATTGCCCTATAACTTGATCAAAGACGGTGAATGCAGGTCGTCGACCGGACAACTGATAGGAGAATAACTTTTCCACCTTCACAGCCAGGGTGAAATAAGTGTCGATTCCGGCAAAATACTCTCGGGAACAATCCATGTTGCGTATCTTTTTTATCTGCACTCTTGCCATGCAGTTGGTCCATGCCGTCCCTGGGCTGGCTTTCGAGCTGGAAAGACCGGAGTGCATTGCCCCGGCCAAGCCCGGAGGCGGCCATGATATCATGTGCCGACTGATAGCGGCCTCCATCGCCGATTCGTTGCAGATAGAAACGTCGATCCGTTATATGCCGGGAGGGATCGGTGCCCTGGCGTATAACTATGCAATAAGTGTCAGAAAAAATGATGCGAACATGGTGATTGCCGTCAGTACCGGTACCGCTCTCAATCTTGCCCTGCATAAGTTCGGCAGATATACCGAAGACGATGTCCGCTGGCTGGGGGCGGTGGGAACCGACTACGGGGTGATCGCCGTGCGGGAAGATGCGCCCTGGCAAACCCTGGCCGGGTTGCTTGATACCCTTCGCCACAAACCTGGCAGCCTGGTCATTGGGGCCGCCGGTTCCATCGGCAGTCAGGACTGGATGAAAATGGCTCTCACCCTTGATAAGGCCGGCATCGACCCTAAGACGATGCGTTATATCTCCTTTGAGGGGGGCGGAGAGGCCTCACAGGCCCTGCTCAAGGGGCAAATTCAGGTTTTCCCGGGCGATTTCACCGAGATCGTCAACCATCTGGAAAGCGGCAGCATCCGGGTACTGGCCGTCTTTTCCGATCAGAGACTGCCGGGAAAGTATGCCGACTTACCAACGGCAAAAGAACAGGGATACGAAGTGACCTGGCCGGTCTGGCGCGGTTTCTATCTGCCGCCGCAGATTTCAAACGATGAATACCACTGGTGGATAAACACCCTCTACCGTCTTGAGGCCACCGGCATCCTGCCCAGGGAAAGGGAGAAACTGCACCTGTTTCCCTTGATGCTGATCGGTGAAGACTTTGATCGCTATGTCAAACATAACGTCCGGCAACTTCGGGGATTCGGGCAAAAATTTGGTCTGATCCGGTGAGTGAGCGATTTTTCCTGGTATTTTTATTTCTTGGCGGCGCGGCCTACCTCTACTTCGGCCTGAAGATTGAGGTCCCCTTTGCCTATGAACCGCTCGGTCCCCGGACTTTTCCCGTGCTGCTCGCCTCATCTCTGCTCATCCTCTGCGTCCTCATCTCGATCCTGCACAGGATGGCAACCCTGCAGCTGAACGGCAGGGTCGGCAAACTTGCTCTATCCGTCCTTTTCTATCTGCTCACTTTCCAGCTCCTCGGCTTTATGCCGGCAACCACTATCACCACCTATACGATAGCCCGTCTCGTCGGCAGCAGCTGGATGCAGGGTCTGCTGACCGGGCTGGTCCTGGCCATCTTTTTCTATGGTGTCTTTCATTTTCTGCTGGGTGTGCCGCTGCCGCTTGGCTCTCTCTTTCGCCTGGGCAGTTAAATGGAATCACTCCACTTCTTCGTGCAGGGACTGGTCACTGCCGCATTACCGGTTAATCTACTGATGCTGGTGATCGGCATCACGCTCGGCATGATCGTCGGGGCCATCCCCGGCATCAGTGCGGCAAACGGCATCGCCCTCATGCTGCCGGTCACCTATACCTTCGGACTTGCGCCGGAAACCGCTCTCATCCTCTATGCGGCGATCTACTACGGCGCCAAATACGGCGGTAGAATTTCAGCCATCCTC
>Ga0210123_1000408_pt1 | contig 27200 bp, 26 predicted proteins | sample Muzzi_PWB_D2_FD_185535 | JGI IMG/M metagenome (GOLD analysis project Ga0210123, IMG submission 185535) | Wetland microbial communities from San Francisco Bay, California, USA, that impact long-term carbon sequestration - Muzzi_PWB_D2 (SPAdes) | ecosystem: Environmental > Aquatic > Marine >... | reverse complement strand
CAATTTCAGCCCAACTTTAGGAGGCATGCATGGCCGAAAAAAATGACGCGAAACCATCCTGGCAGGAAATCCAGGAAAAGAAAATCAATATGGCCAAGGAGCGTGGCTCCCGGGTATTGAAAGTTAACTCCCCTCTTGGTTCAACCATGTTCGATATTCTACGACAATTTGACATGGCCTATGCACACTTCAAGGCAAGACTAGGGGAAATGAATGGCATTTCCCACGAAGAAGGGGAAGAGCTTATGGCTGAAGGGCGAGAAATTGTTATGGCCTTCTCAGACTATACGGCGAGACTGAGCAAAAGAATCCGCTTTCGCTACTACACTCCCCGAGAGATCGATGCATTCATGAAAACTGAAGGTGAGGAACGTCAAGAATAACCTTGCAAGATAAGAGATGTTTTGCCATTTCACCTAACATATTGTTTTTACAAACATTCGACAAAATAATAAAGAGAGCATTATGAATAAAGCCGACCTCATTGAAAAAGTAGCAAAAGATTGCGATATGACAAAGGTGGTAGCAGAACAGGTATTGAATAGCATACTGAATACTATCACTGATGCTGTTGCAGCTGGTGACAAAGTTTCTCTGATTGGTTTTGGCACCTTTTCGGTAAACGACCGTGCCGCCCGTCTGGGCCGTAATCCACAAACCGGTCAAAGCATACAAATACCTGCCAGGAAAGTGGTCAAGTTCAAGGCAGGAGCAAAACTTGCTGAATCTATCAGATAACGACAGTTTTATTCTAATCCCAAGGAGTTGATCCGATCTACCGCTTTCAATTTGTGGTCATTAAGCAGATGGGTATAGCGCTGCACCATCTGCATGGTCTTGTGCCCCAGTATCTCCGCCAAAGTGCGGAGATCCACACCAGCCATCAACAGGTGGCTGGCTGCGGTATGTCTCAGGTCATGGAGATGAACATCTTCGAGGCCTGCTTTGATTCTTACTGTTCCAAATGATTTTTTAAAATAGAGACAAGGAACATTCATAACGCTGGCTGAACGAAGACTACTTTGTGGCAAAAACACATATCCATTATTTTCTTCTTCAGTTGGTTGTATTGAGCGAAGTACGCTCTCAGCTGTTTCAGTGAGTGGAACATAACGCATATCGGTCTTTGTCACCTGCAGCTTTACAAGTCTATTCTCCAGGTCAACGTCCTTCCATTTCAGGCCAGCCGCTTCACTTGGCCGCATTCCTGTATGCATCAGGACAAGAAGGTATGGAAATAATTTTTTGTTCTTGCTTGTCTTGGCACAATCTAAAAGTAATTGCGCCTCTTCCTTGGAAAGAAAACGAGTACGATTGTTTCGTATTCGGGGTTTGCTTACCTCCAGAACCGGATTTTCCAAAGGCAATCCCCATTCACGGCGAGCGATATTAAATAAATGTGAGAGTAAAGCAAATTCCTTTTGAATCGTAGAGGGAGAAACTACTCTCAAACGCGCGTCTCTATAGGTAGCCAGACAATTTGGATTTATATTTGCCAACAAAGTCTCCGAACCGATCCCAGAAAGGATTGCCTTGGCAGAGTCATGATCGCGACGCTCCGAGTTTGGTCGCTTCGTTGTTGATACCTGCTCCAAATATCTTTCAAGGACTTCAGACAAAGTGATTTTTCCAGAAGGACGCACATCTTGATATCGGCCCATTCGCATCTCTTTTTCGACATCGGCCGCCCAGTTCTTCGCTTCACCCTTTGTATCAAAGGTTCTTGCTATTGGATCAAAACCTTGTATCCGTACCGTTGCCGTATAGGTTGTCCTCTTTTTCCCTTTACGGGCCTGAATGCGCGCCATGACAGCCACCTCCAGCATCTTATTTGAGATATTTTTGTTCCATTTTTGTTCCACTTTAATGTCAATTGATCCAAAAAGAAAGCAGGAAACAGCAGTGAGGAATTGAACAGACGCAAATAAAAAAGGGCTTAATCAGCTGATAACACTGATTAAGCCCTTGAATTTACTGGTGCCGGGACCAGGAATCGAACCAGGGACACACGGATTTTCAGTCCGTTGCTCTACCGACTGAGCTATCCCGGCACCTCATATGGAGAGGGATATTTACCCGACTTCTCTGGCAGTGTCAACAGGTTTTCGAGACTTTTGTCTTCTTTCCTGCATTCTTAGATATCTTTATGGATTGACAGCCCGCCAAGATCGAGATCGAAATTGAGGTCTTCGTCCATATCCATGTTGCCGGGTGTTTTCGAGGTATCGGAACTACTCTCCGCCAGTGTTTCGGAAAAATCGATTTCATCCAGAGCCAGCACAGCCTCTTTTGAGATTCCCGGGTTGGCCGGCAGCTCATTTTCCGACAGCCCATCCAGACCTAGCTCAAAATCAAGGTCGTCCAACTCCAGTTCAACGGCATCCGACTCCTCAGGTTTTTCAGGAGAAGGTTCATCCTCGGCAATTTCATCACCAGGAGGAGAAAGATCGGAAAGATCTGCCAATTCCTCGGGGACATCCATATTCAAAGCCTGTTCCGCCACCTGTTCCGTTTGCTCGTCTTCTTCCTCTTCATCTTCGTCAAAAAGGTCCACTTCCGGTTCGTCGGTATCTTCAAATTGACTGAAATCTATCTCGATCTCTCGATCTTCTTCCTGGTCATCGGTCTCCGACCCCTCCAAACCGGTTTCAGTATCGTCCGTAAGACCAAGCGTCTCCTCACTGCCGGCTTCCTCATCTTCTATCAGAATTTCAAGGTCTTCATCAACGTACTCATCCACCTCACCCAGAGCATCTTCACTGAAGCTATCGATCTGTTCAGAGGATTCTTCTTTTGACTCCTTCTGCAGGTGGAGAAAGGTCGGCGGTTGAATATTAAAGGTGGAACCGAAAAGACTATCGGATACCGCTTCGATATCCTTATTGCATTTGAGACATTTTTCCAGGTGGTCAAAGGAGATATATCCACATTTTGGGCAACGCATGAGCTGGTACCTCTTTGTATGAGCTGTCGGTTTAAATTTGCTTGTGTCAAGATACTCGAATTACATATGTTTCGAGTATCGCACAATTCAATAACAATAATCAAGAAATATACGTCAGGCAAACGACATAAGGGCGAGAATCAACATAAATTTTCTCCCAGGCAGGAAGAAAAATCGCTAAAACTCCGGGGGCGAGAGGGCCATTATCGGACTCAAAAGAGGCTAACTACACCTTCAGACACATATTTTCTGCAATTTTCTTACTATTTATGTTGCAACCGGCAGGACAAAATTGCCAATGATTTAAAATGACCAATCCATGCCGATGTCACAAGAGGGAGCCGAATGGGTCAAGGCCCCAATAGAGATGATATCCACACCGCTCATGGCAATCGATTCAACCGTCGCCAGGGTCACTCCTCCGGATGCCTCGACCAGAGCCCGGCCGTCGATCATTCGCACAGCCGTGGCCATCGTTTCCGGGCTCATGTTGTCGAGCATTATGATATCTACACCGCAGGCCAGACACTCCTCCACCTGTTCGAGGCTGTCTGTTTCCACCTCGATCCGAATGGTATGCGGTGTCTTATCCCGCACCTTCTCAACCGCCTCCCGAATACTGCCGCAAGCAGCGATATGATTGTCCTTGATCAATACCCCGTCGGTCAGGTTGAATCGATGGTTGAAGCCACCGCCGACCTGCACGGCATATTTTTCCAGAACGCGCAGCCCCGGCGTGGTTTTTCTGGTATCAGTGATACGTACCGCGTACACCTTGACTTTTTCGACAAATTGCGCGGTGAATGTGGCAATCCCGGAAAGCCGCTGCAGCAGATTGAGCGCCACCCTTTCTGCTTTCAGCAAATCGATCACCGGGCCGCTGACCGTCAGCAGGCCCATTTTCGGCCTGGCCCAGGTCCCGTCGGGAACGGGATCAACGGTTATCACCGCCGGGTTCTGAATCTTGAAAACCTCGGCCGCAACACTTTCAACCCCGGCAACGATGAAGGATTCCCGGGCCACCAGTCTGGCACTGCCGATTTCATCTTCTGAAAAAATAGCCTCGCTGGTCAGATCCCCTCGCCCGACATCTTCCCGGAGAAACTGACGAATCATCCCATGCAGCAGATTTTTATCCATTGCCGTTCGTGCTCCCTAGGCTAAATTTTCCAGATGCTCTTCGGCTTCGACAATTTTGGCCATCTTGGCATCAAGGTCCGCCTTTTTCTCCTTCTCTTTGGCAACGACCTCATCCGGAGCATTGGCGAGAAATTTCTTATTGGCCAGCTTGCCGTTGACCTGCCGCAGTTTATCCTCCACTTTTTTTCGCTCTCGCATCAATTTGGCGAGCTCATTTTCGACATCGACCAGCCCCTTTAACGGCACAAAAATTTCTATGTCACCGTAAATATAGGTTGCGGCATCCGCAGGTTTATCGGCATTCGGTCTGATCACCAGGCTGCTCAACCTGGTCATATCGGAGATAGCCGCGGTAAAGGAGGCGATCAGGTCCGCTTTCTGTGAATCGCCGCAGACCACGAAAGCCTCGATTTTGGTCGAGGGATGAACGTCTGCTTCCGAGCGGATATTTCTGATCCCGGTGATAATGCCCATCAGCATCTCCATCTGCGCCACCACCTCGGTGTTCAGCCAGTTTTCCTGAGGATCGGGAAAAGGGCTGGTGGCGAGAAATGGCCGCTCACCGGGCAGGACCGACCATATTTCCTCAGAAACAAAGGGAGTTACCGGGTGAATGAGCTTGACGATCGTCTCCAGGACAACAAGCAGAACCCCCCGGGCCTGCCGTTTGGCCATCTGGTCGTCACCGAACAAATCCGCCTTGATCCATTCCAGATACCAGTCGCAGAACTCATGCCAGATGAACTGATAAATGGTCGAGGCGACGTCGTTGAAGCGATACTCATCGAGTGCCAGGCGGACTTCAGCGATGACCGTGGCGGTTCTGCTGAGAATCCATCTATGAACCAGCGGCAAATCGGCAGGCTTTGCCGCAACCTCTTTTATCGACAGCTCACAATCGCTGATGTGCATCAAGGCAAAGCGGGCGGCATTCCAGATCTTATTTATAAAGTGGCGATACCCTTCAATGCGCTCCTCATCAAGCTTGATCTCTCTGCCCTGGGCAGCAAAAGCCGTCAGGGTAAAACGCATCGCATCGGTGCCGTACTCCTGCATCACCACCAGCGGATCGATAACATTGCCGGTCGATTTGGACATCTTTTTCCCATATTTATCCCGGACCAGGGCGTGCAGATAAACATCCTTAAACGGGACCTCGTCCATAAAATGCAGGCCCATCATCATCATTCTGGCAACCCAGAAAAAGAGGATATCAAAACTGGTGATCAGCACAGAGGTCGGATAAAAGGTGGCCAATTCCGGGGTGGTTTCCGGCCAACCCATGGTGGAAAAAGGCCAGAGCGCCGAGGAGAACCAGGTATCGAGCACATCCGTTTCCTGGCTAATCTCTGCCGATGCGCATTTCGGGCAGGAGGTGGGGTCTTCTGATTCGACGATCAGCTCGCCGCAGGCTTCGCAGGTCCAGGCCGGAATACGATGTCCCCACCAGATCTGTCTGGAGATACACCAGTCGCGGATATTGTCCATCCAGCTGTAGAAGGTGTTGTACCAGGTTTTCGGGTAGATATTTATCCGGCCATCGCGAACTGCCGCCACCGCCTTGTCGGCAAGGGGTTTCACCGCCACGAACCACTGAACCGAGGTCGTCGGTTCACTGACCGTTTTACAGCGATAACAATGCCCTACCGCATGGTCATACTCATCTATCTTTTCGAGGAAACCGAGACGATCCAGATCCTCGACCACCTTTTTCCGACAGGCAAAACGATCAAGTCCGCAGTACTCGCCGGCTGCAGCGTTCATCACGCCCTTGTCATCCATGACCTTCAACCGTGGCAGTGAATGCCGCAGACCGATTTCATAGTCGTTCCGATCATGGGACGGGGTAACCTTCAGCGCCCCGGTACCGAATTCCCGGTCGACATGCTCATCAAAGACAACCGGTATAATTCGGTCGGTAAGCGGCAGCATGATCCCAACCTCGGCCAGGTGCCGGTACCGTTCGTCCTCCGGATGGACCGCCACCCCGGTATCACCGAGCATCGTCTCCGGTCTGGTGGTCGCCACGACCACATGGCCGGAACCGTCGGCATAAGGGTAGCGAATGTGATACAACTTCCCCCGGGTGTCTTCGTGATCCACCTCGTCATCGGCCAGGGCAGTCAGGCAGCGGGGGCACCAGTTGACGATATAATCGCCTTTATAGATGAGCCCTTCTTTGAACAGCCGGACAAAGACCTCCCGGACCGCCTGGGAAAGCCCTCCGTCCATGGTGAAGCGCTCGCGATCCCAGTCGCAGGAGGCGCCGAGTTTTTTCAACTGATTGATAATCGTGCCGCCCTTTTCCCGGCGCCACTCCCAGACTTTGTCGACAAAAGCATCGCGGCCGAGATCATCGCGGCTTTTGCCTTCGCTGGCCAGCTGCCGCTCGACGACATTCTGGGTGGCAATCCCGGCATGATCGGTTCCCGGCACCCATAGGGTATTGTCCCCGCACATGCGGTGATAACGGATCAGGACATCCTGCAGGGTATTGTTCAGCGCGTGGCCGACATGCAGAACGCCGGTTACATTCGGCGGCGGAATAACTATTGAGTAAGCCGGTTTTCCCGCTTCCATCTTTGCGGCAAAAGAAGCCGATTGCTGCCAGTTGCGGAGCCATTTCTCCTCCACTTCGGCAAATTCATACCCTTTACTCAACAGTTCTTCTTTCATTTTCATAATTTAAAATCGATTAATATTGATCTTACTCCGCTCCCGCCATGCAGGCGCACCATTTTTGAGATTAACTGTGAAGGCACCAGAATTCAATAGTTTTCCCGATGGCTTGCTAAAAAACCCAAGACCCGGCGATTTCTTTCCTCAGCCTGGAAATCTGTGTTCCTGTCAAGAGTCTTGCTAGGAGAGATCAGAAAACAGCTTTTGGGTAACAACGAAGGTCAAATTGTGGCATGCCGTCTGACGAAAAACCGATCGACCTGCGAAGATACCCGATCGGGAGTCCGGACGGGCTAGGAAGCACTCCACGGTTCCGGCAAAAAGATATGTCTATAGATGGACAGGGCGTACCGATCCGTCATCCCGGCCACATAGTCGCAGACAGTACGGTGAGCCTGCTTGTCATCCGCCCATTCCTCCTTGCCGACCCCGTATTCCCATTTGTTATTCCTGATGCGGACTATGCCGTTCTCCAGGAAATAATGGTACAAATCGGAGATGACCCGCTGCGCTTTGATAAACTCATTGTGTACCTTGTAGTAGGTATAAACATTGTTGTACAGAAAAGTGCGCAGATCGGTTATTGCCTCCAGCATCCCCTCACTGATGTGCAGATTGCCATCGTTGGCCGTCAGGGTCTCGACGATGAGGTCGCGAACCATGGCGCCGATACGCTTTGAATGCCGTTCGCCGACGACTTCCCTGATCCTTTCCGGCAGATCTCCTTCAATCAAGATCCCGGCACGCAGGGCATCATCGAGGTCATGATTGACATAGGCAATGATATCGGCCAGCCGGACGACCTGACCCTCAAGGGTTACAGCACATTCCGATTTGTCTTTGGGCAGGATATCGGCACGGCCCTTGGAATGGCGGATAATTCCGTTACGTACCTCGAAAGTTAGATTCAGACCCCTGCCGTCATTTTCCAGAAAGTCCACTACCCGGAGACTGTGCACATAATGACGAAAGCCGTTGGGATACAAATCGTTAAGTGTTGCCTCCCCGGCATGTCCGAAAGGGGTGTGACCGAGATCATGTCCGAGAGCGATGGCCTCGGTCAACGGTTCGTTCAGGCAGAGGGCGGAGGCGATGGTTCTGGCAATCTGGGAAACTTCGAGGACATGGGTCAACCTGGTCCGGTAATGATCTCCTGTGGGGGAAAGAAAAACCTGTGTTTTGTGTTTGAGCCGGCGAAAGGTTTTCGAATGGGTGATTCGATCCCGGTCGCGCTGGAAAGGCAGGCGGATATCGGACATCTCCTCCTCTTCTCCCACAAGCCGGCCTGAGGACTGTTTGTTCAACGCAGCAAAGGGCGAGAGGATTTCTTCCTCCCGGTCCTCCAATTGTTTTTTAATCGATTTTCCTATGACCGGTACGAAAGACATGATCTCCCTCTGCTAGCCATGTTCATACAAAGAGGATGGAGTTTTATCCCCAGCTTGACTCGATCCGAAAAAAACGCCCCTTAAGTTAAACCACGACCGATTCATGATTTCAACACCTTACATAGCAACCGATGGCACATTCCTTACAGCACACCATATCGACAGCGATGTATATAAATAATATTTACCACCATATTAACGTGTTACATCGCACAACCCGCCGCGCCGGTCACCCAATCCGGATACTGATAACAAAACGAAGAAATTTCGACATCTTCGGTAACAAGGCATTATCTTCTTGCTGGAGCCAACACTCGAAAGATCCTGCCCGGGGAACAGGCGGCTGCCCCCGCTTATCGGCCAACAACCGGCAGCAGGAAACCTGGCAACTATTTTCCACCGGAATGGTTGACAACTCTGCAAACAGTAAAAATTACTGTTATGTGCTTCATGACCGGTTACAGATAACCAAGAGAACACAACGTAGCTGCAATATACTTTAAAAGGAGACAACAATGGCCAAGATTACCCTGAAAGGCAATGCAATAGAGACCATAGGCTCACTTCCCGCAATAGGATCAATGGCGCCCCAATTCACGCTGGTAAAGACGGATCTTTCCGAGGTTAGTTTGAAGGATTTTCGCGGAAAGACCGTCGTACTGAACATTTTCCCCTCCATTGACACCGGGGTCTGTGCCGCCTCGACACGAAGATTCAACAGTGAGGCAGGCGATCAACCCGGCACGGCCGTTCTCTGTATTTCTGCGGACCTGCCTTTTGCCCATAGCAGATTCTGTGAAGCAGAAGGCCTGAAAAACGTGATTCCCCTGTCAGTTTTCAGAGCAGCCGATTTCGGCACGAATTACGGCCAGACCATTACCACCGGCCCGCTTGCCGGACTTCTCGCCAGGGCCGTGGTGGTCATCAATGGTGAAGGACAGGTTACATACACGGAACAGGTACCGGAAATCGGCCAGGAGCCTGACTACCAGGCCGCCCTCAAGGCCCTTGCATAATAAAGATCCCCGGGCAGAACAGTGAGGACCTCTGCTACGGGAAACCGCCCCCGTCCCGGTTGTCCGGCGCATGGGGGAAAAGAAGAGGAGATCCGTTCTTGAAACAGTACTGTTTCTATGAGAGTCCGATCGGCAGGCTGCTGCTGGTTGGCAGCGACGGTGTGCTGGAACAACTGCACTTCGCCAACTCTCCGGCACAAAAAAACCTGGCCGTCGACTGGAAGCATGATTCAGCCAGGTTCAGTCGTCCCCTGCAGCAGCTCTCTGAATACTTCGCCGGCAAAAGGCAGGAGTTCGACCTGGAAATAGCTCCAAAGGGCACCGCATTCCAGCAGAGAGTCTGGCAGGAGCTGCGGAAAATACCCTTTGGCCGGACGGCAAGCTACGGCGAGATTGCCGAACGGATCGGTAACGGTAAGGCCAGCCGGGCAGTCGGCATGGCCAACGGTAAGAACCCGATCCCCATCATTGTCCCCTGTCACCGGGTCATCGGCAAAGACGGCTCCATGACCGGTTTCGGCGGGGGCCTGGAGGTAAAAAAACAGCTTCTATCCCTGGAAAACAGCATCTGACCTTCAGGCAGGATGAGACTTCAGGCATTCCAACAGTCAGCTTCAAAATAACGAGGGAGGTTGCCATGTCCGGAAATGACGTCCATATAACCCGCGGGATGCAGGAGTACATCGACCGGAACGACAGGTATCTTGCCGAAAGAGCCGACTACATCGACAAGACGGTTAAAAACTGGAAGTTTGATACCATAGCCGTCCACGGTCTCTACTCGGTTACCGACGCCCTGAAGGATTATCAGGGTTCGATCATCGAGCCGATCTTCATGAGTACCTCCCAGGCCTACAACGACTCCGACGAGATGGCTGCAGCATTGGCCTACAAGATCCCCACCTGGTGCTATTCCCGCATCGCCAATCCGTCGACCTACTATTACGAATGGACCCTTGCCCTGCTGGAGGGGTATGGTTTCAACGGCACCACCTCCTGCTGTTCGACCTCTTCCGGCATGGCCGCCATCATGACCGCGGTCCAGCCCTTCCTGAAGGTTATGTCCAAGGTCGAAGAACCGCGCAACTTTGTGGCCACCGCCCAATGTTACGGCGGTACCTTTCAGCAGTTCACAGTCCGGCTGATGCAGGAACGCAACATCGAGTGCCGCTGGGTGGTCGATGCCACCAATCTTGACGAATGGGCATCGAAAATTGACAGGAACACCCGTTTTCTCTACGGCGAGTTGCCCAGCAATCCGCAGCTTGGCTTTTTCGATATCGCCGCAGTGGCCGAGCTGGCCCATAGCCATAATCTGCCGCTGATCTGTGATTCGACGGTGGCGACTCCGGCGCTCTTACGGCCCATCTGCCACGGAGCCGATATCGTCGTTCAGTCGGTGACCAAAAGTCTTACCAGCAGTGGTTTCGGCATCTGTGGTGCGGTAATTGCCCGAAAAAATCTCGTCACCAATATCGATGACGAGGCCTTGAAGGAAGACTTTTCCCTCGCAGTAAAATACCTGCAAAACCGAGATTTCGGCCCCAACCTGCACCCGATGCAGGCGGTGATGAGTCTCAATGACATGCGCACCATAAGGTCGAAGATGGACCTGATGAGCAGGAATACCGAAACGGTGGCCGAGTATCTCAAGCAGCATCCAGCCATCGACAGTGTCCAGTATCTGGGGCTGAAAGATCATCCCCACCATGAACTGGCCTCAAGATATATGTGGCTGGTCGATGCCGAATTCGACGACCAGTACCGGAAGCCCATCAACCGCTACGGTCATCTCATGTCATTCTGCATTAAGGGCGGGGCAGACAAAACCAGAAAGTTCTTCGACAGCCTGCAGCGCATCTGGCGGGCGACCGATCTTGGCCGGATCAAGAGCGTCGCCACCATTCCGGCCATCTCCACCCATCAGCAGCAGGGCGAAGAAGGCCGGGCCCTTGCCGGTATCCCGGCCAACATGGTGCGTCTCTGCGTCGGTGCGGAACATCCGACGGACATCATCGCCGACCTTGACCAGGCCCTGCATGCAGCCCGAAAAGCGTAAGGAGACTGCGGCAAAAAAGCGCGAAAGAAGAAATTGCGTCGAGTAAGGCAAGGATTTAGGCTTGCCCGTTGAGGAACCTTCCTGTTTAATAGGGGCTTTTGCCCCAACCCTCATCGACGAATGACTCCATGCATTTTCTGACAATACTCGGCATCGCCGTGGCCCTGGCCATGGACGCCTTTGCCGTGGCCATCGCCACCGGCGTCAGCCTCAAGCAGGTCAGCTTTCGGCAGACTTTCAGGCTTTCCTGGCATTTTGGCCTCTTTCAGGCGCTGATGCCTATTATCGGCTGGGGAGTCGGTGCCTCAATCGAGGAGTATGTATCGGCCTACGCCCATTGGCTCGCTTTTGCCATGCTGGCTCTGGTCGGCTCGAATATGCTGAAAGAAGCCATTCTGACCGACGAGGACGAAACAGAAACACCCACCCGCAAGGATGCCACCAGGGGCATGACCATGGTCATGCTGTCCGTTGCCACCAGCATTGACGCCCTGGCAGTCGGCCTGTCCATGTCGATGCTGCAGGTATCGATCGTCTATCCGGCGACCATCATCGGCATTGTTGCCGGTCTTTTCACCATTGCCGGCCTTCATCTGGGCAAACGGGTCGCAAGACTCAGCTGGCTGTCTATGTGGGCTGAGGTCACCGGTGGCTTGGTTCTCTGGCTTATCGGCTTGAATATCCTGCGGGAAAGTGGTGTCTTCCATACCTATTTTTGATGACGCCATCATTTTTGATTTTTATCGATATGAAATGCTCAAAAAACCGGATTCACAACCACTGATGGAAACATCGATTTGATCTGTTTCACGAAGTGGTTATAATTTCCAGCTCATCAGCCCCCATTCTTTTGCCCGGACACTGGAATCCTTGGTAAGACGCGGCATAGAATTTACGCTACACCCGTTCATTCTTGACCATCAATTCAATAGAGGGGAGACAAGGTATGAAAGATACAATCACGACGGTGCGGGGAATGGAAATCCTCGATTCACGAGGGAATCCGACGGTACGGGTTTTTGTTGAGCTGAGTGACGGCACCCGGGCCTCCGCCTCAGTCCCTTCAGGCGCCAGCACCGGGGAAAACGAGGCAATCGAGTTGCGGGACGGTGACAAAGCCCGCTACCATGGCAAAGGTGTGTTAAAGGCGGTAGCCAATGTCAACAACATCATCAGCCCGGCAGTAATTGGTATGGCGGCGACTAAACAGCTGGCAGTTGACCAGAGAATGCTCGACCTGGACGGCACCGAAAATAAATCACAACTTGGGGCCAACGCCATCCTCGGTGTTTCGATGGCGGTTGCCCGCGCAGCCGCCGCCTCGGTTGGCCTGCCGCTCTATCGGTACCTTGGCGGGACGGGGGCAAGGAGAATTCCGGTCCCGGCGATGAACATCATCAACGGCGGCGCCCACGCCGACAACAGTGTCGATATCCAGGAGTTCATGGCCGTTCCGGTGGGTGCGCCGTCCTTTAGCGAAGGGCTGCGCTATGTGGCGGAGACCTTCCATGTCTTAAAAAAATTACTCAAAGACCAGGGGATGGCAACCAGCGTCGGCGATGAAGGGGGCTTTGCGCCGAACCTGGCCAGCAACGAAGCGGTAATGGATATTATCATGGCCGCCATCGAAAAGGCCGGCTACACCCCGGGAGAAGATATCGCCATCTCGCTTGACAGCGCCGCCAGCTCCTTTTCCACCGACCTCTCAAGTGCCTATGATCTGACCAGGTCCGGGGCGGGCAAAATGAGCTCCGCGGACCTCATCGAGATGGGAGCCGGATGGGTCGAAAAATACCCCATCGTCTCCTGGGAAGATCCCCTGGCCGAAAACGACTGGGATGGATTCAGGAAATTCACTGAGCGGGTCGGCGACAGGATCGATATCGTCGGTGACGATATCTTCGTCACCAACACCAGGTATATTGCCAGAGGCATTGAGGAGGCAACGGCCAACTCGGTACTGATCAAACTGAATCAGATCGGTACCGTGTCAGAGAGTATCGATGCGGTCAGGATGTGCCGCGATGCCGGCTGGCACTATTTTATCTCCCACCGATCGGGGGAGACCGAAGACACCTTTCTGGCCGACTTCGCTGTAGCCATGGACGGCGGCCAACTGAAGACCGGCTCCGCCTCCCGCAGCGAGCGTATCGCCAAGTACAACCGACTGCTGGAAATCGAACAGGAACTTGGCGGCGCCGCCCTCTATTACTGGTAAATCTTCGCCGGATGAATGACCCGCCTGCCGGTAAGCCTACCCGGGCAGGCGGGAGACCCCAACCTTTACCTTCACCGACCTCCCCCATGAAAACCATTGGAATCATCCATACTCCGTTTGACAGCCTGGAAGATATGCCTATTCAACCAAAAGGCGCCGCCGAGCTGACCGGTACCATCGAGCTGGAGGAACAATACCTGGCGGGCCTTGCCGACCTCAGCGGCTTCAGCCATATCTATCTGCTCTACCGGTTTCATATGGCCAAACGAACCGCCCTGACGGTGATTCCCTTCATGGACACCACTCCCCGGGGCGTTTTTGCCACAAGGTCGCCTCTTCGGCCCAACCACATAGGGCTCTCTATTGTCAGGCTTCTCAGCGTCGATAAAAATATTCTAACCGTGGGTGGAATTGATATTCTCAACGGCACACCTTTGCTTGATGTCAAGCCATATATCGCCGCCTTTGATGCAGTGCAACAAAGTCGTTCGGGCTGGATGAAGGCATCCGGAGAAGAGGTTGCCCGGCGCCGATCGGATCACCGATTTACCGGATAAGGATTGGATATTCAGTTAAATTATAAAAAAATCCTCTCGCACCATTGACAGAAGTGTTCATCACCAGCAAATTATGATATTATTGCACCGCATTTATCGGGGCTCACTCCCGGTAGTTGGTCAAAACCCAGTAAGGAGTCTGTATCAATGGCTGATTCAAAGAAGGAAAAACCGGACCCACAACGTGTGGCGATATTACGTTCCCTCCCTCTCGAGGTGAAAGAACAGATTACCGGCGAAGAGGCGGAGGCGTTCATGTACAACCGTGAACTTCCTGAGTCGCTTCTGGAAAAGCTCAAGGAATACCTCGTTGAGGAATAGCTTTACCTTTTAATGAACAGTTCAACTGTAAAATGAAGCAAGAGGAGAAATACATGACTGAAGAAAAACGCACCCCATGTCCAACCTGCCAAGGCAAAAAAGTAATTGAAGGTGTCTGCGAGACGGCCTCGGAATGGAGCGGCACCCAGGAAGAATCCGATTCCATGCAGTGCACACCCGATCAGACATGCCCTACCTGCAACGGTAAAGGATACGAAGAATAAATTCTGATTGTTTTCCGCCTATACTGTCGCCATGCGCAGGTAGGCGGAAAAATTTTCATCCTCCCTCCTCTCCTCCCTTTTCAATTTCGATTTGCAGCAAAATTTGTATCTTTCTTCGGTGACTACGACACAGTTCCGCTTGCCCGCAGCACTTACTCTATGGTATTAATTAAGTACCTCTTAAAAAGCGAACAATCGCCAAAGACAGGTGGATATATTTCAATCCACAGGAGAACAAAATGCGCGCCCACTACCTGCAACATGTTCCCTTTGAAGGCCCCGGCAGTATTGCCCCCTGGCTTAAAGCCGCCGATTACGAAATAACTTCGACCAGGTTCTACGAGTCGACTACCCTACCGATACCCGAACAATTCGATTTACTCATTGTCATGGGTGGACCGATGAGCATCAACGATGAAGATCGTTTTCCCTGGCTGAGAACGGAAAAACAATTCATCAGACATACCATTGAATCAGGCAAGGCAGTACTCGGCATCTGCCTGGGTGCCCAACTGATTGCCAGTGCCCTGGGGGAATCGGTGTACCCCAATCGCCGCAAGGAAATCGGCTGGTTTCCAATCGAAGGGCTCTACCAACACGACAAATCAATCTTCTGGTTTCCCCGTTCGCTGGATGTGTTTCACTGGCATGGCGAGACCTTCGATCTGCCTGAAGGAGCCGTACTTCTCGCCAGGAGTAAAGCTTGCGAGAATCAGGCGTTTCAGTTCGGGAAAAATGTAATCGGCCTGCAGTTTCACCTGGAGACCACTCCCGAATCGGCCCATGCCATCGTCACAAACTGCCGGGAAGAGCTGTTGCCATCGAAATACGTTCAGCCCGAGGCAGTAATCCTGGATCAGGCTCCGGATAAATATCAGGCCATTAACAGCCTGATGGCGAAAATACTCTCATTCCTAACCAACAGGTCTCTCGATCCGGAATCCTAGCATCCTGTCCCAGTCGTGTTGATCTTGCCATAAGAGATACTTATTATGGTGGATAGACATGCTGCACTGTCAGAAAAACCTGACAGCTGCCTCCTTCTTTTACACCCTCCCCTAAACGGGAACAAGAATGAGAGAGAGAGAGATGATGGAACTGGAAATCTTTTCCGACTATATCTGACCCTACTGCTATTTCATTACCGGGCGTATTGAAAGACTGCAAAAAGAATATCACGTCACTGTCCGCTGGCGGACCTTCCCCCTCCACCCAGACACCCCGGAGGATGGCCTGCTGCTGGAAGATCTCTTTAAGACAAGCCCGGAAAAGATTGCCGGCATGGTAGAGCGTCTTCGTATCGCCGCCGGGGAACTCGGCCTGCCGTTCGGACCAAGAAACAAAACCTATAACAGTCGGCTCGCCCAGGAACTGGGGCTCTGGGCGGAAGACCAGGGCAAAGGTGAACAGTTTCACCTGGCGGCCTTTCGGGCGTATTTCGCCGATGGCCTGAATCTGGCCAAGATGCCTGTCTTGCTCGATCTGGCCCGGAAAGTCGGGCTGCCGGAGCAGGAAGCGGAAAAAATCCTTACCAGTCGTGCCTATAAAGAAAGCGTCGACCGCGACTGGGAGGATTCAAGGCTTAAAGCTATCACCGCGGTACCCACTTTTGTCATGGGCCGGCACAAACTGGTCGGAGCGCAGAATTATGAAACTCTGCAGGAGCTGGTAACCTCTTACGGGGTAACGGCGAGAAAGTAGGCTGTAGCGGAAAAGACAAGGAAAGAGAAAAGATGAACATAATTGAAGGAGATCTGATATCTCTCACTCTTGCGGGTCGGTTTGATGTCATTGTCCACGGCTGCAATTGTTTCTGCACCATGGGAGCGGGCATAGCCCGGGCCATCCAGGACGAATTTCCCGAAGCATATGCCGCCGACCTGGTGACCGTCAAGGGCAACAGAAACAAACTCGGCGATTTCAGTTTCGCCACCGTCAAACGCGACAACCATGAGATAACTATCGTCAACGGCTACACCCAGTTCAACTATCACGGCGAATCAGTGCTGGTCGATTACGATGCCGTTCGTCAGCTCTTTAATAAAATCCGCCAACAGTTTTCCGGCAAGAGGATCGGTTACCCTAAGATCGGAGCAGGTCTTGCCGGCGGCGACTGGGAAAGAATCGCCCGGATCATCGACGAGGAACTGACCGGAGAAGATCACTGCCTCGTCATTTACGTTCCCTGATCATTACCTGCCGGTCTCCTTTTTCTCCTTTGCCACAGGCTTGCTTGCCTCATCGACCAGATAGAGGATTGACCGGTATGGAATGCCGCCATGCAGCGACAAGCCTATTTCGCAGGTCTTGCTGGTTGAATATCCCGCATCGCAGGTACAGACATGGTCTTTCAGGTTTTTGAGAGCTGCCTCGTTTAGTTCCGGAAAATTAAAGCCGCGATCGCCGGCAAAACCGCAACAGTAGACATCATCCGGCATTACCACTTCCCGGGCACAGGCTCTGGCCAGCTGCTCGAGCCTGGCCTCAAGGCCCAACTTCCTCGTCGAGCAGGTCGGATGTACCGCCACCTTCACATCCATTTGGGTAAAACTCAGCTTATCCATCAGAAAATTGAGGACAAACTCTATCGGTTCATAGAGCCGTAGACGTTTGTCCAGAGTCGCCTGCATCCTGTAGAAACAGGGGCTGGTGTCACAGAGGACGGGGATTTCGCCGTTGTTCGATGCCGCCAGGAGCGCTTCGGACAGTTCTGCCGATTTTCGATCGGCCTGAGCCATAAACCCCTTGCTCTCAAAGGCCTGCCCGCAACAGAGACTGTCCAGCTTGTCCGGATAGATGATCGCATACCCCGCCTTTTTTAACAGCGACCTGGTTTTCTGTGGCAGGGCTTCCCGTTCCGCATCGTCCCTGGCCGGCCCGCTCATGGCCCTGCTGGCACAGCTCGGAAAATAGACCACCTGCAGTGCATCGGCCCCACTCATCTGTTCCATCTCGATTTTCGGCACCCCCGACGGCATCTCGCGATTCCACAGGGGGAGCTGGTTCATCGTCGCCTTTCTGGCCATGCCCGATGCTATCTCCATAAACCGGGTCCCTGTTCGCTTATGCACCCCATCGACCACATTGAGGGTGCTGCTGATGGTCCCGGCCACCCCGCCAAAGTGTCCAGCCACCCAGTCGGCGAGACTATTGCCCAGCTTGCCGTGGGCCTCCTCCCGCAGGGCCTTGATCATCTTGCCGGTATCGATACCCACCGGGCAGCGGGTGGAACAGAGACTGTCGGCGGCGCAGGTGTCCTTGCCGGGGTACCGGTATGCCTTGACCAGCTCCCTGACATTTTTGGAATGCCCGGCGGCGACCAGCTGCCGGCTGATTTCGCGCCTTCCGACAATACGCTGCCTCGGGGTAAAGGTCAGATCCTTGGATGGGCAGACCGGTTCACAGAAACCGCATTCGATACATTTATCGACGATCTCATGGGTTGCCGGCAGGGGTTTCAGGTCCTTGATATGGGCCTCGGCATCCTCATTGAGGATGACCCCTGGGTTGAGAAGATGAAACGGATCGAAGATGTTTTTTATCTCCCGCATCAGCTGAAATGCCGCCTCGCCCCACTCCTTTTGAACAAAAGGCGCCATGTTCCGGCCGGTGCCGTGCTCCGCCTTCAGGGACCCGTCGTATTTTTCAACCACCAGCCGTACCACCTCGTCCATGAAATCCCGGTACCGAACCACCTCCGACTGAATGGAAAAATCCTGGGTAAAGACAAAGTGAAGATTACCGTCCAGGGCATGGCCGAAGATAATCGCCTCGTCATAGCCATATTTTTTAAACAATTCCTGCAGGTCAAGGGCTGCAGCGGCCAGATGTTCACCGGGAAAGGCCACGTCCTCAATAATGACCGTGGTGCCGGTCATGCGGACTGCGCCGACCGCCGGGAACAATCCTTTGCGTATTTTCCACAGGGCGGTGAACTCAGCAGGGACATCGGTAAAGGCAATGGGCCGCACCGTCGGCAGAACCTGAAGGGCCTCCTGTATCAGGGCAATCTGAGCCTGCAGAGCTTCCGCCGACTCCGCGCGGGTCTCAACCAAGAGGGCGGTAACCGTTTCACCCAGCTCTTTTAAGTACCCGGGCATGCCCTCTTTGTTTTCCACGGAGTGCAGCCCGGCCCGATCAATAAGTTCGGCAGCGGCAACCGGCTGTTTCCTGAGAATCGGAATCGCCTGGCAGGCAGTCTTCACATCCGGATAAAAGATCAGCGCACTTGCCTTGTGGCGGTGTTCAACCACCGTTCGATAGACAACGTCGGAAATGAAGCCCAGTGTCCCCTCACTGCCGATCATCAGGTGGATCATGATATCATAGGGATCTTCGAAATCGACCAGGGCATTCAGACTGTAGCCGGTGGTGTTCTTGATCTTGAATTTATAGCGAATCCGCTCCGCCAGCTGTTCGTCTGCCAGCACCTTCGCTCTCAGTTGCCCGAGCCGGTCGAGGAGCGCACCATGACTTCGCAGAAACTCGGCCCGGCTCTTATCGTCGGCGGTATCAACTGCGGTGCCGTCGGCCAGTACCACCCGCATGCTCTCCAGGGTCTGGTAGCTGTTCTGCTCGATGCCGCAACACATCCCGCTGGCATTGTTGGCCAGGATGCCGCCAATCTTGGCGCTGTCTATCGAGGCTGGATCGGGCCCGATTTTCTTATCAAACTCTGCGAGGATCGCGTTGGCGTGACTGCCGATAACCCCAGGCGCCAGCTGAATCTTCGCTGCATTGTCGAAAACCCGGTACTGGCGCCATCCCTGCCCCAATCGAACCAGAATGGAGTCGGTGACCGCCTGACCGGACAAACTGGTGCCGGCAGCCCGGAAGGTTACCGGCAACTGCAGCCTGTTTGCTTCCCGGAGAATCAACTGCACCTCTTTCTCGTTTTCCACGTTGATGACGATCTTTGGCACCAGGCGATAAAAACTGGCATCGGTACCAAAGGTTATGGTCCTGAGCGGATCGGTGATGATGTTTTCTTTCGGGATGGTGCGGTAAATCTTCTGATAAAATTTCTGGTAGTTTTCCGGGAGCATCTCTGACCTCTGGCAAAGAGTTAATCTTAATTGATAAATATACCCGAAATCTTTGCTCTTTTCAGCGTGAAATCAATTCCTTCTACTCTTTGCAAAGGTCTATTGGCCAGACCAGAGCCCTTTGCCGCCGAACATTTATTCTTATCCCCGCAGCTTAGCACGTTTCAGCCTTCACCGCTGCAAAGACATGCATGGGGAAGAGCGGTTTGCCGACTGAAATGCCACCCGTCCCGGCCTCCCTTTTGAGCTCAGTCTGACCATTTTCACGCCCAAGAAACATGGATACTCAGCAAAGAACATCTGTTGTTTGAAAAGTTCTGCCAAAGAGACTAGAATCATCTCCTGTGGCACCAGAAAGATAATGGTGAGAGGCAGGTCATGGTCAAAAATACCAAATCGCAACCCCGGAGGGTCATATGGTCACATCTATTATTCTGATGAACGTACAACGAGCAAAAATAAATGAAGTTGCGGAACAACTGGAGGGCACTCCCGGGATATCAGAGGTGTATTCGGTGAGCGGTAATTATGACCTGATAGCCATAGTTCGCGTGGCAACCAACGAGGAACTGGCCGATCTTGTTACCAAAAAGATGCACGCCATAAAGGAGATCCTGAAAACAGAAACCATGCTCGCATTTAAAGCATATTCCAGACATGACCTGGAAGCCATGTTTTCCGTCGGTATGTAGGTAACAGAATCTGCCGATCAACTCCGCCGGTCAAAGCAGGTCCCGGAGAGGAGAGGCAGCAGTCTATTCATGATAACAGGAGGAACAGGTTTTGATAACAAAATGGGGATCGGCGTTCTTTTCCACCAACTCATCGAAAGTGTGCCATTCCCCATCATATCTGTTGTATATTTTCCGGCAGACTCCGCACACCTCAACCCCGTTCTCCAGCATTTCCAGCTGGTTCAAGACCTCCCGCAACTCGGACACCGATTCCGTAAGTGAGGATTGGGTCCGCACCAGCCTTTCGGCCACCCGGGTCCGGGCCCGGAGTTCATCGTCGTTGAACGGCTTGGTCATGTAATCGTCGGCGCCGGCGTCAAAGCCTTTAATGATATCCGTCTTACTATCCCGACCGGTCAGCAGAATAATGTACGGAGGATTTTCGACTTCCATCTCTTTCACCCGTCGACAGACCTCAATTCCGTCGAGTTTGGGCATTTCCCAATCAAGGATTGCAATATGCGGTGCATCCGGCTTCTTGAGTTTTTCCCAGGCTTCTTCACCGTTTGTCACACTATCAACGCGATACCCCCAGTTCTCCAGGCAGACCTGAACCATCATTCGAGTGGTAAATTCATCCTCAGCAATCAGTATCTTCACTTTCCCCCCTTGCCTTGTATCCAAAAAAGTCAGACTCCACAGGGGAGGCGACTGTTTTTCCATAATTATTTCGAATCCTGCCCACTCTGTCCAACCCAAAATACCAGCTAGGGCAACTGCCTGAAATCACATTTTATTTCCGGGATATCTTGACATTTTAACAATGAAATGTCAAGACACCAACAGGTAAAGACCGAGCGTTTCCATCCTGCGACAAAGATATTATATTCTGCATCGTCCGATATTTGATACGGTTCTGTCAAGGGAACGACGTTTTTTTACTGCCCGAGACCTCACACTCTCCATTTTCACGCACGCCATGGATGATGGACTCGTAAAAAGCCCGATCTACGCCTAGTATATCGAACTTTTTCCAGAGTCCATCCAGGCAACTCCGGTGACTTTTTACGAGACTATCATGGATGACAACGATTATTTTTCTCTGAAAACCCGATTTATTCCAAGCTTCAGAACCGATGCATCGGCATCCTTTCCGGCCTGCTGGTTTATTTTTCAAGGCGAAAAACTGCTGGTGCAGCTTACGGATGGTGACACGGATGGAATCTGCACCCGCTCGCCTGAACAACTGGGGTTAGAACCGGTCTACAGCCAGTTTCTCGGCCGCTATGGCACTACCGACTGTTATGTCGCTGAAATCAAGGATACCTCGCCGCCACCGCCTTCGACCCAATTCAAAGGACTCAGAGCCCTTTTCGGGGCAGTGGATGACGACCTGTTTACCCTCGCGGGACGTGCGGTGCAGGTCCTCCACTGGCAGAAAGAACATCGCTTCTGCGGTAAGTGCGGCACTGCCATGAAAAACCGCGACTCCGAGCTGGCCAGGATCTGCCCGGCCTGTGGTTTCGTAAGCTTTCCAAGGCTTTCACCGGCGGTAATCATGTCGGTCACCCGGGAAGATCAGATTCTCCTGGCCCGTGCACCCCGCTTTCCAGCCGGAATGTACAGCACCCTTGCCGGTTTTGTCGAACCGGGTGAGACCCTTGAGGAGGCTGTCAAAAGGGAAGTCCGGGAAGAGACGAATATCCGCATCGGCAATATCAGCTATGTTGCCAGCCAGCCCTGGCCCTTTCCCCATTCGATCATGATCGGCTTTGCAGCCAGTTATGTCGATGGAGAGATTAAAATAGATGAAAACGAGATAGAAGATGCCAGATGGTTTTCCGTGCGGGATCTCCCAATCCTGCCTTCAAAAATAACCATAGCCCGTCTGCTGATTGATAAATTTAAATCTGTTTTTGACGAAACAGTTGGGTGATTTTCAGATACAAGGTATAAGGAATTGAAGATTGACGTAATTGCTCCCTGCCAAAACAAAATGGATTTGGAGAACTCTTTGCAGCAAGTTTTCCAACAAACACATATGGAACACGATGTAATAGCAGACGGCCCGGTCAATCAGGAGTACTATGGCACAATTCTCCTGTCCGACGACTATTCAGTCCCCCTGAAGCGCCGCCTGACAGAGTGTATCAAATGCTACCGGGCTTTCGAGAATACCGGCAGCCCGGCTATGCTGTATATCGCCGCCTGGAAAGGGAATGATAAAAAGATCTGGTATGAATACGCCGGCAGGCATTTTATTGCTCTTTTGGGCTGTGCGCAGCATGAGATTGCCGAAGTTTTTCGCAAGAGTGTCGTCGATCGCCGGATTTACCAGGATCCGGATATGGATACAGACGTTGAACGACAGGTCAAATCCAGGAACGAGCTCAGCAACGGCTGGGAAGAATTACGGGAAGAAGGGGTTAAATCCGGGGCAACTGAGGCCATCTATAAAATAACCAATGGCCAAGGCAATAAGATCTGGCTCAAGGACCAGGCGACCATAGAAACATACAATCAGGACAATATCTGTCTGTCCATGGGGATTCTGACCATCGTTTCCAAAGAGATAGAAGCGGAAGACAAGTTAAAACAACATCATGACCTTCTGGAAAATATTATCTTCGAACGCACTGCTGAACTGCGAAGGTTAAACCGGCAACTGCAGCATGAAGTTGATGAACATATACAGACCCAAAAAAAACTCAGCCACAGTTATCTGCAATTACAGCAGAGTCTTGACGAAATAGTCAATGCCATGTCCCTCACTCTGGAAGAACGCGATCCCTATACGGCAGGCCATCAGAGACGGACGACGGACCTTTCTCTGGCCATTGCCAGAGAAATGGGCCTATCCGAGCATCAGATAAAAGGACTGCAAATGGCAGGGCTCATCCACGATATGGGAAAAATTTCCGTGCCCGGTGAGATTTTAAGTAAACCCGGACGGCTCAATGAGGCGGAGCTGCAGTTGATAAAACGGCATCCCCAGGTCGCCTATGATATTCTGAATCAGATAGATTTCCCCTGGGCGGTGGATAAGATCGTCCTGCAGCACCACGAAAAACTGGACGGCTCAGGTTACCCTCAGGGACTATCGGGGGACGAAATCCTCCTCGAATCGAGAATCCTCTGTGTTGCAGATGTCGTGGAAACCATGGAAACCCACCGTCCGTACCGGCCAAGCCTGGGCCGGGCCGCCGCCCTGGAGGAAATCAGCAAAAACAGAGGAGTGTTGTACGATCCGGCGGTCGTCGATGCCTGCCTCAGACTGTTTCGTGAAACAGGCTTTCAATATTCGACAGGCTCAGAAATCAAATAATACATGCCTCAGCAACCAGCAGACACACAGCCGTTTACCGGGGCACTTCCGGCCCCGGTAACCCGCAGCACACTGATCAGTGAAGAGCTGGTCCGCCAGGCGATCGAACAGTCAAGAATCAGTCCGAGGAAAAGAATTATCCTGCCGTTCCATAAGGATGCGGAGTCACCCCTGCACAGGATGCTTAACGCCCTGCAGCCATACAGCTATATCAGACCCCACCGTCACCTGCATCCGCCGAAGGCGGAGTCGGTGGTCGTTCTGCGCGGCAGCGTACTCTGCTTCCTGTTCAGTCCCGCCGGCCGGGTGGAAGAGGTCCATACCCTGGCCGCAGGCTCGGCTAATTTTGGCATAGACAGCGAACCAGGCGTCTACCACACCTTTCTGGCCCTGGCCCGGGATACCGTTCTCTTCGAGGCCAAACCGGGCCCCTACCTGCAAAGTTCAGATAAGGATTTCGCCGCCTGGGCCCCCGCAGAGGGCAGTCCGGAGGCACAGACCTACATGGACTATCTCTACGGGCTGGCAGATACCGCCTGAAAGCCGTCAACCATTCGGATCAGCTGGAAATTATTCAAGAAAGCAGTTCGCACTACAGCCACATGATTATACTTGGCCCTGGACAGGCTGGTGATCGCATCGAGCAGATCGGATTCCCGCTGCAGTCCTTCCTTATATTTCAACTCAGTAATGCGCAGATTTTCTTCCGCCTGCTCGATGGAACGTTTGGCGACCTCGACATTTTCCAGGCTTACCTGAAAATCGATATGCAGATTGTTTAACTCGGTGGTCAGATCGTTTTTCAGCTCGTCCAGCTCATACTGCACGGACCTTGTTTCGAGCTTTGCCCTGGCCACCGTTGCCTCGGTGGTAAAACCCTGAAAAAGATTCATCGACAGGACCAGTTGGGCCCGCAGTTCGTCGTCATCTACCGAACCATTGCCGTTGATCAGATTATCATCATACCTGCGATAGCTGCCGATCACATCAACCCTCGGATAGTAGTCACTCAAGGCGGCCTTCGATTGGGCCTGGTCTGCGGCAATCACCGCCTCAAGGGCCTTGATTTCGCTTCGATTGTTGAGCATTGTGCCGAGGTAGTCGTCTTTATCCATCAGCGGCGGCAGGGTCTTGAAGTCGGCGAAATCAAGTTGAGCCAGCTCTATCTCACTGCCCACCTGCCGGGACAGGCCGTTGACACTCTTTTTCAGATCGGCCTCGGCAGCCTTCCGGGTAATATCGGCATTGTCGTAATCGACACGAAACTTCAACAGCTCGTTCTTGCCGATGAGTCCGACATTATACCTGCTCTCGCCGTCCCGGTAGACCTTTTCCAGGGTTTGATAGGCCGCCTCGGCCACATCGCGATTGGCCCGCCGCTCGGACACGCTCAGATAAGCAAGAGCCACGTTCAACTGGATATCCTGTTGGATGCCCTGCAGACGATACACCTCGAACTCCCGCTGTTTTTTCGCTGACAGCAGGGTGTATTTGTCTCGAAACCCGGCGAAAATATTCCAGCTTACCTTGCCGACGGCCACGGAATTGCGCCTGTCTTCGAGCAGGTTACCCTCATCGAGGGAGTTGCCGGTGTAGGCGATATCAACCGACGGGTAATAACCGCCTCTTGCCCGGATAATATCCTGTTCACTCTGCGCAAGGATAGTCATATACTGACGGACCACCTGCCTGTTGTTGAGAGCCAGAGACTGCATCTCGGCAAGATCAATCGCATGAGCGGCCCCAACGCCAAACAGCAGTGCAAGAATACAGACCTGACAAATTACTTTCGCCAAACCAACCGTCTTGCTTCCCCTGATACGGAAAAATGCCCCTTGCCGCGGGCTATGACTAAAAAGCTTCATCTATTCGGTTCCTTGTAGATCGGTCTTGGACAAAGTGTAAGGCATCGCTGATTTTAAGGTTTTTACGAGTTCATCAAATTTGCCAGCTTAACGGATACTTAGGGGTAAATAGCCGTTTATGGATGATCACTGATTAACGAGGCAACAATTTACGCGTTGTCTATCTTCCTGTCAAGAAATGGTCATAATGACAAAACCTGTATAAGCAGAGATGGACACCGGCTGGAAGAAGTACTACTGTAAACTGCGAAAATAAAAAACAATGCTATTACAAGAACAACAAAGTAAGGAGGAACCATGCGACACCTAGCCCGAGTGACCCTACTCCTTTTCAGCCTTTTCCTGCTCAGCGGCTGCGGGTACAACTCTCTGCAGGTCCAGGAGGAAGGCGTTTTCAAGGCCTGGGCCGATGTCGAGGCTACCCTGCAGCGGCGGGCCGACCTCATCCCGAACCTGGTCGAAACGGTAAAGGGCTACGCCAGCCATGAAGCGGAAACCCTGGAAGCGGTCATCAACGCCCGGTCGAAAGCCACCTCGGTACAGCTCTCCCCGGACCAGTTGAGCAATCCTGCGGCCATGGCTGGATTCCAGCAGGCCCAGGGCGGTTTATCCTCGGCGCTTGGCAGACTTATGCTGGTGGTCGAACGTTATCCGGACCTGAAGGCCAACCAGAATTTTCTTGATCTCCAGAATCAATTGGAAGGTACCGAAAACAGGATCAACGTTGCGCGTCAGCGTTACAACCAGGCGGTCGCAGACTTCAATGGCTCACTGCGAAAGTTCCCGGCCAGCCTGACCAACAGCCTACTGCTTCACCTGGAGAAGAAGGAATACTTCAAGGCAGACGAGGGAGCAAAAGCCGCCCCCAAAGTTAAATTCTAAACCGTGATGCCCATGACAACGACCAAGGACAGAATTCTGGAGAAATTACTGTTGCCCGGGCTCATGCTTCTGCTGCTGTGGACCGGATTGGCCACCGCTATGGAGGTTCCGGAGCTGACTGCAAGAGTCAACGACTATGCGGCCATGCTCTCCCCCGCCACCAGGCAGCAGCTTGAAAGCGTGCTCGCCACCCTGGAAAAAGAGGACTCGACCCAATTGGCGGTGCTGACCATCAACTCCCTGGAAGGTGAAAATCTTGAGGGATTTTCCCTGCGAGTTGCCGAGAAATGGCGTCTCGGACAGAAGGGGCGCGACAACGGCGCGCTGCTGCTCATTGCCAAAAATGATCGAAAACTGCGTATCGAGGTCGGTTACGGTCTTGAAGGCACGCTGACCGATTTGACCTGCGGACGTATCATCCGGGATATTATCACGCCGCAGTTTCGCAACGGTAATTTCGATCAGGGAGTGATCAACGGCGTTTCGGCAATGGTCGCGGCGGTACGTGGACAATTCAGCGGTGAAGAGACTGCCACCTCAGGAAAACAAGCAAAAAACGACATCGGCGGCTTTGCGATTTTCATTCTCTTTATTTTATTTAATCTCGGCCGGATGCTGAACCGTCACAAAGGGATGGCGGCGGCCATCGGGGCAGTTACCGCTCCGGTCATCGGCAGTCTCTTTCTTGGCTTCAACTGGCTGTTGCTGTTGATGCTTTTTCCTGCCGGCGCACTTGCAGGCTTTCTGGCCAGTCTTTTTTTCGGCAATCTTGCCAGTTCATCCGGAAGAATGGGCGGTTATTATAGCGGCCACTCATCCGGCGGTTTCGGCGGTGGCGGTGGCTTCGGTGGTGGATTCAGCGG
>Ga0210123_1000407_pt1 | contig 27362 bp, 34 predicted proteins | sample Muzzi_PWB_D2_FD_185535 | JGI IMG/M metagenome (GOLD analysis project Ga0210123, IMG submission 185535) | Wetland microbial communities from San Francisco Bay, California, USA, that impact long-term carbon sequestration - Muzzi_PWB_D2 (SPAdes) | ecosystem: Environmental > Aquatic > Marine >... | reverse complement strand
TTGTTCTGATAATCAATTAACCTCACTTCCAGACTGTCTGGGAAATTGTGAAAAATTGGATTGTCGTTTTAATCAATTAACCTCACTTCCAGACTGTCTGGTAAATTGTGAAAAATTGCATTGTTCTTTGAATCAATTAACCTCACTTCCAGATTGTCTTGGAAATTGTGAAAAATTGCATTGTTCTTTGAATCAATTAACCTCACTTCCAGAAGGTCCTAATGGACTGCGAAATTGTGAAAGATTGGATTGTTCCGTTAATCAATTGACCTCTCTTCCAGACTGTCTTGAAAAATGTAAAAGAATAAAGTGTTCTGATAATACCTTGACCTCACTTCCAGACAGTCTGGGAAATTGTGAAGAATTAGATTGTTATAATAATCAATTAGCCTCTCTTCCAGACTGTCTGGGAAAGTGTGAAGAATTAGATTGTCATGATAATCAATTAACTTCACTTCCAGACTGTCTGGGAAAGTGTGAACAGTTAATTTGTCATATTAATCAATTAACCTCGCTTCCAGACTGTTTGGAAAACTGTAAAGAACTGGATTGTTCTGGTAATTATTTGACCTCACTTCCAGACTGTCTGGGAAACTGTGAACAATTGACTTGTTCTGATAATACCTTGACCTCACTTCCAGATTGTCTTGGAAAGTGTGAAGTATTATGGTGTTATGCTAACCAATTAACCTCACTTCCAGACTGTTTGAAGAATTGTAGAGTAACAGGATTTGAGAACTAAACTATATCTTTAATCTCACTAGTGAGATTAAAGATCATTAAAAATTTTTAATGATCAGAAAAAAATGAGATTTAGGTTTACCTTCTAAATGATGATAACCACGAATCTTTATTCTGATCTTAATAACTACCTGTTGAAATTCTGTTCTGAAGGAACTTTGAAGGGGTTGGTATTGGCAAATAAAGATTTATTACCCCTGGTCAAGAGATAAAAATGTCTACCATTACAATTTGGGTCATTTGACGACCAAATGATATTATCATGGATTAACCATGATTGTAAATTGGATAAAAAAATCCATCAAAATTCTTTTCCAATAAGAAAAGAATTTAATCGTCAAATATAAGCTGATCATTTCTAATTTGTAAAAAGATGACATTGAGATGATTCACAACCTCCGAGTAAGTTTTTCTATACTCAAACATATTTTTCATGATGTCAGAATCTTTTATATGATATGGGGAGAATACCCGTCTTGGAACATTTTCCAAAATCATGCCTTCTAAGCCTTCAATCTTGATAGCATAATTATAAGAATTTAGATCATTCTCCTTTCTCCCTATTGTTATGCCTAATGTCCCCTTTGATATAATTTTACCAGTTTTGACATCCTTATAGTCTGTCAAAAAGGCTATATGTATTTTTGATCTTTCTGGCAGCTTTTCAGCTGTATTTGTAGGTTTAATTTCTCTTCTCTTGGTCATTCCAAAATGTCTATAAATTTGTTCCAAGACATATTTGGCGTGTATTTTCTTACACCATTTTATTAGTTCGTTGTGTTTATGTTCTTTAATCTCAAATACACCTGTTTTCTTGGCAGATTCCAAGATATAGACCACTCTTGCGGCAAACCCCGAGTAGATGTAGGTTCTCTTCTTTCCATCGGACTTTTGAAGGGGATCGAGCCTAGTCTTTATAAAGCGCTTGGTACTGATGACCCTCTTTCTGAGAACCTCGTTCTTTATGTTTCTTGTAAGTCTTTCTACCTCCTTTTGAGGGTCCTTATATATCACAATGTCTTTGGAATATTTTACTCGTAACAGTTCAGCCACAGGTTTGCATAATTGTTTTTCTAAATAATGAAGATAATCTGGTTTCAAACCTTTTTGAATCTTATTATCTTTGTAGTAGGTGTAATCCTCGGCTTTATCTCCCTGGTGTTTAGCATCCTTGTTTTGAATATATATAAATTCTAACCTTGTATTTGGGGGGATTTCTTCTCCTCTACCCAATATTTTCAAACAAAGTAAACATTGGGGGATATTTTTATATATTAATCTGGGGTCATTCCACCCCATAACATCCTCGATGGGATCTCCGTTGCTGTCTATAAAAGGGGTTGCTAATACAGCTCCATTCTTATTTGTTATTTCCTTCTTTTTGGCGTATTCTATCACGCTTTTCACCCCCATATAAATCAAGAATTTAGTTTCTGGTATTTGCCGTGTAAATAGATCTCTAACACCATCGTACATTGTTTGTATAACAAAATTCTCCTCTCTCTCGTCAAGTATCCCACTTAAACATTTATCATAAAGGTCTCTCAGAGCCTCACAATTGTCTCTTCTAGTCAAAACAATTCCCTTCTTGGTATAACCTATTATCTTACCATCCTTGTTGCAGGAATAAGCAGCATACTTTTTCTTTGTAAGCAATAGAAACCTCTTGTAGAGGTTTTCAAATTCCAAATCTGTTGGATTGTCCTCATATTTTGCAAGGAGTATCTTATCATCATCTGATAACAGGTTATAATCCTCATGATCTGAAGAGATTTCATTGAGCATATATTCCCTCTCCCTGATCTTGATCTTGGTATCTTCTGGAACACCTATGATATAACACTTCAGAAAATGTGTGGCATAAGAGGACGTGATCTCCCCCATTTTCCAAGATTGTGCCACATCCGCTCCATCAAACCTCAACATACACGAATCTGTATCTCCATAGACAAGCTTTGTTTCTGGCCACTTTTTGATAATTTCCTTAATAGCCTTGATAATGAGGTGTCTACCCATAGCTGTGATACTTGCAGCAGCTGGAATAAAAGGAATATACCCCTTCCTTGCACCTGTGATACCATACACAGAATTTGCTGAAACTTTTAATGCCAATTGTTTGGCATTGTACACACCAACTTTGATCTCGATCAAAGATTCGTCAGACTCTGGTAATGAACCAGGTTCCAATATCTCCCAGTTACATCTTTTGTAAAAAGATATGTCATCATCCGTGGCTTTACCCCTCTGCATTTTTAAACGAGCCTCATAATAAGCCATCTGTTTTTTGGCCTTACTTCGAGCTTCCAGGAGTTTCCCTAAAAGTCTAGGGACAAGACCAACCCCTTCAACTATTACTTTTCCATTTTCATCTATTTTATAGGTTGGTTTAGACCAGTGGTAACAATATTTTCCACACAAAACTTTCTTCTTGGCTCCCCCCTTTTTTCCAGGATCATGTTCACAGTTTTTGTGATCCTCCCATGTTATCTCAAAATATTTATCGTCATTTTCAGGGTCATTATCTCCCGTTTGTCTCAAAGTAGTATAACAGATGTTGTAGGACCTCATAGTGTTGGGATATAGAGATGCGAAATCCTCCGTCACAACATTGTTGTAATCTCCGGGATTGACCTCAATAACAACTGCTCCTTGGTAATTCTCATCAACTTTGTCATCTCTTCTGGCAAAAAAGGGGATAACTATGTTGTTGGCTAAAGTTTCTCTGTATATCTGAGAGAGAACCTTGATTTGTTGACCCCTGGTATGTATATAATCCATTGGAACATGAACAATGTTTGAGGTTTCTTCCATGGTTGTTAACAAGTTCAATGTGTTCTCCAACTCGACAGGCAACTCTGTATCTTTTACACAGTATTTTCCAACCATGGTTATGCCCTTTCGCAACACCTTATGGAATTTTTTAGCAGAAGCCTTCAATAGATTTTTTCTCCATTCCAAGGTTATACCGTCACATATATGAACAATGAGTGTTTTTTCCACCAAAACTCGAAGTTGGTAAAGCTTCTTGGGAGATGGAATTTCATCGTCTCCCAGAATCTTCTTCACTAATTGTGTAAGTTTGACAATCACGAACATCTGCCTGGCAGTGATGGGGTCCTTCCCCTTTCCCAGAAATTTTCTGGCCACAAAGTTCAATGAGTATTTTGACAATTTGTAGTTTCTCTCTACCTCTAGAAGAATATCCAAAGTGAGTCTACCGTGACAATTGTAATAACTGAAGGCCTGTTTTCCGTAAGCTGAACTTCCCCAATCCACAGTCTTGACAGCAGCAGCCACTCCATCTTGTCTACTCATCATTGAGAATTCTTTCTTGATTCCATTTATTTTAGCCCTTTTGATCAGGTAGTCCCAATCAAACTTCATTATGTTATATCCTATCATCAGATCTGGGTCTTCATCAGAAATGAGATCCCTGAACTCTAATAACAGGTCCTTTTCAGTCTTAAATCTTCTGATTTCCACCCCCTTTATATCGAGGGGATCGTATAATGATAAAAGAATCTTTTTCTGGTTGGATACACCTTCTCTGAGTCTACCAAATATAGTAGAAATTTGGAAAACTTCGTTGGCTACTACACACGGATTTGGAATCTTTGAGTCGTGATTATCAGAGTACGTCTCGATATCAAAACTGCAATATTTTGGTTTTAGAACCACGTTTTGGAGGTCTTCATCTTCTGCAGGTGTAACATCCTTCCAATCTACATACATATCTATATCAGAGGACGTGAACCGTCTGTCATCAATAGACAGGTTTTCATCCTCCTCAATAAGAGACTCTTTGACAGTTAACCATCCAGCAAATGATATATTTTGAATGGCAGAATACTTCACCAAGAGATCTATATTATGTTCATGAACCTTCAATTCTCCCTGGTTAAAATTTCCAACTCCAGCTATGTATACACGACTTCTTTGGCATTTTAATGCAAACCCCCTAGCATGAAATGTTGAGTTAAAATTCATACAGATAACATTCATGGGGTCTAAACCATACAAAGAAAATTTTCTATCGGTCACATAAGATATAGGCCCTTTTGGTCCCATAGATTGTCTAAAGTGTTCAAAGACTCTTTTGACCTTTTCGTTTGTCCATCTCTGTTTATCCCTTAAATCTGGAAGTTGCAGATATACAAAGGGGGTAAAACCCTCAATAATAACATACACAGTCTCTTGTTCTCTGGTCATTCCCCCAACATGAATTAATATTCTATTATCAACTTCTTCAAAGAACCAATAATTGGCCTTAAAAGTAACACTTCTAGGAATTTTGTTATAATCACCCATCCTTAATTATGCAGACCTCCTGATCATTACATGTATTTTTTTCTGGACTTATAACAAAATGGGTGATGCACCTATAATTTTATTGGTAGTTATAGGATTTTTTATTCTTGTTGTATATGTGGTCAAACCCAGGTCCTATTATTCACATAGTCACCCGATTTTGGATAAGGTCAGATCAAACTTTTCCATGTTGAATCCAGAGTTTTCAAGAATTCCCCTTCAAAAGGGTGATAGTGCATTCACTGAAAATAAAAGTATGATTACACTCTGTTTAGCAGACCCACAAACAAATAATTACTATGATATGAATACAATCATGTATGTAGCCTTACATGAACTTGCACACGTTATATCCAAAACACATGGTCACAATGACGAATTCAAGGACAACTTTGCAAAGTTGTTAAGAGAAGCATCAAACGTGGGTATTTACGATCCGTCTAGATCTATTCCTATGACATATTGCAACTCTTCAGATTAACCTGTTTTCAACACCAGATTGGTATTGAAATTTCACACATTCATGTTATCATTATTCTGGTAATAGATTCCCATGTCAGAAGAGGTTACATCTTCCTCAAATATTTTGAATGCTTCTGTCTCTTCCACAAATATATAATTACCTGTAAAACTGCTTGTACAGAATATAGACACACCATACTCCGTGAATATCATGGAAATTTCTGCTATAACTCCAGGTATATTCAAAGCTGGTTTTGGCGGAGCAATCTCGTGGTTGGTTATAGAGGCTTGTAAAGTTTCACTTGGGCCCCACTCTACCATCAGCAATGAGTATGATGCTGGCAAGACCACAAATCCATCACTTGAGAACAGGGGGAGATACTTTTTAAACAACGATTTTTCTATCATCAGGGTAATCTCTGCTCTAGTTATGGTCAAAGATACGAATTCCTTGTGCTCAGTGAGAATTCCCCTAATAATCAGAGATCCAAGAATATCTGTATTGTTGATCTTGATAAACTTGTACTTGTAATCAAGTTTCTCAATGTAAAGCATTATCTCTCGGGATGAAAATATTATATACGATTAATAAATGGATGTCAGGCAATCAAAAGATTATTTCACACAGGTTATAGAAGGAAGACCAAGAACTGAAGAGAAGTGGAGAATCACTCTTAACTTTATAAAGCTTCATACATTCCCAACAGACGACATTTGGCATGTCATTCACCTTATAGATTTATCATGGTTTGGGGGAGAATTGGAGACATTGGAAAAAAGCGTTACACACACTCTTCTTAAAAAACTTGTAGAGGGTATAAATCCAGGTGTATATAAATCAAATATATCACAACCAAACTATCTATTGGAAGCTGAAGTAAGGTTTGCTCTATATGCATCTGCCTTGTATCTTAAAAAGAACAAAATGAGGAATCTGAAGGTCAAAATAGGGGATTTGGCAGGCTGTATGTCTAGATCCTTGTTTTACCTAAAAACATCACATGAATAAGAATTCGTTTTTACCTGAAATCTAGGGTTATTTTTCCTATTCCAGAAATGGGAAAATAAATTATTTTTATGGTTGGAAATAATTTTCAAAATCGATAATTGATGGATTTTCCCATTTTGGTATAGTTTTTCTTTTCCTTCAAACTAAGATTGTTGGGGACATACAATCCCATTGGTTTTGCACCAGCGTAAGAAACCTTTCCATATGATTTTTCAGGTTGAAGTTTCTCTCTAAGATTTGGTCTATAAGTCATCTCGTTTCTAGATCTAACCTGTGTATCCTGGGGAACAGAGTATGATACATTTGGCCTCTTTGTAACAATATACTCGTCCTCAGACTTCATCATTACTGGAGTTTGTTGAAAGCCTTCTTCAGACCCAGGATTTGTGAATAGGGGCATGTGATCTAGTTTTTCGTCTAGCTCTATTTGTCTCATCTCTCCGTCAATCATCACAGGTGTGTTCATCCCTGCATCAGCGGAAACCTGGGGTCTACCATTTTTCAGATCAAATACAGGGTTGTATTCCCCATCAATCATTACGGGTGTGTTCATTCCTGCACCAGCTGAAAAGGCTGGTCTGTTAGATTTTAGTTCAATATCCTCAAGTTCAGATGTGACCCTGGTTCTAAATGATGTTTCAAATCCGGTGTTAATTAGAGGTGTTATTTGTTGATAGTCAAGGTTAACCTCTTTACAGGGAGCACTTGAAACAGGCATATTCCACCCGGAATGAGCTGAAATTTGGGGGTTCTTAGTATTTAAATCTGGAAGAACCGAATTGTCTACAGGTTGATCTATGGGAGCATAAAAGGTTGGTCTCCAGTTTCCGGTGGAGACTCTGTCTGTTAGAGATTTCTCTATTCCTGATGGATTGTTATTTTTGGCCCTGTATCCGGTTGTTCCATTGTCACTATCAGTACCTGGATTAATATGTGGTATAATAACTTTTGTAGTGGCTGGAATTCTTGTTAGTGGATAAAAGTCCTCATAGGGATCTAATAAGGGGGGCCTAAAAGCTGCATTAACAATATCTTTGTGACTACTCACGCCATAAACAGTCTGATTATAATCTCTAGGCTGAGACAAAACAGCATCATTGAGAAATTGTGGTCTATGTTCCAAATCTCTCATTGTTGCACCTACATCAACCTGCCAGAATTTCCTACTCCATTGAAATCTGGGAACTGTTTGTTTTATATCAGGGTATACAGGAGCTTCCAGAAGGTTGAGCGGTTTCTTTTGACCTCTCGTATAAAACGCCATTTACATTACACTATCATTTCTTTTATTCGCCTATTGGTATTTATGTCAACTGTAATTGAGTTGAAAGTCTTGTGCACAGGACTTGGAAATCTGGGAGAAGATGTAAGACAAAATCAAAAAAAAACGTGGAATTGACCAGAATTTCATCATATCTTTTCAGAGAAAACTACAGGGATAATAACAAATTAGTTTTTCACAATTTTCCAAACATTCTGGAAGTGAGGTCAATTTGTTCCAAGAACAATACAATGTTTTACATTTTCCCAGACAGTCTGGAAGTGAGGTCAATTTATTAAAAGAACAATCCAACTCTTCACAATTTCCCAGACAGCCTGGGAGTGAGGTTAATTGGTTATCATAGCAAATCAAATTTTTGCATTTTCCCAGATAGTCTGGAAGAGATGTTAATTCATTCCCAGAACAATCCAAATCCTCAATCTTGGAATAGTCAATTTCTTCACCTTCGCACAGATGTCCTTTAGAGTAGTGTGTTGGTAATTCTTTCAATCTCTTCCCAGAGATATCCAATTTCTTGGAAGCCCGTTCCTTAACCTCTGATACAGACAGAGATGAAAATTCCTTGTTTACCAATACTAACCCTTTCAAAGCTTTTTCAGAACAGAATTTCAACAGGTAGTTATTAAGATCAGAACAGAGATTCATGATTAATATCAATTACAGGTGCATGGTAATCTCATTTTCTCATCTCAAGGATGAGAAAAAGGATTTAGACGAACCTGTTACTTTACAATTTGTCAATCTAAAAGTGAGGTTATTTGGTTACCATGATACTGTAAATTTTTACACTTTCCAAGACAGTCTGGAAGTGAGGTTAATTGATTATCATGATGTATTTTATTCCAGAATAGAATAAAATGGAGTGAAATGAAATATCATTTACTTGCGCTTAGGAGCAGCCTTCTTGGGAGCAGCCTTCTTGGGAGCAGCCTTCTTGGGAGCAACCTTCTTGGGAGCAACCTTGGGAGCAACCTTCTTGGAAGGAGATTTCTTATCCTGGGCAAGCATAAAGTTGATAAGATCTGCCTTTTTGGTGTGCTTGGAGTAGCCCCTATACTTGTGACACTTTCCTTTGCAGATTGCCCGAAGGTCTTTTAGAGTCTTGGCTTTGAGAGATTCGCGAGTATACATTTGTAACTTGTCTTAACATCATACAAGTTAATTTTTTTGTATTTTCATCACTTCATTTGGAAAAATGACAAAACCTATCACCATTTATTTTTTTTTCAAAATGATGACCACAACTATAAATCTGACTCTGGAAGAAATCAAGGAAATTATTAAAAATACACTTTCGGATTTTCATGAATTACCCGAATGTATGGAAGATACCATTGTGAACAATCTTTTAGAAGCTTCTGACGAAACTGTAATTACAAAAATTATGAATTCTCGTACAAGGAGGGATGTATACAGATTGCACAAGGCAGATCTCAAGCTATATTGCGATTATTTTGAAATTGATGTACCAACTTCAGGTCAAAATGGGAATGCCACACACAAAGATTATTCTCAGGTAGTTCTAGACCATCTTGAGGAAGAAGAAGAGATTCCCAAGAAACGAAGGATAGTTGTTCTAGACTCTCCTTCACAGGAAGAAGATGTTGGTTCAGATGAACATTTGATGTGGGATAAAGATCCCCCCTATGAGGAAGATAGTGTATCTGAAGAAGAGGAGGAAAGTAGTGTATCTGAAGAAGAGGAGGAAAGTAGTGTATATGAGGAAGAGGAGGAAAGTGTGGGGTTGGAAATAGATTTGTTAGATTACCGTCAATCACAAGCCAATCTAAATGATTTACCAGAAGGGTTCATATTCTCTGATGAAAGTTTAGAATATATGGTTAATTTTACCCCAAAAAATTTGAGTGACCTTTCAAATTGTCCTGGATTTGGAAAGCTTAAATTGAACCTTCTTGGAGATGAAGTTACTAGAATTATTAATAGGCATTGTCAACCTGCACCTAGAGAATGGTTTATAGTTTAGATTTATATTGAATGCATTCATTTCCATGTGGAAATGAATATAAGTTAAAAGTAATGGCAGATGATGAATATCTTATCCTTAGATCGGTATTCGACAAATACGATAAACAGAACAAACAATTTTTGACCAAACTCGAATTTATACACCTAGTAAGACGCCTTACTAAACATGTAAAATCTCTCCAAAATGTAAATATAAAGGATGAGATTTCAGCTGTATTTAATTTGTTCGATTTCAACGGGGATGGAGTCATGTCTTTTGATGAGTTTAAGAAGTGGTGGTTTGACAAAAATAAATACACCTATTTTATAGGTGAAAAAGCTGTGCTATTACGGAAAGCTTATTCTCTCTATCAACATTATGCAAGCAATGAATTGGGAATGACACTTTCAAATTTGAAGACCATGTTGAATGATCTTGGGATTTCCAGCAAGAAAGACGATTTTGAAAACCTCGATACAGACAGAGATGGAATTTTATCATTCAAGGAATTTTGTACCTGGTTGAACTGGTTTTAATCAATTTATTATCTGGAGAAGCAAGTATTGACAAATTCTTTTCTTATTCCTAAAATGAGAAAAAAAAATGAATTTACCAGATATCTTTCAAAATTGAATTAACCATGAATCTTTATTCTGAACTGAATATCTACCTGCTACAATTCTGTTCTGAAAAAACTTTGAAGAGATTGGTATTGGTCAACAAGGAATTTTCAACTATATCTATACCGGAGGTCAAAGAACGAGCTTCCAAGACATTGGATATCTCCATGAACTTCTTGTCAAAACTCCCAACACACTACCCTAAAAGACACCTGTGTGCAGGAGAGGAAATCGACTACTCCAAAATTGAGTACCTTGACTGCTATTGGAATGAATTGACCTCACTTCCAGGGGGTCATAACGGACTAATGAATTGTAAAGAAATTAATTGTCATCATAATCAATTGACCTCACTTCCAGGACTTGCAAATTGTAAAAAATTAATTTGCTCTAACAATCTCTTGACATCACTTAACGGGCTTGAGAATTGTGAATACTTGAATTGTTCTAATAATCAGTTGACCTCACTTCCAGACTGCCCGGTGGGACTTAGAAATTGTGAAGTACTATTTTGTTTTGATAATGAATTAACTTCACTTCCAAACTGCCTGAGAAATTGTACAAAAATACATTGTGAGAATAACCAACTAACCTCACTTCCAGATTGTCTTGGAAAGTGTGAAGTATTATGGTGTTATGGTAACCAATTAACCTCACTTCCAGATTGTTTGGGAAACTGTAAACAGATAAACTGTTCTTTTAATCAAATAACCTCATTCCCAGACTGTCTTGGAAAGTGCAAAGAATTACTTTGTTCCGATAATCAATTGACCTCACTTCCAGATTGTCTGGGAAACTGTGAAGTCTTGTGGTGTTTTAATAACCAATTAACCTCAATTCCAGCCTATCTAAAAAATTGTAAAGAGGTTGATTTTCAATTCCTTTGAGAGTCTGAAAAAAACTAAGGAATTGATATCACTTTCAGAAGGTCCTAACGAACTGCGAAATTGAATTTTTGTCTAAAGTATTCTTATTTTGACCTCAAAATAAGAATATAACAATAATGACCAGCTTACAAGGTTGGGTGACCCAGAGAGCCGTTGGCGATGCGGACAATGTTCCAGTTCCTTGCGTAGAGGATGTGGCGGTACTGTTGAGGGAAATCAACAACATTTCCAGAGGAGTTGGGGTATGTGATGATGTTGCCATTCTGATCCTCGGGCTGGCCACTGGCGGTGTTGATACCTGCAGAAGCCATGGCGGCAGGTGACATATCATGTGAGATGGAAACATTGGCGAGCTTGCTGTAGTTAGTGGAACCAGATGGCTTCAAAGGATCCCAGGGGAGAAGACCATAAGACCAGATATGATAACCAGTCTCATCGGGAATGGCGGGGTGCAAAAGATCAGGGTGGATGAGAGAATAGTAGTCGCTTCCCTGAGCAAGACGACAAGCATTTTCGTAGACAAGCGTTGAGAAGGAGATGGGATCAAGACCGGCATAGTTGGGCTCAGTGGTATAGTTGGACCACTCTCCACCACACTGACCCGAGTTCCACATAAGAAGAGAAACGTTTTGGGCAGCATAGGCAAAACTCACAATGGAGTGAGACAGGCGAAGATCGAAGGTAGAGCGGGTTGAAATATCTTTGAACGGAGCATGTTGAGTGGCCTGAACCTGGTGAATGAGAACATCACGGGGAGCATCGCCCATCATGACACGCTCATCGTTGTGAACCACAACGTAGTGAGCGTTTGTCTGAGGGTCAACCAAAGAGGGCTTTTGGTTGGTTTGTCCATAAACATAGACATCTGAGCAAGAGGCAGCACGACCAGTGTTGGGTCCGGAAGGTCCACCCACAGCCAAAGTACCGGGGAAGACAACTACAAGATCTTCCCACCTGCGGATGGTGTAATTGATCTTGATATCATTGAAAGGAAGAGCAGCAACTGCTAGAGCAATACCGCTATCCTCACCAAACCAGAAGGGGAGAATGCAGGTGAAATAACCACCAGTTCCAAGAGGAACACCAGGACCAACAGGTGTGGTCATGGAAGCAATGTCACCAATCATGTTGCGATATCCAATACGCTTGGAACCAGGCTTGCGGAATTGGAAGTTAAAGTCCATCCAGTAGTTGTCAAGTTCTTGGACACTGAGTTCGTTGAAGGTAATATTGACCTTTTCGAAAAGATTGTGCATAAGATTACGAGTCCAGCGAAGAGAGGCATCAAGAAAGACACCGTTATCACCACCGGGCTGAACAAGTTCGAGTTGGGGAATTTGAGCTCTAAACCAGACATGCATAACATAATCGCCGGAACGATTCACAGATGCGGAAACATTACGTTGGGCGAAATCAACAGTTCCGTTGTGACGAAGGGTAATGGGCAAGAATGAGAACCAATTAGCCTTTTGCACAGCGGCAACAAATAGGGTAACGGCATCCGGGCCACCATAAATAAAACCTTCTTGTTCGGAGAAGGTGGCAAGATCGATAAACAGGTTAGCAGCACTGCAAACAGAGAATGAAGACATATTTCACTTAGTTAATAGGGTCTAAGATAAAAATATTTGGAAAAAGATATCCTCTACAATTCAGCATGTTATCTTTCCTTAAAGGGTGTTTGTTAACCTGGTAAAAATGGAATTTCCTATCCATAGATAGGAAATTTTTCAAACAATGTGAATTTCACGAAAGAAAATACCTGTAATGTAAAGGAAAGATATTACGATTCCAAATAAAACCAATATCTGAGAGGCCAATGAAACCTTTAAAAGTATTTCATTTCTAGTAAAATAGTATGCTATCCAGAGGACAATTTCACATACCATGACAACAAATAGAGTAATGGATTTTCTCAACATGACTGACCTGTGTCAATATAAAGTGTAATATCAAGGTTAATTTTTTCCTGAGAATGAAAGTCCCCCTTTGAAAAGAAATAAATTGGTTTCCTTAGAATTAAAGACATTAATCAATAATGTCTAGAAGTTTTTGTCATTTCCTACCAGATTCAAAAACACGATCTGGGTCACATAAAAAATCTCTTAAAAGAACAGGGGGTGATAACCCTTTTGTAAGTATACTTAGCCCAGCGCAGTCTCGCAACCGCTCGAATACTTCTGACACAAAACCTCAAATTCAGGACAGCATAAACTTTAACAACAACGATATAATTCAGGTAGACTCCAAGATAAAACAAATCTTGATGTCCAGGATTTCCACTGTACCAGAACTCATGAATTCTTTAAACTCTGTGTTATGGATTGCAACAAATAGTAATGATATGAGTGAACAAATTAGAGCTGAATATGAAGCTGAAATTATAAGAAGTCGTATAAAGGATCTGGAAAATAGCTTTCAACTAGCCTATTATATACTCCAAACTTCAGATATTTTGGAGGAGTATAAAACCCTCTCTAAACAATCAAAACCTAAAAATTTTATGACCTTCTCAGAAGAGGTCAATCCTAACCGAATCAGATTGGATATTCTAGAGGAGAAATTTATGGCTATTGCACAGGGGTATATTCAAGTAGACGGGTATGAAAGAAAACCCCAAAAAATGGTCTGTTCTGTGTGTGGTATCTCCCTGTTCAAAGTTTCTCTGACTGACGATTCCATATATATTTGTAAAAATTGTGGAGCTGAGTTTGAGATTCTAGACGATTCACCATCTTTCAAGGACACCGACAGGATCAATATGAGCGCGAAATATACCTATACCAGAGAGGGGCATTTCAGAGATTCAATGAAGAAGTTTCAGGGTATTCAAACGGTTGATTCCAAAAAGATAAAGGATATCAAGGGTATTCTTCTGGAGGAAATGAAACTTCATAATCTGGTTAATGAGAGAAATCTAGTGAATTCTGTTACAAAAGATCATCTATATGATTTTCTGACCAACAAGAAGCTGAACAAATACTATGAAGATGTCAACCTGTTGTTCAACATGATAACAGGGGAAGCATGCCCAAATATACAACATCTTCAAGAATCGCTACTAGAAGACTTTGCAATTCAAGAGGAGGGGTATGAACACGTGAGAGATCCCGAGAGGGTGAACTCCCTGAATGTTTACTATAAACTGTACAAGTTGCTTCAAAGGAGGGGTTATCCCTGTAGAAAAAGCGATTTCTACATCCTGAAGACAAAAGCTAAGGAAAATGAACACGATGAAACCACAAAAAGAGCTTGGGAATATCTAGGGTGGGAATGGATTCCAACATGGTAAAAATAAACCTGAAGATGAATTTTTATTAATATGGAAAGAAAAATGGAACCTAGATTGTTTAGAAGTGTAGAAATAGGTCTTGTTTCCAGGTCTGTATAACGCAAAAAATACGAGTTGTATGGATTACTTTCAGATCATAAGTTGATCTGAAAGTAATAAGGCTACAAGTAATCGTAAATATTATTTTGTTCTTTTAATAACAAATGAAGACTAACTACCTACTTCTTCTCCTTCTAGCACTTGTCGTGGTTTTTGTATTTTTCAAAATGTGTACAGTCAAATGTAAGATGCCCCACCGTGAGGGCTATATCAGATCAACTCTTGGAAACGTATGTCAAGGACTTCAACGCACACCTGTTGATTATGCCATGAAATTAACTGATGGCTGGCAAAGAAATCCTCATTGGCAGGTAAATCCATCTGTGGAATATCAACCTTTGGAGTTTGGACCAATTGACTTTTACAAGGATACTAGACGCCTCAACAAATATGGACATCTTTTTCAACAGTATGATCAAAATTGGATGGGCTGTGGTAAGGAGCTAACCTACCTGAGAGATGATGAAAAGAATCGTTCCGATCTGGTAAATGTTGGGGATGTTGGGGTTGCTCGTCAAATGGACGATATGGACAATCCTGCCATTCTTAACAGCCAGTACGCTCTCACAGAGATGGATTTCCTAGAACCATCCTCGTTCCAAAAACTTTATGGAGGTCCAGAATACCTTAAGAACGTCCGTCTAGGACAGTAAAGATTTTTTTATCAGGGGATAAAAAATTATAGAGAGAGGAGGTCATTTAGAGATGCATCGCAATTGGATATGTATTCGTTTACCCTGTCTCTAAGAGACAGGATCTCCATGTTCAGTTCGTGTATGGTTTCTTGTGTACCATTATAGATAGTTTCCACCTGAGAAATTTTATCTAGAGGCTGGGATAATCTGTTGTTGTTTATTTTTTCCTTGATGATATTTGTCTGAATCATAACAACCGATAAGCGAACCTGTTGATGACGAAGATCTTTTTCCTCCTCGATTAGAGAATTAAACCTGGTTCTCATGGATGATCCCACGTCCTGAAGTTTCATCTCCAGGTCATCAAATCTCTTCTTTCTCATCTCCAGCTCGTTTTCATCCAGAATTTCATATATCTTGGTAAGCTTTCTTTCAAACCTGATTACGTCAGAATAAAATTCTGAAATACCAACCACAACATAGACCAATCCAAAGAATATATCAGATTCTTCAAGTTGAGGTGGAACCGAGTTGTCTATAAACATTTTTTCCCCTTCCTCTGAATCATATTCGGTTTGCTCTTCTTCTTTCTGAACAGGGGGGTGTTCCAGTTCTGGAATTGTTGTATCATCTTGATTATCAGCTTTTGTTTGTATATCTATTTCCATAACTGGTTTTGGAGCTTCCAACACAACTTCTGGGTGATTTTCGTGTAGTTTCTCTGATCTAGGGTTGAAACTATCCAAGAGTGTTTTGGTGGTCTCTTCCAACCTGGACAACTCGTCCATGGGTTCTTCTTCTTCGACATCTGGCTCATGTTCGTTTTTATCAGGCGTAAGAAGGTATACCGTCATATTATCATCAGATGATGTGTATAAACAGATGTTCTTGGAGGAGATTGTGGCAAAATCGCAATCGACAAGAGTACCCTTCACGTCAAGCATGAATCTACTTCTATGGGAAGGTAGATCTTCACGGCTCAACTCAACGTTTAAAACTTCATACCCAGATGATGGAATCTTCATCTGATACAAATCTGTTACATGTACAATAAACACGTGTTGGTGTTTTGGGCTTCTACATTGAAGAAATAACGATTCATCTTTCTTGCTATAGATTCTGTCCAATTGATATTGATGTTTCTGAAGAAAAGCCTCAAATTTCTCAAAAGTGAGAGTATACCTTTTCATTTAGTATTGAAAATAGAGTAATTAAAGTTATTTTAAGAAGGTAATAACACATGGATAGTTTGCAACAATTACCCGAAAATAAAAATACGGTTTTCAGACCAGATGAAGAGGACATCATGAACTCCTTTTTTGGAGACAAATCAGAAAATCAGGAAGATTCTGGGATTTTGTCCAAGGTTAAAAATACGAATTTCAAGTTGATAGCATCTGTGATAGCAGTTTTTGCTCTAATCTCATCCACTTTCGTAACTCCCCTTCTGCAAAGAAGTGAGAGTGATATGATCAATTTTGGTATCAAAGTGGCAGTTTTCTCCGTGTTAACCATCATTCTATTTATCTTGATGTGATTGATTCCTCAATGTACGTTATTCTAAGGTCCATTTGAATTTCTCTGTAAGGACTTGGAAACTGTAAAACACTTGGGTTGTTATGGGAATGGATTAACCTCAATTTCAGATTCTCTTGGAAATTGTAAAATATTGTGGTGTCATAATAATCAAAACCTCATTTCCAGAAGGCCCAACGGGCCTGATTGGAGTGTTTAACCTCACTTCCAGAATCTATGAAGACAGATTGTGTAATAGGATTTGGGATTGAGTTTATATAATTTACTTTCAGATCAGAAGATGATCTGAAAGTAATAAAAACAAGTAATCATAAAAATGAAATATTTTATTACCCATAATTTAGAATTAGCTATGGAAACTTTCGAGTGTCCAGTGTGTATGGATGATGTGTGTAACACCAAACAAGTAGAATGTTTCTGTGGTTATTTTGCATGTGAAAAATGTACCAAAGAATACATCCTAAGTTCCAAGAAGGAAGCACGATGCATGGAGTGTAATACAGCATGGGATGAGAGATTTTTGTACAGCTCGTTTCCATCATCTTGGGTAAATGGGAATAAACCAGGGTGTTACAGGCACCATCTTAAAAACTACTACATAGAGAGAGAGCGAGCTCATATACCCCAGACATTGTCCGAATTGGCGGCCAAGAAAAAAAGGCAAGAAGATATAGAAACACTAATTGGTGAAATAAAAGAAATTGAGAAAGAATTTGCAAAAAAGATCCTCCCCCTTAATCAGAGGCTTTTTGAATTGAGAAGCACAAACACAAAAAGATCAAAAATTGAGGTCAATTTCAATTTTATTTGTCCGTGTCCAAGAGTTGATTGCACAGGTATGATAAATAAAGATGACTTCAAATGTTGTATATGTGATAACCGAATCTGCAAGAAATGTAGAGAACCAAAAAAACGTAATCACGAATGCGATGAAGACACTCTCAAGACTATAAAGTCTATGAGAGGTAACACTAGACCTTGTCCAAAATGTGCTGCTCCGATTTTCAAGATGTCTGGGTGTGATCAGATGTGGTGTGGTGTATGTCACGTAATATTCAGCTGGAACACAGGGTCAATAGAAACAGGTCCTGCACACAACCCCCACGCTTTACGGTGGATGAGAGAGAATAATATAACAATTCCTAGAGCACGAGGTGACAATCCATGTGAAATTGGTCATAATAGGAATGATAGGACATATTTTTTGACCATGTTCTACAACATTCTCAGGAGGCATAATTTTCATAATGAAATCATTATATTGCATTCCATAGAAGTATGCTTAGGAGAAACCAGATACCACATGAAGAATTATATAGATCCGTCAAAACTCAGAATCTCCTATTTGGTGAAACACAAGTCTCTGGAGGTGTGGAAAAAGAAATTGTTCTCGATGGAAAGACAAAATAGCAGATATAGATGTCAAAATGATCTTGTAACCTTGATTGGAGATTACGGGGATGAAAGAATAAGAGATGTTTATAACAGGCTTAAAGAAGACTACAATAACGAGATCGAAATTTTACTTGAGTTTCTCATAAACATGGAGCAGATAAGAGATTTCTTCAACAGGTCTATGTCGGAAGAATGGAAGATTCTTGGAGGTAGGACACCGTTACAAATAAAAATCTGTGGAGATGGAAGTTGGAGTTGGTCTAAAAAATAAGATGAAAATATTTCATGTCCTGAAAAGGGACATGAAATATAATATAAAGTTTCAAATCAATAACAAATATCAAGGCATGTCACAAGCTTTTGGAACCAAGAATAACTATATACGTTGTGGAGGGGTGAAATCAACTGTAGATATATTGGATTATCAAAAATGTGGGGCAGCTGGTATTCAGGTTGCTTGATGAAGATTGTAGAAACTTGACTGTTGGGGGAAATAAGTTTAGAATATTACGAGGATTATAGTCTTTTCTCCTGAACTAGGACTTGTCTTTCATAATCTTCACAACAACTACAGCCATCATGGTTAGCACAATCGCATAAATCCAGGGACCGTATTTTTTGAGGTCCATTCTAGACTGAAAAAAACTTTGAAATGCTGAATTCCACGCCTGGGAAGTGGCATAGGTTATGGCAGATACAATGAAGAATGTGACGGAAAACTGGGTGATATCCATTGCTCTATTGCTTATTAATAAGATATGAATTATCTTCCATCAGAACTATTTGTTCATTCTGCTTTGAAGGCTTTCTTTTGTGCCTGATGTACACAAACAAACGAATCTCATTCTTGGCATGGAAAACTTGCATAAAAATATGGGACCCCCCCCCCTTTTTTTTTAAAGATAGAAATAATTTCTGCAAATCTTAACCTGAAAAAGGGCATGATGTTAAGATTATTCAACCAACAATTATTTTCCAAAACAGGTAAAGTAATACCTTATGGACGCAAATTACATTGTGGAAAATGTAAGGTTTGTCTGACTTTTTCAGGACATGAAATATAATATAAAGTAAAGAAAAATCTTGTTTTATTAACTAATAAGATGGCGTCAAACACCCAAACACTAAAATCTGCTTTAGGATCTAGAGTTCGTCTAGATCAGACTTGGAAACTTGGCTCTCAACGACAGAATCTAGGTGAAGGTTTAATGTGCCCTGCTAGCGCTGGAGATATTCAAAATGATGTTTATGGACGTCCAGCAAGTCAAAAGACACTCCGCCTGAACGATTCGGCATGTTCAAATTACACAGAATGGTCATCTGCACGTAGAATTGAGGTAGAGAACTTGGAACGTCCATACCTTCCAGTTTGCGCTGCTGGTCTTCGCGGAGCAGCTGATTGGATGGGTAAAGGACGTGACCTCCTCCCTCAAAATCTATATGGTTCTGGTTACCAGGGAAATATGGTTAGACACTATGGAAATGCTACCAACATGACTCCTGATCAGACTCCAAGTATGCCGATGCGCAATTACTATCAGAAAAAGATTCAACCATTCTCGTATTCTATGGATGGGTCTTCCTTTCTTTTTAGGGGATAAATTAATCTGAATTTAACATCGATTGGATACTGAATTCCACCAATAATACTACCTTTAGACTTGGTACTTTTATTCCAACCTGGAATAAAAATCTACATTTCCAAAATAAACTCCCTGAATTTATAGGCTTGACATTGAATACATGCATCTCCTATGTCATCCAGTTTCTGTCGATCTCTGACTATTTTGGAGGCCATTTCTTTTACATCACTCCCAGTTCCCTCAAATTGAGATAGATAGTGTTGGATCTTATCCTCATTCTCCCCAATTCTCTTTCTATAAACAAGTCTTTCCAACTTCCACAAAGACAGGGCGTCCCTGTCATCTCTCATCACATAAATTTCTTCAGCCTTGTTCTTGGCCCATCGTTTTCTTTGAGAATCATTAAGACCTAGAGGAGCTCCCAAAATCTGCGTCTTAAATTGACTTCCAAAATATCTAATCTCTTTGAACATAAACGTGGTTAAAAACCATGTCAATACAAGTTCTCCAATCTTGATAGCATCAACATTTGCTTCTGTTCCCTTTCCTCTTTTTCCAGATCTCCCGGTAGTTTTGAAATATTGCTGTTCGATAACAATAATATTACACGTTTCCCACAGATCAAAAAATCTCTCAAGGTGCTGGAGAATATTTATTCGAGTCTTTAAATCAAGCTCATTCGATGATCTATCGTGTCTCAGATCATACACCCCTGTTTGAATTCTTTTCCCCCCAAGATAGATCTTGTTCAAAATATTTGCAGATTCTGAATCAAGGGGATTCCTGATCTTCTTTCGTTTTTCTTTGGGAATCTTGAGATATTCTTGTCTAAGGCTTATTAGCTCGTGTAAAGAAAAATCCTCAACATATTGGGCAAAATTCTTCTTCCCAATATCAAAACTAACAATTCTACAGGTTTGTGTGTCCATTACTCTTTTATAATTATCCTTAAAGGTGAAGTTTCCTCCTTTTCTTCAATCAAAAGTTCCCTCGTATTTGGAAAAAAAGGGTTTCTTTTGAAGGTAAACCCCTTGGATGAAACTGTTATAATCTCAACATCTAAAAATCCAATGCAGCTTTTACACGCCTCAATAATTTTGGATGTATGTAACTCACCAACAATCCCAAAATACCCCATACTACGAAATGTCTAAAGGATATAATCCCCCTGTAGTTTAGAAAATATCCACTATAATCCCAGGACTCGACATTTCCATTTCCATCTCTTGAATTTTCACCAGCTCCAACATATACACCCACAACATATTCAATAAAAGTCATCACACACGCAAATACCAGAAATCTTAATATTGGATTCAAGGTGCTAATCAAGTTGTTGATAAACAGTATAGTATAAGCTCCACAACCATATAGAGGAAATCCTGTTATAATCGGGTTTGCCAAAGACTTGACCTTATGGGAGAAGGTGTAGGACAGGTGTTCAAAAATAGCCCCGATCAAGGAATATATCATGAACACAACAGCGTTCGAGGAAAGATCCAAAATAGAAACCATTTATCTAATGTACAGAGAGAAAAAGAATGTGCAATTTTCTTTATTTATTTTAATATGGTTCAAGTTCGTAGAGTACGATACGTCAGAAACCCCAAGACAAACAGGTGGATTGTTGTAGGAGGTGGAGTGTGGGAGACATTGACAGAATTTCAAAAGAAAAAGGCCAAGGCTGGAGAGACAAAATTAGATGTTCCACCTGGTTATCACCAGAAGAAGCCTCTTCCAAAGAAAGTCCCACGAGTTTCTTCTCAGGGGAAGAAAGCGGCGTTTGCCAGAACCAAAAAGATGCAGGTTGCAAAACACCAGGAACTGAAAAAGACTTTATCTTCATTGCCGGCCTCTAGAAAGGCCAAGAGGGAAAACCTTGAGAGGGTTATGGCAAAGAAAGGAGAGGGGAGAGGTTCTCGCACCAGAGGTTGGGGAGCAGCTGCTCCCCAAAAGGGAATGGAGCGTCACGCTTTGAGAGCTGTGTGTGGAGAACGGTGTTTCCTGAATCCACCTGAGGGTTATCCTGTTTGTGGGGCTTTGAGAACTGGTCAAGGATGCAAGGTAGATTGCAGAGGTGTAACTTCAGCCAAAGTTAGGGCTGCTCAATGGAAGAATCCGACTGTCTACAGAAAGGCTGTTGCTCTTCAGAAGGAGAAATGTGGGGTTCCCAAAAGAGCCGCTGGAAAACGCTAAAATTTTGAAGAAAATCTTCACCAAAGGTGAAGATTTGATATTAAAACTATCTAACCCATACAATATTTTCAGTTCCATTCTTTTTGAGTCTGAAATTAGCCATTGGTAGTAGTTCTTTACAAAGGTCATCTTGTTGTTTGGTAATAACCTTGGTTATGGATGATTCCTCGGTCAAAACCGAGATGATAAAACTCTTTGTGTTGTACTTGAACAAAAACTTCCCGGGATTATACCAACCACCAATCCAGGTACCCTGTAAAAAGGATGGGGAAGATTCAATCCAAGCTGTTTTGCCCCCAGAAAATGTAATGGTTACCTCTGGGTGAATAATTCTTCTTCCACAATTCATCATTGCTCCAAAACACCTAAAATCTAAATCAAAATTTCATTTTTCTACCATCATTTTAAGACGTTATAGTAAGAATGATACTTCTACTGATTATTGTTGCTATTGTGGTTCTTTTCCTGTTGATGTCTGGAAAATGCAGTTTTAGGGAAGGTCTTGGAGGCCATGGTGGTCACGGAGGTCACGGAGGACATGGTGGTGGTCACGGAGGTCACGGAGGACATGGTGGTGGTCACGGAGGTCACGGTGGTCACTGGGGACATAGAGGACATCGTGGTGGATATTATGGGGGTGGAAGGGGGTATTACTACAATTGGCCCAATTATTACTATTACCCATACAGTTACACTACGTATAACGATTGTGAAAACATATCTTACGCCAAGTATAGAGATTGTCTTGCAAATGGGAAACCCAAGACACTTTGCGCCGATAACTTGCAATCAAACCTTCAATGGTGTTAAAAATGATTAAAGCCTTTATTTAACCCATTAAACTAATGGGAGACAGAGATTCTGTAATAAAGATCTTGAAAGACCTGGGTCTAAGAGACTCTTTTGTTAAAAGGTTGGAAGAAGCTGTTTTTGAGGACACCAAAAACGAAGAAGAATGGGTATACAAAGATATTTTGTATGAAAAAATAGGACAGATTAAGGAAAATCCAGAGAAGGCTGATCAGATAATAAATGACGGTGATTACACCTGGGGATCGTGTATTTTTGAGCCATACAGAAACGACGAAGAATTTAACCTGGAAGAATTAGTTAACGGAATTAATGTTGAAAAGGGGGAGTTTAAATGTAGAAACAAAAAGTGTAGGAGTAATGGGTGTTACTTTTTTACCTCTCAAACAAGGTCAGGAGATGAAGGAGCCACGGTTTATGTCATTTGTACAAAATGCAATACAAGGTATAAATTCAACTGAAAAATATTTTAGATCTTTGGATCTAAAATTCTTTGTTAAAGATGGAATTAATAAACGCCTTCTTTTCAGCTGACATAGTTCTGTTTAAACATGTATCTCTGAGGTTAATTTTATCCTCTTCCGACATACGAAGATTGGAGATAAGTTTTTGAAAAGAGGTTACAACTGAATGTTGGTCTGTACAATCTAGAGAGGATAGATCCAACTTTAAATTTTCTAGGGCGTTTGAAGGGTTCTGTATAATAAAAACATTTTGTTCCATTTTATATATCATGAGGATACTTTATCCATATTAAATTTTGAAAACACACCATGATGAACAGATATACCAGAGAATCTTCCAAATATTTCGTGGTGAACACAGATACACTTTTTAGTTTTAAACCAAATTTGATCTGGTCTGTCCTGAAGGTTGGTATCAGAAATAAGAGGATTTGTTTGAAAATCCACGGTATACTTTTCGGTTTCGGATCCAGCCTCCTCCCATGTGTCATACCACCCTTCGGGGAATCTCAGGTTTCCTTGATAACTCAAAATTCCTGTATCACCAGCAAATATGGCTATATCAGGTTCCCCCAGTGTGTGTTTTTCTATTATTTTCGGTGTTGATTGTAATTGATCCCTTCTTATATGTGTATATCTAGATCCAACCTCAAATTGAGATGTGTAAACATCTACAAGAGGACCGTCACAAAGTTTTATAGAAGCCATTGTTAAACCTCTGTTTTGATTTGATCGTGTAAAAGGTAGCATGGAAACCTTTACAAAATTATGATTTTTGCTAATAAATATTATCTCACCTGTTTCTCGATTCTTTACAAGAGGGTGCAATTCATGGCGAGAATAACCAAATATTCCCATCTCCTTGAATATAATTTGATAAGAGAATTGTGTGCATTCTTGAAGTACTATTATATCTGGATTCGCAGATTCAATGAGATTAAAAAATTTTTTCAGTCGTTCTCTAAAATTGACCCGAGATTTACCAAGATTATATGTTAGTATGGAAAAATTCATTACTTGATACGGGGTATCCTCTAAAGAGGAAGATTTGGTCTTGTTTCCTAAAATATTTTAGGAAACCACAACAGGTCTCATTTTAACCTCTATGGAGAGTCTATTATTAACAAAAGGAGAGAGTTGAGGAGTAGAGGTTTCAGATCAAATTTGATCTGAAACATTATGGATTGAAATAGAATAACACACATAGGAATATAAAAACAATTCCAATGGGGGATAGCGACCATGAAATAATAACTTCCACAACAGTATAAATCATGGTCAAAACAATGATCATGTAGAACACTTTCCAAATGCTAGGATCTTCGTGGACCATTTGATGTTAACATTTGGGGTTTGGTTGACATCTAATTTTTTGACAGGGGTTGTTCCCCAAATCTGTAAACACCAGAAATTTTCCTTCACTGGAAACATAGGGCATTGCAAGCCCAACTATTTCATCCTTGATATCTGAAGGTGGTTGTTTATGATCATCTACAATGGGGTTAACCCACCTGTGAACATTGATGTAAATCATGGTGGGTTTGTTATCTATAATTATGTTTTTAGTTGGGTCGTATTTTGAATCTTTTGTTTGAATTCCTACTACAGGTCTATTAAAGGTACACGTTTCAGTTCCTTGTATACACTTGTTTTCACATGGAAGTGTATCTGAACCAGATTGTACAGGGCTTTTCATCCAACTGCTAAATTCGCTGTATTTGCCAGTTTTCACATTCACGTACCGAAATCTGTACCATGTGGGCTGTGTAAAAGCTGGACCTCCAGCTGGAGAGTAAGAAAATTTTATCAATGACATCTTCAAATGTTTGGGTGATTCAAGGTTTGAAGAAGGTCCCTCTTCCTCTATATAATTGCAGTTTTGTGACCATTTCCAATCTGTATTTTGTTTATGACAATTTACACCGACTGATGGTTTTTTTAAACTGTAGACCAGATAGGCTAACCCCCCTAACAATAAGATGACAATTCCAATAAACACAGCCAGGATCACGAGCCAAACCATTTACTTTCTACACGAGAAAAAACTAACCACGACTACGCTAATCGACTTACCTTTTAAGGAAATATTATCTTCACTGTTACTATCAATATGGCCAAGAAATCTCTCCTTATCGGAATCAACTATATCGGAACCCCCAACAAATTGAGGGGGTGTCACAATGATATAAAAAATGTAAAGGAATACCTTCTAACAGCTGGTTTTAGTGAAGCGTATATGAGTGTTTTACTCGACTCACCAGGTCATACATACCCCACAAAAAAGAATATTATCATGGCTATGAAAAATCTAGTTTCAGATGCCAAGGTGGGTGATTTTCTTTATATCCATTATTCTGGTCATGGATCATCAACTAGAGATTGGAATGGAGATGAGGTAGATGGGAAGGATGAATTAATCTGTTCATTGGATGGATTTATAGTTGACGACGAGTTGTTTCAAGTTTTGATTGCAGATCTCCCTGAAGGTGTGAAACTTAGAGTTGTGTTTGATTGTTGTCACAGTGGAAGTGCCTTAGATTTATGTTACAGGTATATGCATGGTAATAAATTATTTCTAGAAACAAAGGAGCGGGAGGCCAATAAAGATGTTATTCTTCTCAGTGGGTGCAAAGATGCGGAAACCAGTGCAGATGCTTATATAGAGAAAGATTATACAGGAGCCTTGACATGGGCATATTTGAAGAGTTTGAAGTTTGGGAGGGAATACTGCAAAGAAATGAATTGGAAAGATTTACTCCTGAAGATTAGATTTAGCCTCAAAAAAGGAGGGTACACCCAGGTCCCCCAATTGAGCACTTGTAATAAATCTTTGCTAAACATTGGAGTTGACCTCTTCTAAGATAATCTTTAAAAACTTTGTTGATTTATCTCAAAATGGATACCGAGAAGGATCCCAAAAAGTCCAATTCCAAGACCATGACTATAATCGTGGTTATATTGGCCATCATTATAGCTGTACTTCTTATAGTCATCGGTATAATTATGTATAGAAAAAGTTCACAAACATGCCTCATTTCAAAGGGTGATCTCCGAATGGCAGACAAAGCAGCTGAAACTCTTGCAAGTTTTCAAAAGAAACTTCAAAAGTATGGGAAGGTGCCCGAAGCAGAGTTTTAGAGTTAGTTTTTTATTTTCAATCCAGAAGGATTGAAAATTTAGATTTTTCAAGACAGTCTGGAAGTGAGGTCAATTGATTACCATGACAAAAATAATTTTTTACATTTTCCCAGACAATCTGGAATTGAGATTAATTGATTATCATGACAATCTAATTCTTCACACTTTCCCAGACAGTCTGGAAGTGAGGTCAAGGTATTATCAGAACACTTTATTCTTTTACATTTTTCAAGACAGTCTGGAAGTGAGGTCAATGGATTACCAAAACAATTTAAGTGTTCACAGTTTTCAAGACAGTCTGGAAGTGAAGTTAATTGATTCTTAAAACAAGGTTAATTGATTAAAACGACAATCCAATACTTTACAATTCTCCAGACAGTCTGGAAGTGAGGTCAAGGTATTATCAGAACAAGTCAATTGTTCACAGTTTCCCAGACAGTCTGGGAGTGAGGTTAATTTGTTATCAGAACAATCCAAATCCTCAATCCTGGAGTAGTCAATTTCTTCCCCTTCGCACAGATACCCTTTAGGGTAGTGTGTTGGTAATTCTTTCAATTTCTTCCCAGAGACATCTAACTTCCTAGAAGTCCGTTCCTTGAACTCTGACACAGACAGAGATAAAAATATATTTTTTCGCAATTTACCAGACAGTTTGGAAGTAAGGTTAATTGGTTATCAGAACACCACAATTCTTCACAGAGGTTAACTGATTCTCAGAACAATCCAGTTCTTCACAGTTTCCCAGACAGTCTGGAAGTGAGGTCAATTGATTCCAATAACAATTCAACATTTTACATTTTTCAAGACAGTCTGGAAGTGAGGTCAATTGATTATAAGAACAATTCAGGTACTCGATCTTTGTGTAATCGATCTTCTCCCCCTCAAACAGATGCCCTTTGGGATAGTAGATTGGAAATTCTGTCAATCTCTTCCCAGAGA
>Ga0210123_1000406_pt1 | contig 27418 bp, 22 predicted proteins | sample Muzzi_PWB_D2_FD_185535 | JGI IMG/M metagenome (GOLD analysis project Ga0210123, IMG submission 185535) | Wetland microbial communities from San Francisco Bay, California, USA, that impact long-term carbon sequestration - Muzzi_PWB_D2 (SPAdes) | ecosystem: Environmental > Aquatic > Marine >... | reverse complement strand
GGGGATGTTCGATTTTATTTGGGTCCGATTTGTCCTCGAATATTATCGATCTGAAAGTTTTAATATCGTCAAGAATATATCCAGTATTTTGAAGCCTGGTGGCATTATCTGCCTCATTGACTTGGACTATAACTGCCTGAACCACTTCGGGCTTTCGAAAAGGCTTAAAAGAACAATTTACGGATTAACCAAGGCCATGGAGAAGAGTGCTGATTTCGATCCTTATGTTGGAATCAAACTCTATTCTTTTCTGTATGACCTCAGCTACCAGAATATCGACGTGAAGCTCTCCCCCCACCATCTGATCTTTGGAGAATTGAATAAAATAGACGCGTATAACTGGACAAAAAAAGTGGAAGTCGCCGTAAAAAGGTTAGGATACCAGTTTAAAGAATACAAAGGGGGTTATGAAGAGTTTTTTGAGGAATTCAAGCGGTTTTTTTCCGATCCCAGAAGGTTTACCTATACTCCCTTAATTTCCTGCAAGGGGCGTAAAGCTTTGAATTGACAGTATCTATCCATATGCGAGTTCTTAAGAATGATTCCCTTTAATTAACTCATCAAGATACTTAAAATAATGATCCGTATACTGCATATTCAGCGTCCAAAGATTATATAATTTTTCATAGGGTATGGAATTTTTTTCGACATAGCTTACCGGATAAACAAGGACCGGTATCTCATCCTGTTCAAATTTTTTAGAGAGCTGGGAAAGCGCCAAATAAAGGATATCTTTTGTTAATTCGCTTGAATCAACCACAATAATTTTGATATTACTGGTCAGATCGGCAAGGTTCAAGCCAACATCTGAAATATTGATGATGGCAATCGCCTTGAGTTTACCGATTCTTTTTAATGAAAAAACATGCCTTTCTCTCCTTAGTCCAAGTTCTTGATATTTCGTTGAAAGTTCATCAATTGTGTCACCTTCGTTCAACTCCATGGCATCCAGCATAATTCCGCCGGATGAAAACTCGTAAAAATTACGCAACTCAACAAGATCTTCGGACTGGGCTTCCGTCAAATCCCACGGCTTATCCAACCCCGATTCATCATTTGAGGTTTTCCGGCAATGAAAATACGCAAACGTATCGAGCGAGCAAACTTTTGGATCTTTTATATTTTTGAAAACCCCCCCAAATACACGGCTGGGAAATTTATTCTCGGGTCTGAAATAGCAAAAAGCATAATTCATCCGGATCGAGTAGAAATTATGAGAATCATTTATAAATCGCCCAATCTGACCCAGAACAGCGATACCGGCTTTCAAGGAAACAGATCGATCGGCAGCATGATGATGGATCAACCAGGTATTTCCATAAAAACGAATCATGGCAAGATGGCCGAGAATTCGATCCTTATCCTGATAAATAAAATGTCTGGCGATCTTCTGATTCTGGGTATATAGCTTTTTGTAAACCGCCTTGATTTTCTCTTTATTTGCTTCGAGAAAAACATACTTTTTGGGATAAATAAAACCCGAATCAAAGAAAAAATTCCAGAGGGCATCCATATCCACTCTATTACAAAAATAAAGCCGGTCGTCTTTTGCATGATGGAGTAATGCTGATAGCCTGCCGTGGTCTTCAATGCTCATATCAAGGATGGCCATTCCACATTTCACGCAATCGCTGTTCTTTTCTTCCCCCATGAGTTGTCTATAAACAGCCTGGGTTTTACAATTGACGCCGAAGTTGCTTGCAAAGTTCAATTCCAGCTCAGGAATGATCATGCCGGGCAGAAGAACAGCGTTACTCCTGTCTTCCTCCACGGAAAAACCGGAACCTGACAAGTCGACAACTTTCAAGTTGGCCATCTTTTTTGTAAACGGATGCTTGAAAATGATACTTGGTGTTGGAACCAGCTTCTGGCGGACGCTTCGGAATTCTTTGGGTTTAAACCTTTGGACCTGATATTTTCCCGGTTCAAGAACATAACTTCTTGTCTTATTACCGGCGGTCTGCTTGAGTATTCTACATTCACCTGAATAGAGAATCCCGCTGTCATCGGAAAAGATCAGGTCTACAGGGATCTCGGAATCAATCCATTGAAATGTCTGGGGAGGATTTGCACTGATTTCCACACGAAAGGACGCCGTACTGAAATCGACGAGAAAACCACAAAAAGAAGCGCTGTTCTGAATTAACTGAACCTTGACGCCTTTGCATGAATACCGTCTCATTTTCCTCGGACTGGTTTCCCAACACGTGTCCGGTAAAACAAGACGAATACCCGTTTCATCGATATTGATCTCATTGGATTTTACCAATATTATTTTTTTACCGTTGGGTATAACGACTTCTTGGAATTTATAGGATGACAACTGCTGAGAGATTTTATCCGTCTCAATCCAAAGACATTTTAACTCCTCTCCAAGGCATGGTTGCGGTTTGGCCCGATAGGAAACCGTGTGGTTGTATTTGAGATGTTTAAAATTTACAAGAACGGTACCATCTTGAAAATTAATGTAATTCAATTTATTAATTAAGTGTTTTTTGCGAATCTCCTTTCCTTTTGTGAGACGTTCCGGATTTGAATCTGAAGGATTTAATTCGGTAAATTTGTTGTCGCTATCCATAAGCTCAATGTGTTTATTGCTGCTATAAAGTTAGATTAGGTTTAATACGAAAAGCGGCCTGGAAATGCACTCACCGATGCCGGCAAAATTGTTTATTTTTGATCGTAACAAGCAAAATATTGTGTGTCAAGATATAATAAACTACAATATGTAGTATAATGCCTCATCAATTCATTGGGAAAATATTCATCTGTGAATCTAAATTTCATGGTATTCTGGCTGCCCTCGATGATCCTGCCATCGACTCATTATAAGCAAAAGCCATGCCGAACCCATAATGTTCTATAACATAGAAATTACAGATAATTATAACTTTTTCACAAGAGATTCTTAAGAAATATATGTAAAAAAGTTCACAAAATACATGTAATTCATTCCACATCCATTTTAACATCAGACTATTGAGCGGTTTTTTATAATTGACTAAATTCCAGATTCCGGTAAAAATAATAAAAAAATAAGTTGCAGGTATTACCGGATTCGCACATAACATGTTTAGGTCAAGATATGGATGAAAAATACGAGCAAGAATTTGTAAATATAGCGATCTTGGACAATATCGTAGAGGCACAGCTTATCGATTCTATCCTAAACGAACACGACATCCCCCATCGAATTCGATCATTTCATGACACGGCCTATGATGGATTGTTTCAGTTCCAAAGGGGCTGGGGTTCACTTTGGGCTCCTGTTTCATCCAAAGCGGAAATTCTTGAAATATTACATGATGTCAGATCCAAGAATTTTGACAATCAAGATTGATGAATTTTAATATAAATATTTATATTTTCTGTAAAGGCTTTTTAGAAGGAGGTTAAACCATGACCGAAAACAAACCCGTAACATCAACGGATTTTGAACAAGCGATTAAAATCGGCCGCCCGCCCAACGTAGTAAAATTGTTTCCCAATTCAAAGGCCCTGATCGTCAGCGGAAAGCTTATAGATCGCGCGATGCTCACTAAGGGTAAAGCCATCGCCATGGCTGCCAACGGCCGTAACAATTTTGTTATTCGAGGCGCTCTCCAGGCCGCCCAAAGGGCGAATGCCGCCATCATCATAGAAATTGCCAGGTCTGAAGGTGGCGCCAGCGCTTATTGTGCGGTCAATTATTGGAATATTGCCAGACAGGTCGATGCAGTATGCAATGAATTGAACCTTACAGTTCCTGTGGCAATCCATGCCGACCATTATGGTATAAAAAAAGAACAGGATGTCGATGCAGCCAAGATCGAAATCCCGACACTGTTTGAAGCTGGAATGACTTCCATTGCCATTGATGCATCCCATCTGCCCGATGATCAGAACCTGCTGGCCAACCTGTCGCTGAACCCTTTTGTTCCTAAATGGGCAGGGCTTGAAACCGAGGTGGGTGAAATCAAAGGAAAAGAGGGTCTCTCAACCGTAGAAGAAGCCCTGTTTCTTATACAAGGACTCAACGCCCATAATATTTTCCCGGATTGGATCGCTCTAAACAATGGAACAACCCACGGTATCGAGGCGACTGGACAGGGAATACAGGTTGATTTAACTGCTGAAATCCACCAGGCTTTGACAAAATACCAAATTTCAGGCGCGCAACACGGCACTTCCGGAAACAGTTCCGACAGGTTGAGGGAAATAGCGGCTAAAACCAGGACAACCAAGGCAAATGTGGCCACAGCCCTGCAAATGATCTCCTGGGGCCTCGAGGTCAACGACTTCGGCAATGCCATGCTCGACAAGGATGGGAATTTCATAAAAGTTAAAGACCAGGGGGTCACCGAAGAAATGTGGCAAGAAATGACCGCCTATGCTGAATCCAAAGGTTTTAAAGGTGGGAATTTTAAGAAACTCAACCTGCCCTTTGAAAACAAGCTGATGGGACAACCGAAAGCAGTCAGAGAAAGGATGATCAAGCGGATTGAAGAATTTGTTTATAATATGCTTGTAAATGTTTTCAATGCCAAAAACACGGCATCCCTCGCCATTAACGCCATTCTTGAGGCTGGGACTTATGATCCAGGACCAAAAGCAAGCCGAATTGAAGACCCCGATGAGTGGACTTCTGAAAAAATTATCCAGCGAGCAACGAAAATTGATTCAGATAAAGGCATGGGAGGGGATTTCGACGATTAATGATGAGGGAAAAAAGGTATTGTCCATATTGTGGAACCGGACTCGTCGAAAAGTTCTGTGAAGGAGCCTTGCGCCGATACTGCGGCCGCTGCAATGAGCCCATCTATGAAAACCCCTTGCCGGCAACGTGCATGGTCGTTGTGGACACTGATGATCGGGTGTTGCTTGTCAAACGCAGCGTAGCTCCCCAAAAAGGATTCTGGTGCCTTCCTGGTGGATTTATGGAGCTGGGTGAAGCACCTGAAAAGGCAGCCTTACGAGAACTCAAGGAAGAAACCGGACTATCCGGTAGGATCGATATGCTCCTTGGTGTCTCAGCCAACTCCAGCGCCGTATACCATACTGTACTTGTGGTGGGCTATCTGGTTAAAAGCTATTCCGGCAAACTTATCGCCGGCGATGACGCAGATGATACAGCTTACTTTCATTATAATGAATTACCTGAAATCGCCTTTGAAAGCCATGCAAGCTTTATCAGAATGTATTATGCAGCTTATTCTGCCTGATATGCACATTGTGATGATCAAAATCGCTTCAGGCATAAACGATTGAAGATTGTCGATTGAAGATTATCGTATATCCCGATTTATCGGGGAATATTTAATGCTTAATCGAAAGCCTTTTTTTTCTATTTACTATTTACTGTTTCCTGTTTCCTATTTGGTTCAAGTTTTATCCACCTCGGGCGTGATCTTTCAGCATAAATTTAATCATGCCGGAAGCGGTAATGTTTTCAAAAGGCTTAAGTGTTACGAGCTTCTAATATTGAACAAATACATACCCGCCTTTTCCGTTACTGTCTTCATATAACGGTTTGGGGAGGTTTTGTTTCCATTGCCTGTATTTTCTGGATTTCGCAATAAGCACCACACGTCCTTTTTCGGCATTTTGAGAGACGAGATCTTTAAATTGTTTAAGATTGAGTGAACGATATTTCGCGTCTTCATAATTCAGTCCATAGGAAACCTCGCCGCCCCCTTCAATAAGATACACATTATCTCGCTTGTAGAACCAGCAAACCGCTCCCATGGGATCTTCATCTGAAACCAGCACAGTGTCTGTCCGGATTTTATGTGCGTTTTTCAGCAGAAATGTTCCAGGAGCCTTATGTTCAAGGGTCAGATCCGGCATAATGAAATTAGATCCGAATAATACAAGCAGCGGCGCGCAGCCGACAAGTATGAGCCTTGCTTTGCTGTTTGAGGTCCTGGCCGCAGAGATTAAAAGAAAAGCAAAGACCATAAATCCGAAAACCCCCAAACCCCACTTCCAGGTTTGATCATAAGGTTTGAATCCCCTAAACCCCATGATTTGAACCCCGGTTAATGCCACCGCTAAGATCACCGCCAGCAGCGCAAGAAACCAAAGAGCAACGGAAAACAATTTCTTGCCCCCTGTTTCGAAGTATTTTTTAAGCCCGGTGGACATAAGTATCGCAAAAGGAGGAAAACACGGCAGGAGGTAAGTCAGAATTTTACCCTTTGAGACGGAAAAAAATAAAAAAGGAAAAAAGAACCAGCATATGGCATAACGGATTATCGATGCTTTAATCCCTGTTTTTTTTAACCCCAATATGGCCGCAGGAAAGAGAAATGTCCATGGAAGTGCTGATGCGGGGAACAAATAAATATAATACCAAAACGATTCATGGTGCTGTGCTCCGGAAGACAAAAACCGATTGATATGTTCGATCCAAACAAAGAAATGCCAGAAATCGGGCGCCTTGAAATGAACCATTACAGCCCACGGTATCACGATTAAAACTGCTGCGATTATTGGCAGCCAGCAAATGATAAATAACTCTTTGAAACGCCCCTCCCAGATCATAAACGGCACAACAGCCACTACCGGAATTGCAAACGCCAAAAAACCCTTTGTAAGGAATGCAAACCCGCAAGAAACACCAAACAGCAATAAATAAACGTTCTTTTTTTTGGATGGTTCGGTATTATGAGCGAAAAAAAATGATGTCATTGAAGCGGTGACAAACACGGCCAATATGCTGTCCAAAATATTGAACGTCCCAATGCCATATACTATAAATGAGGTCAGAAAAATTAGCGCTGCCAGAGTTGCAGCGGTAATTTCTCCCGAGAACCGGCGAATGAGCAAAAATATTAAAATCGCCGAAAGTCCTGTGGCCGATGCTGATGGAAAACGAACGGCAAAGGTATTTTCTCCGAACAACTTGATGGATAATGCATTCAGCCAGTACCCCATCACAGGTTTTTCAAAATATCTCAGCCCGTTAAGCCTCGGAACAATCCAGTCGCCTGACGCGATCATCTCACGGGGGATTTCAGCATAGCGCGATTCATCGGGGATAATAATGGGTCGAACCCCAAGCGGTAAGATATAAAGGAATATAAAAATACCGATGATGGCCACACACGATTTTCTCATGCCTAAAACCTGCATACAAATTTTAAAGGGATTAAATAAACAAAATTTTACAACTTTACACCTGAACGGAAATCCATCCTTCACGACCGTTAATTTTACCAGGCTCAATGGAAGAATTGTCAACAGGAATGTTTCCATGAAGAAATTCGCCCAGAGGAACGAAGGATATCCCCTCTGACCGAGCCTTCTTTAAAAACTGATCAAACATTTTCGCACAAGAGATGCCTTCAACCTCAGCGTGGATCGTCAAAACGTTTAATTCTTCCGGTTTTAACAGGGAAAAAATATAGTCGTTGTAATTGTAGGCAGAAATGCCCTTGTGTCCGATGACTTCGTCATAGGTTGGCAATGTCACGGGGATCTGGGGCTGGGACAACGTTTCCCCGCCGACGACCGGATAAAAAATGCTTTTGCCTCTGCAATCGCTGTTATAGTTAAAATGAAATCTTTCTTTTTCCAAAAGCACCTTGTTGTTGCACTTCCATGCAGGGACTGCCGAGCAGACCGGAGGTTTTCCCGTAATCCGGGTCAGTTGATCATACCCCTTTTTTAAATAATGTCTTATGTTCTGCCGGTCCATTGTGTCGATATGGACTTGCCAGTGGAAATGATCCCAGGCATGCAAACCGATCTCATGCCCCTTGTTTGAAACACTATCTATAACACCGGCCAGCCTCTCGCCAATCAATGGTCCGGGAAAAAAGGTTCCCTTTAAAAGAATATCCCATCCGTAAAGATTGGCCGCTTTTGAACGCAACATCTTCATAAAAAAAGCGGGGCGCAGCAGGCGCCACAGATGGCGCCCCATATTGTCGGGTCCTAAGGAAAAAAAGAACGAAGCATTCAAGTTGTGCTTTGAAAGTATTTTGGAAAGATTCGGCACGCCGGTTTTGGTGCCTCTGAGGGTGTCAACATCAATACGTAAGCCGATTTTCATGAATTCATCGTCTCGGGCTACACATCATGTGGTCGGCCGATGCCGCATTCTCCGGTTCTGACCGCTTCTTTTAGAAAAAAATCGAGGGTTTCTTCAACAGATTGCTCAATATCGATTTCCGGCTTCCAGTTCAAAAGACGTCTGGCATTTTTAATGCTCGGTTTTCTGTGCTGTACATCCTCATATCCTGATCCGTAAAAGGCCTTGCTTTCCACCTCGCGAATCCCGGCAAAGGGAGGAAATTGTTTGTGTAGCGGATGCTGGTGAAATTTTTTGACGAGGATTTCGGACAACTCCTTAATACTGGCCTCGTTGTCCGGATTGCCGATATTGATGATCTTACCGTCACAACACCCGTCCCGGTTCTCGATAATCCTGAAAAGGCATTCAACACCGTCTTTCACATCCGTAAAGCAACGTTTCTGGTTTCCGCCGTCAACAAGTTGCATCGGGGTCCCTTCAGCCAGGTTGAGTATCAACTGGGTGATGGCCCGGGAACTGCCGATACGCGCAGATTCCAAACTATCGAGCCGGGGACCTATCCAATTGAAAGGTCGAAACAAAGTGAACTTTAAACCTTCTTGTGCACCGTAAGCCCAAATGACCCGGTCGAGCATTTGTTTGCAGCATGAGTAAATCCACCGCTGCTTTCGAATAGGTCCTAAAATTAATCGGGAGTTGTCCTCATTGAATTCCTTTTCATCACACATGCCGTAGACTTCCGAAGTGGATGGAAATATGACGCGCTTGCCGTATTTAACACAGTATCGAACAATGCGAAGATTTTCTTCAAAATCAAGTTCAAAAACCTTTATCGGATTACGGGTGTATTCAATAGGAGTTGCAATGGCAACCAGTGGAATCACTATGTCACATTTTCTGACATGATATTCTATCCATTCGCGATGGATCGAAATATCACCCTCGGAAAAATGAAATCCAGATCGATCCCACAGCCTTTGAATCGAAGTTGATCCAAGGTCCATTCCATGGACCTCATAGTTTCCACTGTTCAGAAGCCTTTCACTGAGGTGGTTGCCGATGAATCCGTCGACCCCCAGAATAAGTACCTGCTTCTTTCGCATGGGTTCAACACGGCATATAGAAGGCTCATCGAATCTCATCTCTGAAACAAAGTGCATTTCCGCTGCGAGCTGTCTTCCGCTCATATATAATTCACCTTCAGGTTGGCCGAAATCCACCCTTAAGGCATTCTTACCACAGGCGATCACAAACGGATCAACTGAAAGAACAGTGCCGGGTATACCACCGCTTTCTTTCACAACACTCACTGACCAGAAAATACATTTTCGGTTACCCATGGTGCTAAATGCACCGGGATAGGGACTGGATACTGCTCTGACAAGATTTTTGATGTCCTTTGCATCTTGACTCCAGTCAATTTTACCATCTCCCGGCCCTCTGCCACCAAAATACGTGGCAAGAGAATGGTCTTGAGGTGCTCGTGCTGCCGTCCCTTTTTTTATTTGTGGCAAAATTTCGTTTAGCATACCGGTTGCAGCTTTTACGGCTTTATCATGAAGAGTTCGGGCCGTATCCGTATCCGATATTAAAATTTTTTTCTGACTGACGATATCACCGTCATCGGCCTTGGGGGTCATGTAATGCAGCGTAACGCCGGTTTCAGTTTCACCATTGACCAAAACCCAGTTAATAGGGCATCTCCCACGATATTTCGGCAAAAGAGAACCGTGCAGGTTCAAACAGCCCGATGGAGGAATATTCAGAATGCTTGAATTGACCATGTTACGATAATAAAAAGAGAAAAGAATATCCGGAGCCATCTTTTTAATTTTTTGCATCCATATGGGATGATTGATATCTTCCGGCGAAAATACAGGAATCTCATGGCTCGATGCAAGTTCGGCAGCAGACTGAAACCATATATTTTCATCCGGGTTGTCCTTATGGGTGAAAACTGCTGCAATCTCGAATCCGTTTTTCAAAAGCGCCTCAATTCCAACACATCCGATGTTGTGATAGGCCAATACGATTGCTTTCATTTTTGTCCTTTTGTATCTATTTCACTATTAATTTTACGATCCCCGGAAACCCGCTGTACGAAGTAACGGGGACGGGCTCTCACATCATGGTAAACCCTGCCGATATACTCTCCAAGAAGTCCCATTGCCATGAATTGGGCACCGACAAAGATAAATAAAATTGCAAAAAGGGTGAACACACCTTCAGCCGCCCATTCAGCCCCGTAATAGATACGCATCAGTAAGAGGAACAAACCAAAGCCGATTCCAGCTGATGAGATCATCCCGCCGATTATGCTCAGCAGCCGCAACGGAAAGGTTGTCATGCTGGTTAACAAGTCAAAGTGCAGCATCACAAGCTTCATTAGGCTGTATTTCGACTGACCTTGTTTGCGCGCTTCATGCTTAACCTGAATCTCAGTGGTAATCCGGGCAAAACTGTTGGCAAGAATGGGAATAAAGGTGCTGTGTTCCCTACACATCAGCATCGCCTCGACAATATGCCTGCGATAAGCACGTAACATACAGCCATAGTCATGCATCATGACACCTGTCGATTTTTGAACCGCCTTATTGATAATGGCGGAAGCCACCCTTCGAAATAGAGAATCCTGTCTTTGAAGTCTTACAGTTCCCACCACGTCATATCCCTTGTCCATTGCGTCGACTAATCGTGGAATTTCTTCGGGGGGATTTTGCAGATCGGCATCCAATGTAATGATTATATCACCTCTGGATTGCTTAAATCCGGCAAAAACCGCTGCATGTTGTCCGTAATTTCGGTTTAAAAAAACCCCCACAACTTTGCCGGGATTATTTTTTGCTGCAGCATCGATTGTTTCGGCAGAACCGTCCGTGCTTCCATCGTTAACCAGAACAATTTCGAAAGAACATCCTGTTTGATCACAAGCCAGCAGGCAACGCCGAATGAGTTCATCCAGGTTTTCTTCTTCGTTAAACACCGGAATAACAACTGACAGCGATGGTCGGGTGTTCATGATTTCAAAATATCCTTTATGGTATCGACAACGTCATCCACATCTCCGTAAGTCATTTGTGGAAAAAGCGGTAAAGAGCATAGGCGTTCAGAATTCCATTCTGTATTGGGCAACATGCGTGATGGGATTTTCATTGTTTCTTGATAATATTTCTGTTGATGCACAGCAAGAAAATGAATGCCGATCCCGATATTTCTCTTTTTGAGTTCTTCCATGAAATCGTTTCGACTAAGTTTCGACTTTTCAATATCTAAACGAACAATAAACAAGTGCCATGAATGTTTATGGGAATAGGCCGGTACTTTCAGGGGTCGAAGTTCTTCAACTTCTGTCAATCTTTCTCGATAGTGCATGGCCAGTTGCATTCGTTTATCATTGAAATTTTCAACTCTGGCCAGCTGCTGAATTCCGAGAACCGCCAGAATATCCGGCAGGTTATATTTAAAACCGGGCTCCAGTACCTGGGCCTGGGGAGATCTCCCCTGTGTCCTTCGATCGAAGGCATCAACACCCAACCCATGAAATTTTAGCCGACGAATCTGATCAACAAGGTCAAAATCATCTGAACAAAACATACCGCCTTCACCCGAGGTAATATTTTTAATGGGGTGAAAGGAAAATATCGACGTGCGGTTTTTGCCGATTTTTTCACCATGATATTCGGTGCCGATGGCATGGGCAGCATCTTCGATGATGGCAATATTACGGTCTTCGGCAAGATTGCGCACAGGCGCCATATCAACCGGCGCACCGGCAAAATGAACCGGAATGATGAGTCTGGTTTTTGCGGAGAGGTGTTCTTTAATCAAATCCGCTGTGACCATCAGGGTGTCTCGGTCGATATCCACAAGGACAGGTGTTGCACCGCTTAGAACAATGAGGTTCACTGTGGAAACCCATGTCATGGATGGGGTAATCACCTCATCGCCGGGGCCTATTTTCAGGGCCTTCAAAGCAAGATGCATTCCCGCGGTTGCCGAAGACAGGGCCACCGCTCTCGCGCAGCCGGTATACTCGCAGAATTTTTCTTCAAATTCGGCATTTTTCGAACCGGTGGTAATCCATCCGGAACGAAGAACCTCACCGACAGCAGCGATATCCGCTTCGGTAATGCTTGGGCGTGAAAATGGCAAAAACTCTTTTCTCATGGACATTGTCATACAGGTTCTATAATTTAATTTCAACCTCTTAGCTTCTATCCGACCATATTTTTTTCAGATACATTTCCTAAACGATTCAATTAAACCATACAATGATATTCTTACGAAAGTGTGAATAAAATTACTGCAAAAGAAACATAATTATTATTTTCTTGATGGATAATTTGTGGGTGTCGGAAGAAAAATATTCACCCGGGTCCAGGCTTCGGGTTCACTTTCGATAGTGATATTGCCTCGGTGAAGTTCGATAATCCGTTTGACAATGGTTAGCCCGAGTCCTGAGCCGCCATATTGAGCGGATCTCGATTTTTCCACTCTGTAGAACTGCTCAAACACCCGATCGATATCTTTTTCAGGAATTCCGCTGCCGGTGTTAAAAACAGACAGATAAACCTTATCTTGTTTTGCTTCGGCAGTTATGTCTATTTTGCCGCCGTCCACGTTGTATTTAATGGCGTTGTCAACAAGATTAATCAGGACACGCTGCAGGGAATCTCTACCTCCCATGATTCGAAGTTCCTCCGCAATATGAATTACTAAATCAATATCCTTCGCCTCCAACACCTCGACAAAATCTTCATGAACCGATTTTGCCAGTTCAATCAAATTAAGTTCTTCAGAATCCATACTCTCTTTAATTTCCAGTGCCGAAAGATCAAGCAGATTTTTAACAAGCCGCCTCATTCGTTGTAAAATATCATTTTGTCGAATCAGCCGGAACCTGAATGCTTCCGGCAATTCTTTCAAATGGATGGCATCCTCCATAAACAGCGATAACAAAGTAATCGGAGTTTTCAGCTCGTGGGAAGCATCGGCGATGAACTGTTTTTGCATGGCAAATGAATATTGCAAACGATCAAACATGTGGTTAAGAGATTCGGAAAGCTCATACAGTTCGTCTTTGCTTTTACCCAGCGGTATCCGCTGGCCTAAAGACCTGTCATTAATATTGATAGCCATTCGGTTAATCGCGGTGATCGGTGTTAGAATCTTTCCCGCGATATAATAACTTAAAACGATCAGGAATAGCGTAGTAGCGCTCAATCCTATTGCAATGTCCCGAGCCAAATCTGCGATTTCCTCTTCCAGTTTTTCCACGGGCTTGCCTATCAGAACCTTACAAGGTTGATCCCGAAGCCTGTTATTGAAAGTTTTTATTCGAAAAGCCACCTCGTTTTTGCTATCCTGATCCAGATTGATACCTTCTCGGGGAATAATCCGTTCAACCATATAAGGTCGATTCTCATCGCGCAGGGGAAGGTCAGTATACCGGGTCAGATCTGACCGGTATAAGACATTCAAGCGATTATCAAATATTTTGATCCAATATTGTCCTGTATCAAACGGAACATCTTTTCGAACGGAGTCTTTAGATTGGGCTGTCGTCGCTTCAACAAAACGGACGACGGTTCCCGCCATGGTCTCCAAATCCTGATCAATTAATCTGTAGGGCTGTTCTGCCATTTCCCAGAGAACAAATACAGAAAATACGAAGCTTGCCAGAACTCCGGCTCCTGCAATCCACAAGGTTATTTTGTAGCGGATTTTCACTCCTGTTCATCCTCTATGATAAACCCTATTCCACGGATGGTCCGGATGATTTTTTTTTTGTCTGAATGGTCAATTTTTCGTCTCAGATTTTTAATATGAACGTCGATGAAATTTGACATGGTAAATGGATCGAATTCATCTCCCCAGACATGTTCTGCCAGGGTAAATCTGGAAACCACACGGTTTTGGTTATATAAAAGAAATTCAAGAATTGAAAATTCTTTTGGCGTAAGTTCTAAACTTTTACCGCTTTTAATTACCTGACGGGTTTTAGTGTTCAGGGCAATATCACTAACGGTCAGCAGCGGATCTCTGTGATCAGAAGCCCGCCTTAGCAAAGATCGGATTCTCGCCATAAGTTCTGCTATTGCAAACGGTTTTGCAAGATAATCATCAGCGCCGTAATCAAGCCCTTTAATTTTATCTTCTACATCCCCTTTCGCCGTCAGCATAAGTACCGGGGTAGCGATGTTTGCCTTTCGAATTTCCCTTAAAATCGCAAGTCCGTCAACAACGGGAAGCATGATATCAAGAATGATGAGGTCATAAGGATTATCGAACAGTTTATCCAAAGCCGATTCTCCATTATCAGCCGTATCCACATCATACCTTTGGCTTGTAAGTGTTTTCCGAAGCTGTTCAAGTAAATCGGGCTCATCATCCACCACAAGAATTTTCATGTCAGCCTCTTGGATACCGAATACCTAAGTTGAGCGATTGTCGAGGTTGCCGCAGATACAAGGAAGATGGCGTTTCGCTATAGTCAGCTATGCGGAATGTCATCTGACGCAGTAGATACGGTAAGATCGGCAATCCCGAAGGGTTTCAAATTTTAAAAATATAAATAAGAATAATCCATTTAAAATAAAAGATATTTTATCCCCTTTTAAAATTTGAAACGCTCAGGTTAGGAGATAATTAATATTTTGCAAACACAAAGCCGTCTTTTGGCATGATGTCGGATGTACTGTCAACATTGGTTTCCAAAAATAATGGTTTTGGAAGTTTTTCCTTCCAAAACTGGTATTTGCGAAAATTTAGAACAGCTATGATTCGACCGGGATATTTATTAATCAGTTTTTTCAACTGGTCAATGGTTATAAGACGATTTTTTGAATCGTCATATTTTAGTCCGTACATCAATTCTCCTCCTCCGGCAAGCAAATACACATTATGTCTTTTATAAAACCAGCAGACAGCCCGAACCTGGTCTTCATCCGATACCAAAATCGTGTCCGGATGTACCAGCTTTGAATATTGAAGCAGAAACTTCCCAGGAGTTTTATGCTGTAACGTCACGTCAGGAATAACAAAAGGTGTGCTAAGAACTAAAAATATTGGAGAAAGAGCATAAAGCACAATCTTTTTATTGCATTCGGACTTTCGACATGCAGCAAGTAATGGGTATGTAAATGTTATCAGTCCGGCAACCGAGAGCACCCACTTCCAGTTTTGCAAATAGGGCTTGAAACCTTTAAAACCGATAGCTTGAACCAGTATTAAAACAACAGCGATTCCCGCGATAAGTAGCGCCAGAGATTTACCGCCAACGTTGAACGCCTTTTTACCCCCTGTCTTAAAATATTGATCTAAACCGGTTGATATCAAAATGGCAAGAGGAGGAAAACAAGGTAAGATATATGTAAGAAGTTTCCCTTTGGAAATCGAAAAAAATAAAAACGGAAACATGAACCAGCATACTGCATAACGGACCATTGAGTTTTTAAGACGTATTCTTTTTAAACCTAAAAAGACTGCCGGGAAGAGAAACGTCCAAGGCAAGGCCGCCGCCGGTAATATAAGAAAAAAATACCAGAATGATTGACCGTGCTGGGCATTTTCAGACATAAATCTCTTAATATGTTCATTCCAGATAAAAAAATGCCAGAAATCTGGTTCGTTATGGTAGATCATAATGGCCCACGGTAATGCCACCAGCATAGCAGCAACAATCGGAATCCATGGTATGAAAAAAAGCTCCTTGAACCGACGTTCCCAAATCGTGAAAGGAACAATGACCAACACAGGAACTGCAAACGCCAGGAAACCTTTTGTGAGAAATGCCAGTCCGCAAAACACACCGAATAGAAAAAGAAAACTTTGTTTTTTTCTGATAGAGGTGTCGGCAGTATAGGCAAAAAAGAATGATGCCATGGCAGCGGTCACGAACATGGCCAGCATACTGTCAAGAACATTAAAGGTGCCCACGCCGTAAACTTCAAAGCATGTGAGAAAGACAATTGCGGTGATGCTCCCCAGAAAATTTCTATTTGAAAACCGGCGAACCAGCAAAAAAATAATAACCGCCGAAAGACCGGTGGCCATTGCCGACGGAAAACGAACGGCAAAAGCATTTTCACCAAACAGCTTGATGGATATGGCATTGAGCCAATACCCCAACACCGGTTTCTCAAAGTACCGGAGTCCGTCCAGATGTGGAACGATCCAATCTCCTGAAGCGATCATCTCACGGGGAATTTCAGCATAGCGCGATTCATCGGGAATAAAGATCGGCCGAAACCCTAAAGGAAGGATATAGAAAAACAAAAAGAAACCGAGTATTAGTAATTTGAATTTTCTTGATAATATATCTTCCATGAATTAACAATATCTCATCAGAACATGGGCAAAATTGTGATAGAATGGATTTTCTGTTAAAAACACCTCATTTATACATCAACTTTTATGAAGAATTTATGAAGGCATGTTAATGTTCTTGCCCGGTGAGACGGAAGTTAAACGTGGGGAAAATTGCCGAAGAAGTGAAAATTTAATACCCAGGAGGATTTTCATTATGACTCAACGGCCCATGCACATCGAAACCAAACTGATTCATGCCGGTGAACCGGAACCCCGGATAGAAGGAGCGGTTACCCTGCCGATATTTCAATCATCAACCTTTCAATATGGCGGCCAAGACCATTATGATAAGCTCAAATACATTCGCATGAACAATACCCCGAACCATGTAGCTCTGCATCAAAAACTGGCGGCTCTTGAAAATGCCGACGCCGCTCTGGTCACTGCCAGCGGTATGGCCGCTATTTCAACCACTCTTTTGGCCCTGTTATCGCCGGGAGACCATTTTCTGGTCCAGGACTGCCTGTATGGCGGTACTCTCGACTTCATCAACTCGGACTTCAAAATCCTGGGAGTATCCGTTGATTTTATTAATGGGAACAAACCCGACACATGGGCCAAACAATTAAAGTCCAACACCCGAGCCATTTATGTGGAAACCATCACCAACCCTTTGATGGCGGTGGCGGATCTAAAAGCGGTGGTAGCGTTCGCCCGAAACCATGGATTGATTTCCATGATCGACAATACTTTTGCCAGCCCCATCAACTTTCGTCCGGCAGAATGGGGATTTGATCTGTCGTTGCATAGCTGCACTAAATATCTCAACGGCCATTCCGATATTGTGGCCGGCGCCGTTATCGGGCGTAAAGATTTGATTCACAAAATTGCCCATAAACTCATTCATCTCGGCGGGTCTTTGGATCCACATGCATGCTTTCTTCTCCACCGGGGGTTGAAAACGCTGGCTGTTCGAATGAAACACCAGAATGAAAGTGCGCTGGCTATCGCCAAATTTCTCTCAGCCCATCCAGCCGTAGAAACAGTCAATTATCCGGGATTGAATACCTGTACCGGATACCATTTGGCTCAGGAATTGTTGGATGGTTTCAGCGGAATGCTCAGTTTTGAAATCAAGGGAAATGTGGCAGCCGCAGACCATTTTATTGCACGCACTCGACTCCCTATCAGTGCACCGAGTCTCGGCGGTGTTGAAACGCTGATCACCCGCCCGGCAACCACGTCTCATTTGGGCCTGTCTCCCGCGGAACGCAAAGCCGCCGGCATCTCCGACCGTCTGATTCGACTTTCCGTGGGGCTGGAAACCATCGAAGATCTGATTGATGATTTTGATCAGGCGCTAACCTAAATTACGGGCAATAATATTGGCATTGACTTTTATGATAGAACTAATGCATGCTTTTTGAAAACAGGAAAACCATCTGGTATGTTTATACAATTTCAGGAAAAAGCATCAAAAACACTCGGGCAACATTTTCTGCAATCTGTTTGGCAGTGTGCTGCCATGTTTACTCTTGCTGTTTTTCTCGGAATTTCGATCAATCAGTTTCGAGTCAGCCGGCTGCCGCTGATTGAAGACTGGTCCATGGAAGCCCTTCTGAAGTCTCCCTCTGGTGATCGGCTGGATATATCTCTTGTCGAAGCAAAAAACCTATTTTTCCAGAAAGCAGCGATTATGATTGATGCCCGCCCGAATGATGATTATGAAAAAGGACATATCAGGGGTGCTCGCAGTCTTCCCTGGCATGAAGTTGACCAGCGGTTTATGGAGGTCACAAAAGATATATCTGTCAACACACCCATCATTACCTATTGTGACGGAAAAACCTGCAGGCTGAGTCATGATCTGGCAAATTTTATACTTGATATGGGGTTTACCAATGTCAAGATACTTGTAAACGGCTGGACAAAGTGGCAAAACGCCGATCTTCCTGTAGATAAGAATGGTTCGAATTGATTTTGATTTATAAAACAATTGTAAAAAATATAGAAAACAAAGATGCCGAAAAAAAGAAAACATCTCTCTCGCGTTTTTTACCATGGTGTACGATTGATTCTTGGAGTGATATTTATATACGCCAGTTATGACAAAATCTTACACCCCAAAGCATTTGCCGAAGTCGTTTATAATTACCAGATTCTTCCGGACGGACTCATCAATGTAACCGCCATTGTTCTGCCATGGCTTGAAATGCTGATGGGTATCTTTTTGATTATGGGATTTTGGATGCCGGGAACGGTAATATGGTGTAACACCCTGCTTGTCGTGTATATCGGAGCATTATGCTTTAATTTGGCGAGAGGTCTGGATGTCAATTGCGGATGTTTTTCAACCACCAAAGGAAGTACCATCAGCATCGAAACCATCCTGTGGGATGTCGCTTTTCTCGCACTTTCAGTCTATCTGCTTTTCTTTGTTTTTTTTAAAAGAACAAGTGGCAATAAAAGGTCTGTTTAGGCAAGAAACTTGAACTGGCTTTTAAAAGTTATTTATTTTCTTGGATTCAATTTTCTTTAAATTCTGTATGATCCTATCACTAACCGCTTCTATGTCCATGGAATCCGTATCCACAAAGAAATCCATGGCCCTTTCATAAAACGGATTTCGTGCAAGAAGCGTTTCCCGGATCTCTTCAACCGATCCTTTGGAAGTTAATGCCGGCCGAAAATCCTGGGTCGTGTTATCTTCGATGATCCGTTTTTCGATGGTTTTGATGTCAGCCCTTAACCAGACAAGCACGCCCCTTTCTTTCATTCGTTTTACATTTTCTTCATCCAGAACAGCACCACCTCCTGTGGCCACCACTTGGTTGTCACGTTCACATGCGCATTGAATCACCCGTTTTTCTATATCACGAAAGGCTGCCCATCCCTTTTTGCCCACGATTTCTGGTATTTTTATTCCCTGTTCTTTCACCAGCTCCAAATCCGTATCAAAAAATAATCGTTCAAGGCGTTTGGCAAGGGATCGACCCACAGTTGTCTTTCCGGTACATCGATATCCAATCAAAAAGATGTTCATCTGCTATACAGCCCTTCAAACACATTCCAGAAATTGGGAAATGACTTTTCAACACATTTTTCATCCCTGATGGCAATGCCCGGAACTTTTAGTCCGGCAAGGGCGAAACTCATGGCCATACGATGGTCCCCGTATGTATCGATTTCAGCGCCTTTCGGGCTTCCGCCTTTAATGATCATCCCGGTATCGCTGCAGCTTGCTTCGATTCCCATCTTGGAGAGTTCATTGACCACAGAGCCCAAGCGGTCACTCTCCTTTGCTTTAAGATGGCCCACATTTTTAATCACCGTTGTTCCGTCGGCAAATGCAGCAACCACTGCCAGCGTGGGCACCATATCCGGCATATCCGCCATATCGGCTGTTATGGCTGTTAGGGATTTGCCGGTGACTGAAATGCCGTCGGTTTCGTGGTTGATTTTACACCCCATGTTTTCAAAAAGTTGAGTTAAACGGACATCGCCCTGCCGGGTTTTATGTGTTGTTCCCTTTACTTTAATCTTTGAACCGGTTATGGCGGCAGCAGCCCAAAAATATCCTGCCTGAGAACAGTCGGACTCCACTTTATATGATCCTGCTGTGTATACCTGTCCTCCGGCAACACTGAATTGATCGTAACCATTACGTTTGACGTCTACGCCAAGTGCTTCCATGACATCGACGGTCATATCCACATAAGGTTTTGATACCGGTCCCTCGGTGATGTTTATTTCAACCCCGTTTTGAGTGTAAGGTGCTATGAGAAGTAATGCAGAAAGAAACTGGCTGCTGACGCCGCATCTCAGTGCCACGCTGCCTCCTGCAACATTGCCGCCCTTGACTTCAACGGGAGGACATCCCGTTTTGTTTATCGAGCAGGCGGTCACTCCCATCTGGCCAAGTCCATCCAAAAGATCCTGGATCGGTCGCTCCTCCATCCGCTTTATTCCGGCAAGTGTATAATGCCCCTGCCCCAGGGCTGCCACAGCGGTTAAAAGACGCATCGACGTCCCGGAATTTCCTATATACACCGGATCATGACACGGCTTCAATTCCCCCTTTTCTCCGTGCACCACTATCCGATCATCCCATTCATCTATGGTGATACCCATTTGTCTTAATGCCCTCAGGGTAAGTAATGTATCTTCGCTTCTAAGGCCGTTTGTGATGGTGCAAATACCGTCTGAAAGGGCTGCTGCAATAAGAATTCGATGCGTGTAACTCTTTGAGCCGGGAACAACGACATCACTATCGTATATCTTCTGTGTTTTTATCTTAATCATAGAATTTCTGCCCGTTATCATTTACTTTTTTTATAATTTTCGAGAACGAGACTTGAGTCTTAATTTAAGGGTTTCACCCAAATTGGAATAATGGATGGATAATGCTTCTTTTCAAACCGTGTAAACTCGTAGTTAAAGGATCGTAAAGAAAGAACAGAAATCAATATAAAAAATGGGCTCATGTTAAATCAAACTTCTTTCTTATTGTTGAAATATTTCGATATGCGTCTGTTCTCTCTAACGATTCCTAAACCACTCAAACAGTACACGCTTTTCAAAAAAGATTATCCATTCCGTTCATACACATCTGTTGCGTTTGTTCACGGAGTGTGCTTTTCCGTGTAACGACATTGGCGGAGTGCCTTCGTCATTTCAATGGCTTAGCAGTGGGGGAGACCGCGCCTCCCGCATGTTTTTCGCGGGAGAACGCGGAGGGGGCAGGAATGCCACCGCTGCTAAGTCTTTGAAATGACCAGACACATAGACACCAGAGTGAAATGGGAGAGCACACCCTGTGAACACGTACATTATTAGTTACAATAAAAATACCCCGACCCCTCAATGAATTAAGTTGAAAAAATTCCAAGACGTTTGATTATTCGTCGTCCTTTCCAAGGGCAGTTAAAACCGCCTTTCTCATGACGTCGACAGGTGCTTTCATTCCGGTCCATAATCCCAACTGAAAAGCCCCTTGGTAGACAAACATGGAAGCACCGTCTATTGTCTGACACCCGATGTTTTCAGCTGCTCTCAAAAGACGGGTCTTTAATGGATTGTAGACGACGTCCATAACCACCATGGTTTTATCCAGGTCTTGTTTTCTAACCGGCATGGCGTCAATATCCGGAAACATCCCCACCGGTGTTGTATTGATCAGGATGTGACATGCGGTTTTGTTCAACTTTGATATCGGTTGAAAATCGGCGCCCAGATCCTTTGCCAGTTCCTCACCTTTGGCCGGTGTACGGTTGATAACCGTCACCCGCCCCTCCTCTGAAATTATTGCAAACCCGATGGCTCGCGCAGCACCCCCGGCCCCGAGAATAACCACATTTTTATCTTTAATCGTTGTCCTTTCATAAAGGGCCTTGACAGCACCAAGACCGTCTGAGTTGTATCCGGTCAAAACACCTTCCCGGTTCACAAGGGTATTCACGGCCCCGATTTTTTTCGCTGTATCATCCAGTTCGTCAAGGAAATCCATTACGGAAAGCTTGTGAGGAATCGTAATGCTGGCGCCTTTAATGCCAAGGGCTTTTATTCCGGCAACGGCCTTGCCGATATCTTTTACCCGGAAAGCCAAATAAGCGCCGTTGTATCCCAGTGCTGAAAAGGCGGCGTTGTGCATCAGCGGCCCCATACTATGGGATACAGGATCTCCGAATACCGCAAAAAGGATTGTGTCAGAATTTATTTTCATGCAAGATTCAGGTTCTATTTTTCCGTGATAGACTCTTCTATCTTCATGCCAAAATGTCTGCCGCCCTCTTCCATGGCCACCAGAATCTTGTCGCCGGGCGACAGGTTCACCACAGACACCGCCTTGCCTTCAGGATCGGTGAGACGTATGGTTTCCGCATTTTGAACAATGGTTGTCATCTCTTTGTCACCGACAACAGCGTTTACCAGCATTAGCGGACGTTTCTCGATCTTCAAACGCCCTACAATTCCGGTGGTTGTATCCCCATTAAAATCTACGATCAGTACCGGGTCTCCGGCTGAAAGCTCTGAAAGGTATCTTGTTTTTCCCCCCGGAACCCTGGTGTATGAGTGCACCGGTCCGGCATTGACTCGGAACGGCCTGGGGGAAACATACGGATTGGATATGCTTTCTGAATGAATTAAAAACAGTGCATTGCTGCTGTTTCCCACCAGCATCCCCTGCCCCATGCCCATGGATGTGCAGGTATCCACACAGACTCTGTCTCCCATACCCACGGGTTTGACTTTGATGACTTCCGCGGTCTGAAGCGCGATTCTATCCCCCCTTGAATGAAACCACGAAAGCACTTTCTTGAGCTCAATGATATCGTTTGCATGATAAACAACATGCCCCACGCCTTTTTCAAGAATGCCGAAAGCTGTTTCCATCTCTTCAAGGTTTCGCACCTGGGCAATAACGTCCGCACCTTTTGCAATGAGATTCTCAAGAGGAATAATCGTCCAGTCACTGCATAGAAGAATGACCCGCTTTTTCTGACTGAGTTTGACAATTTCATCCTCATCCTCACCACTTTTTATGGTAAAAATAACAACGTCCTTATCAAGTTTTAAGTCACCATCCTCAGAGATGGTCTGTATCTTTCCCAAGGCTTTCGTTTTCTCCGAAAATCCCCTTGGAAGCATGATGCCGTCGACGCCACCCTCGAGTGCAGTGGTCACGATTTTTTTGTCCCATGGATCCACCTTTACCCATATCTTTCGCATTGTATTATTCCCTTTTATTCTAAAATCCCCAAGGCCTCTTCTACAGTTGCACCGTCGTGGACGATGGATGAAATTGCCTTGACCATGCGTGTGGGGTCTTTATGCTGAAACACATTTCGACCGATGGAGACACCGGCTCCTCCGGCTTTAATAGAGCCCTCTACCATTTCAAGTATTTCCCGATCTGAATCCATTTTTGGGCCGCCGGCAATGACCACCGGAACCGCACACCCTGTCACCACTTCTTTAAATGTCTCCACAGAACCGGTGTACGACACCTTGACAATGTCCGCTCCCATCTCGTTGCCGACACGTGCGGCATGTTTTACTGCGTTGACATCATATTCGTCCTTAATCTTTTCGCCTCTGGGGTAAATCATGGCCAGCAGGGGAAGTCCCCAGATTCGGGCTTCGTTGCTGACACGACCAAAATCGCGCAGCATCTCTTTTTCCTGGCCGTTTCCGAGATTGACATGGATAGATACCGCATCCGCGCCGAGCTTGATCGCCTCTTCAACGGTGCAAACAAGTGTTTTTACGTTGGGATACGGTGAAAGACTCGTGGAAGCGGACAGATGAATGATCAAACCGATGTCCTTGCCTTCTCCGCGGTGCCCTTCACCCACAAGCCCTTTGTGCTCCACGATGGCATTTGCGCCCCCTTCCGATACTTTCTGGATGGCATCCTTCATATTCTCCAGTCCGTCGATGGGGCCCATTGAAATTCCGTGATCCATAGGAACGATGACCGTTCTGCGGGTATTTCGATTGATAATTCGTTCCATACGGATTCGTTTACCTAAATACGTCATGTTGTCCGCCTCCTTTTCCCACGAAAAAAGGCCGTGAAATTTTTCCACGGCCCTTAAATTAAAAAACCGTGGGATGTTCTATCTACCCACGGTTTTTTCGCTTTGCAAGTTGTTCTTGTATCAGCGCACCTCAGGCAGATCGGTACTAAAAAAATACCAATAATAAAAATAATAGCTGCCTGTTTTTTTATGCACCCCTAATTTCCTTTATTTATTAAAATTTTTGTAAGCCATATCCTATCGACTTTTTCGTGTCAAGACTTTTTTATGCACTAACAGGGCAAACTCATTTGACTATAGCGCAGCGAAGCGACGGCGTGTTTCTCTTGGAAACCGACTGACTGTTTGAAGGGCTTTAGCACGCGTTAGACCGAACCGAACGAAATGATGACTTAAAAATATCAATAGGATATTTTAGAGACGGATTGTTCTTTATAACTCTGTCACGGGTCGGGCTTCCGGGTGCTTAAGCACAAGTTTCAGTCGGTTGGAAAGAAATATACGCCGTCGTGGTGCGTTTTCACTGTATTGAGTTTAGATACGTTTTCCATGATGCACTAAATCGGAACCGCTGCCTTATAAAAAACGGCATTTCCTTTGATGCTGTATTTTTCAACACATGCAGGTATGAGTATCGACATTCCTTTGCGTATAGGGACGTTGTTATTTCCGGCAAGATCGGTAATCACGGCATCTCCATCAATGCAAAGAAGTATCTCAACATACCTTTTGTCCGGACTGGTATATCCCGTATCTGCTTTTACCGCAATAACCGATAAGGCAAACTCATCAGCATAATTTTCATATTGATGTTCACATGGGTTGATCTTTTCCATTTTAAGGATGTTAACGTCACGTTCTTCAAAGTTGAGAACATTCAGAAGCTCTTTAACATCAACATGCTTTGGGGTCAGCCCGCCTCGCAATACATTGTCTGAATTCGCCATTAATTCTATGCCGACACCGTCCAGATAAGCGTGGAGCGTTCCGGCCGGAAGGAACATGGCCTGACCCGGTTCCAGACAAATCAGGTTTAAAATTATGGGAGATAAAATGCCGATATCCGTAGGATATTCTTCATGCAGATCGATGATCCACCGATATGCAGCGTTTTTGTCTATCAACTGATTTGCATTTTTAACGACATCACTGATGATCTGATTCTGTGTCGTACGATCCATGATCATCATGGCTTTAAAAAATTCTTTTAATCCTCTGGAATTCGGCTGTTGCCGAAACATATCGAAATCTTTTTTTAAACCCGGCGGGCATATTTTGCCCATAAGGGAAATCATGTCTGATATTTTTCGAAAACCGTTCAGCGCCCAGAAAAAGGTCAATGCGCAGATACACTCGGGTTTGTGGTTGTCGTCTTTGTAATTTCTATTGGGTGCATCCAAAGGAATTCCGAGCCTGTTTTCCCTATCAAAACCTTCCCTGGCCTGATCCAGACTGGGATGGGCCTGGATGGAAAGGGGCTTTGCAGCAGCAAGCACTTTAAAAAGATAGGGAAGCCTGTTTTTAAACCGTTGAGCAACTTTTTCCCCGAGAATGTCATCGGAATTTTTATCAATCAATTCCAGCAGGGACATCCACTTTCCGTTGCATTTTACCTTAGAAGGCGCCTTAGGGTGAGCACCCATCCAAAGTTCCGCCTCGGGGGTGTTGGCCGGAGAATCATTTCCCAAAAGCTCCGGAATGGCCGTATACGAGCCCCAAGCATATTCCTGGATGGTATTTTCAAGCAAACATATTCCGGTCATGCGTCACCTCGGTTATTGACTGGAATTAATTTTTAATATTTTGTAAATAGTTTAGCCCTTTGAAACAAATCGATTTCAAAAGAGCTTCAGGTATGATTAAATTTTTGGCTGGAAGCTGTCTGAGTGAATTAGAGATCGTTTTGAAAGAACCACCGGCGATTTAACTTTATGCATAAACCCCCTGTTCAAGAAGAGAATTTATTAATAACCCGAACAGGTTCTGTCATTACGAGTCCTTATTCACGAGTTCTTTCAGCAAAAATTTAATCATATTTGAAGCGGCAATGTTTTCACAAAGCGAAAGTGTTAGACTATTTTGAAAAATAACATTTAACATTCATTTTTACTTAAACAAACTTTAAATCTTTCTACAAACGAAATGTTAAGGTTTACTTCTCAATTTTAGGATGATATTAAGCTAATTGTATAATAATTGACGGTAGTTAGTGTTGGTCCATAAATTTATATTATGCATGAATTTAGTTTCCAGTGCAGAAATTAGCAATTTTTTGCAAGGTCAAGGAAATCGAGGAATTACGCGGAGGCGTACAAGTGGTACGCCGCACAAATAATTCCGCAGATTGACGCAGAGATTGCGGGAAATGGCAATTTCTGCACTGGAAAAAAGGTGTTTAAGTGACCCTCATAGTCAACGAAATATTTTACAGCATACAAGGTGAATCCATATACAGTGGCCTTCCCTGCACATTCGTCAGGCTCACGGGATGCAATTTAAGATGCTCATACTGCGACACTCAATATGCTTATGAAGAAGGGATGAAGATGAAGATTACTCAAATCCTGCGCAGGGTCGCCGCTTACAAGTGCCCGCTGGTTGAAATTACCGGTGGCGAGCCTCTGTTTCAAAGCGAAACCCCTTTGTTGATTTCAAAGCTAATTGAAAATGGGTATATGGTTATGATGGAAACCAACGGGAGTTTTGACATCAGCCGGGTTGACGAGAGATGTATAAAAATTGTGGACATAAAATGCCCCTCAAGCACTGAATCCGAAACAAATGATTTGGAAAACTTAAAAAGACTCCATCCAAAAGATCAGATTAAATTTGTCGTTGGGAACCGTGAGGATTATATGTATGCCAAAGATATCATAACGTTACATTGCTCGAATTTTTTAGGGGATCACATTCTCTTTTCTCCGGCATCCGGAATCATGTCACCCGCTGATCTTGCAGGTTGGATACTTGAGGACAACCTGAACGTCAGGCTTCATCTCCAATTGCACACAATAATATGGCCGAACAGAAAAAGAGGAGTATGATTCGGATATGAACTCAGCCCGGAAAGCCGTTGTACTCTCCAGCGGGGGAATCGATTCCACCACTGCCATGGCAATAGCCAAACACGAAGGCTTTAAAATCTTCAGTTTGAGTTTTTTCTATGGACAGCGCCATGCCTTTGAACTTGACGCTGCCCAAAAAGTGGCGAACGCCATCGGTGTCACCGAACACCTTGTCATTAATATTGATTTAAAACAAATAGGCGGTTCATCTCTTACTGATGATATTGATGTGCCAAAAGACAGGGATGAACAGGAAATGGTCAGGGAAATACCGGTTACGTATGTTCCGGCAAGAAACACGATTTTCCTTTCCTTTGCCCTGGCGTGGGCAGAGGTTCTCAAATCATCGGACATTTTTATCGGTGTAAACGCCATTGACTATAGCGGATATCCGGATTGCCGGCCCGAATATATCGACGCATTTGAACGAATGGCCAATCTTGCGACAAAGGCGGGTGTGGAAGGCACCACAAAAATCAGGATAA
>Ga0210123_1000404_pt1 | contig 27518 bp, 30 predicted proteins | sample Muzzi_PWB_D2_FD_185535 | JGI IMG/M metagenome (GOLD analysis project Ga0210123, IMG submission 185535) | Wetland microbial communities from San Francisco Bay, California, USA, that impact long-term carbon sequestration - Muzzi_PWB_D2 (SPAdes) | ecosystem: Environmental > Aquatic > Marine >... | reverse complement strand
TTGCGTGAAAAGCCGATGCGGCATGGCATAGTCGCCAGCACATCAAACTTCGGGGAGGATGCCCTCTCACCTGGCAAGAAAGGCCTGTATTCCGAAGCCCCTCATCCTCTTTTCCTGGCCGCGGCTCGCAGTGCAGCCCCAAAGGATCTCCCTGCCCAGGCGTTCATTTCGTCGATGTCCTCCAACGCCTCTTCGGGCGCGCAATAATAGGACATTGAGTATTCCCTGCCTTTTTTATTATATTTGAATCTCTCCAGCCCTTTCGCTTCAAATTCATTTTCCGTTTCTGAATCTGCCTTAAGGTAAAGCAGGCCCTCCGCGACTAACGCGAACATCAGGCCATCCAGAAAAATCCCGTAACCGCCAAACATCCGTTTGGCGCTCACTGCGCCGATCGGCTGCATAAGTTCCACTACATAGGTGACAAATTCTTTCTCTTTACTGGAGGTCGGCATATTGATTGCGAGTCTGTCCCGGCTGCTTGCACACAGGCTTGCTGACACTCTGCGCAAATGAACCTCTGTTGAATGCCTTGTCAGTGACCACCACAAAACGCCAGTTCTGGATATCGGACGCCGCAGGGGAATAGCACGGCCAAAGTCAGAAGCGCATGTACCTCTGCATCGGTCATGCTGTGGTTTGCATCAAACTCCTTAACAGACCGGCGTGAACGTTTTGCATCTTCCATCTCATGCCCCTCTTACTTTTTTTCAGCGACATAAAAAAGGACCGTGAGATTAATTCCTGTCCCCCCGCCCCCTGTAATTACACAGATTTTTATTGGTTCATCGAGACCCTGGCCACCGGATCAGGACATAGCCTTGCTGCATTGGCCATTACCTCTTTCTGACGCTCCTCATTATTACCAATTTCCGGATACTTTTCGGGAAGTGCTGCAAAGCAGCGGCCCGATTCTTCAATAATGCCCTGCATATCATCCCGGGCGGCCTGCAATTCCGACATTTCCCCGGAAGCCTGTGCCTTATCGAACAGTTCCATCATCTTCATTGCCTGATTTTGCGGCGCCTCAAGGCATTTGCACACATCCTTTTCGGCTGCATTAAAATCAGGCCCGGCAAAAACCGGGCTGGCGAACAGCAGTAAAGCAGTACTGGTAATAAACAACGTTCTCATTAAGGGGCTCCTGTTCAAGTTTGTCGTGGACATTGACGACCGCCGCAGAATATACCCCAAAGCGTCATTTTTTGCGTCACCTCATCGACACCAGCCGCATTGATTTCGCACCCGGACCGCCGGACATCGGGCCGGCATCATTTGTCAGTCAATACAGTGTCGAGAAAGCTGTCCAGTCCCTGAATATAGTCCTTGCCGCTGACCATGAAGGCGTCATTGTGCCCGCCTCGCAGTTGCAGGAACTGCTTCGGTTCGTTGGCCGCCTCGAACAGGCGCTCGCCATTCGCGTAGCGGATGATTTCGTCATCCCGGCTGTGAACGATCAACACCGGGACATGGATGTTCGCCAGTTTCTTCCCGGTATCGTACTGGTAGCGGCTCAGCCAGCGGACAGGCAGCCATGGGTAGAATCTGGCCGCGACATCGGGGACCGAGGTAAACGCGGATTCAAGGATCACGGCGGCGGCGCCCTGCCGGGTCGCCAGGTCGGCGGCGATGGCGGCGCCGAGTGAACGGCCGAAGAGGATGATCTGCCCCGGCGCAATCCCGCGCTGTTCCACAAGATAGTCCCAGGCGGCATCGGCATCCCGGTACGTGCCTTTTTCCGCAGGCCTGCCGCTGCTTCGCCCGTAGCCGCGGTAGTCGAAGATCAGCACCGAGAGGCCGAGCTCGTGGAACAGGCGGATGGAATCCAGACGGTGGGAGATGTTGCCGGCATTGCCGTGGCAGAACAGCAGCACGCCGCGCGCCTGAGCTGCAGGGATAAACCAGGCGTCCAGTTGCTCGTCGTCACGGGTGGTGAGGGTGAGCGGCTCAAAATCCAGCCCGATATCCGCGGGGGACGCCTCGATTTCCCGGGTGGGAATGTCGGGAAAGTAGAGCAGCCTGGGCTGGTAGAGAAACAGTGCGGCCGCGAGCACGGCATAGCCGATGGCGAAGACCGCTACGATGGACATGAGGCCGTTCATTGGGTCTGTCCTTGAAGAGTCAGGCGGCGGAGGGATTGATTTTCATTCCGTCCATCCGCTGGAATTTACAGGTATATGCCCGGAGCGCGACACTGAAACCAGGCCTACTTTCCCCGGAATCCCGATCGATAACAATACCTTCTATACGGCCGGGCTGCAGCAGGCGCCTGCCCGGCCGGCGTGCAAACGTTTTATTCCCGATACGGGCCGCGCTTTTCTTGACGCCGCCGGCTCCATGGCGGTTACAATCCGCTCCCTGTAATTGGCAGCAATCTTCCAGCACCGCACCTGCGGCGAGACATCCGGGCCGGACATGGCGCATCGCTACAGCAAGGACCCCGAGGTCGATCGATCACTGCACCACTCGGTGCGCGACGCGGTTGCCTATTCGGTCATGTCGGGTGCAGGCGAGACCTACCTGGCCGCATTCGCGGTATTCCTGCGCGCGAACACGGCGCAGATCGGCCTGTTGACGTCCCTGCCGGCCCTGATCGGGTCGATTGCCCAGCTGCTTTCCGCCTGGCTCGGGCGGCGCGTGCAGAGCCGCATGCGCGTGATCCTGCCCGGGGTCGTGGTGCAGGCGCTGGTGTGGCTGCCGCTGATGTGGCTGCCGGCGCTGTTCCCCGCGCAGGGCGTGCCGCTGTTGATCCTGTTCGCGATGGTGTATTTCGCCATGGGCAACCTGGTCGCGCCGCAATGGAGCAGCCTGATGGGCGACCTCGTCCCGGAGCGGCGCCGCGGCCGCTACTTCGCGCGGCGCACGGCGCTTGCGAGCCTCACCGCCTTTACCGCGCTGGTGTGCGCCGGGGTGGTGCTGTACCTGTTCGATGAGTTCGGCCGCCCGCTCAGCGGCTATCTGCTGATCTTCACCGTCGCGGCCTGTGCGCGGCTGGTCTCGGCGCATCACCTGAAGTGCATGCATGACCCGACCGGGCGGGTCTCGCCGCTGGCATTCCCGAGCCGGCGTGAATGGCTCAGCCGCCTGCGCCATTCGCCCTTCGTGCGCTTCTCGCTGTTCTTCGCGCTGATGCAGTTTTCGGTGTCGATCGCCAGCCCGTTCTTCACCGTCTACATGCTGCGTGATCTGCAATACAACTACCTTGAGTTCATGGCCAACACCGCGACGTCGGTGCTGATGCAGTTCATCACCCTCGGCATGTGGGGCCGCATGAGCGACCGCTTCGGCAACCGCCTGATCCTGGTCACTACCGGCATTTTTATTCCATTCCTGCCCTCGCTGTGGCTGCTCTCGACGCATTTCTGGTACCTGATCGCGGTGCAGATGCTGGCCGGGCTGTGCTGGGCGGGATACTCCCTGAGCACGGGAAATTTTCTCTATGACCTGATCCCCGCCGAGAAGCGCGTCACCTACATGGCGCTGCACAATGTGCTTGCCAACAGCGGTGTCTTCTTCGGCGCACTGCTCGGCGGCCTGCTGGGCGTCATGCTACCGAAGCACCTGAATGTATCCGGTCATGAAGTGCAGTGGTTGAGCGTGCTCTATGGCGTGTTCCTGATCTCGACGCTGGCGCGCCTCACCGTCACCGCCCTGTTCCTGCCGCACCTCAAGGAGGTGCGTGACGTTGCGCCGATGTCGGTTGGCGGGCTGGTGTTCCGCGTCACGCGCTTTCATGCCCTCTCCGGGCTGATCTTCGGTGTGGTGGGGCGGCGCCGGCGCAACGACGCTTAAGGGTGTCGGGGCCACTGCCGCACGCCGCGCGGCCTACCGTTCACCGTGCCGGGCCAGCCTTTCCTTGAGGCGCTCTACATGACAGATAAGGGTGTCGACTGTTTCCTTCAGCAGGTCAAGCTCGTCGACCGTAAGATCATCGAGCTGTTCGAGGTTGTACTCGATCGTATCGATTATTTTCTTGTGCGGGCGCTGCATGGGTCTCATGAAGTAGGTTGTAACCGTGGCCACGATGGCGCCGAAGAACAACACCGAGCCAACGACTATCCACAGGCCGCCGATCATCCGGGCAACACCGGATACCGGTGCATCGGCGATTCCTGCTGTAGAAAATGCAGCCACGCCCCAATACAACGCGGCTCCATATGAATCAATCGATGCCCCTTCAATACCCCGCTCGGCCAGGTACATGCCGGCAGAAAACATTAACCATAAAATTATCAACAGAAACACCATCCTGGTAAATGGCGTGTGAACAGAGATATCCTGAATGAATCTCTTTAATCGCGCATGTGGCTTTGAATTTCGCATCGTTTTGCCCGCTCACATTGAGGCTAGCCATGCGGCTCAAAACCAAAACCCCGGTCGTGCACGTAGACAAGCTTGCAGTGTTCAATATATTTGGCGTCATGGATTCTCCCGGCCTTGACGTAGCCGCTGTCCCCCTTGCCGAGGATGACCTTGTCGCCGTCGGGCACGAGGCCTGAATCGCCACGGGTATAAAACTGGATGGACATCCGGCCTTCAACGACGACCGTCATGTCATCACCCGGGTGTGAATGCGGCGGCTCCTCGCTGCCGGCGTCCCACTGTTCCAGCATCACCTCGACGCCATCCGGGTTCCCGGGAAAGGTTGTCCTGACGGTAAAGCCTTCCGGGGTGTCAGGTACGCTAATGTGGTTGTCCCATACCTTGCTGGTCGCTGAAGTCACTTCCTTATTCGACATACGTATTCTCCTGTTTTCCAGAGTTCAAGGGGCCATAGAGTACGGCATGGTCAGTATCGGCGAAGCATTCAAGTACTCGGATCCCTTGAAAATACTCATGATAATAACGGCAAATAATGATCCACCAGCAACAAGGCGAAAATGGCCATCAGGTACCAGATCGAATAACCAAATGTCTTCATGGCCACGCTCTCGTCATCGCCCTTCATCAACAGCAGGGCGTAGTAGAGAAAACCGCCGCCCAGCAGCAGTGCGCCGAGCAGGTAGAACGGCCCGCTCATGTGCATGGCAAACGGCAGCACACTCACCACCAGCAGCATGATGGTGTAGAGCAGGATCTGCAGGCGGGTGAACGGTACGCCATGCGTCACCGGCAGCATCGGGATATCCACCTTCGCGTACTCCTCGCGGCGATGGATGGCAAGCGCCCAGAAATGCGGCGGAGTCCAGATGAAGATGATCAGGAACAGCAACAGGGCATGCGGGTCGATGGAGTTGGTGACCGCCACCCAGCCGAGGATGGGTGGCGCAGCCCCGGCGGCGCCACCGATGACTATATTCTGCGGGGTCGCACGCTTCAGGAACATGGTGTACACCACGGCGTAACCCAGCAGTGAAACAAATGTAAGCATGGCGGTCAGCGGATTCACCAGCACGAAGAGCACGACCATGGCCAGCGCACCCAGCAGGCAGGCAAATACCATGGCCTGGCGACTGCTGATCTCGCCCTGCGGCAGGGGGCGGTCACTGGTGCGCTTCATCTTTGCGTCTTCGCGCGCATCGAGTACGTGGTTGATCGCGGCGGCCGCGGATGCCGCCATGCCTATCCCGAGGTTGCCGAACAACAGGATATCCCAGGGCACCATTCCGGGCGGTGAGGTCGCCATGAACATGCCGACCATGGCGGTGAACACAATCAACGCCACGACCTTCAGCTTGCAGAGGCCAAGATAACTGTTTACCAGGGTGCGCATTAGCCGATCTTCGAGTATTTCAGCAGTTTTTGCAGGTCCTTGAGCATGCCGCGCGGATCTGCACCCGCCGGGTAATACATCATGAGGTTGCCCAGCGGATCGATGATATAGACTCGCCCTGCGCCCTGCATGGGAACACCCTCTATCAAAAAGTCAGGGGCAATCTGCCGCGCCTGGTCTGCCGTGATCCGGGCGACTGTCATATCCGGATATTCCTGTTCAAGCAGATTCGACAGTGCCTCCGGCAGCGTGTCACCGCGCAACAGGAAGAGACGTTGTACCCGCCGCATGTCCTCGTTCTGGGCAATGCGTACCTGGCGCATGTTGTAGAGACTGGTGTTACAGGCGGCATCACAATCGGCATCGCCGAAATACAACAGGGTCCACTTGCCGCGCAGATAATCATTCAGCGACACATCACCGGCACGCATTTCTGCCGGCAGGCTCAGGGGCCGGGCCGGATGCACCAGGGTCCCATGGTTCGTGGTTCCCGAGGGCTGCCAGCCACCCGCGCCGCTGTGATGCATGACCCAGGCGACAAAGACCGGCGCCAGGAAGATAAGCAGCAGCAATACCAGTCCCTGGCGCGAACTCAGGAAGCCCTTCTGCCGACGGGCAGAGCGCGTGCCCCCGGGAATCGAAAATCTTGTACGCTTGATCATTGTCATTCCGTCATGTTTTGTCCATGTCGCTTTGTATTCACACCGATGTAGATCACCATCAACACCAGGGCGAGCGTAAACCATTGCAGGGCATAGGCGCGATGCTTGTCCGGAGGGACGCCGTAGACCGCCTTCCACTCGCGCACAAAACCGTACTCGTCTTTCGGGTCCAGCATCAGGATCACCGGCAACAGCGAATAACCCAGGCGCTGCTCCAGTTCCGTCAACTTCAGCTGTTGCACAACCTTCGGCCAGCCCTCATTGGCCTCTTCCGCCGCATCCAGCCTGAACAGCTTTTCCGGAGGCAGATTAATGGTCCCATACACCATCAGCTCTTCTGCCGGACCCGGCAATTCCGGCAAGTGCGCACGGTCCTCGCCCAGCGGGACCCAGCCGCGGTTCACGAGCACCACGGTATCCCGGTCACTCAGCAACAGCGGCGTCAGCACGTGATAGCCGGCGTACCCCTGGTGGGTACGGTTGTCCAGCAACAACTGGTGCTCCAGGTCATAGCGGCCACGCACCACGGCCGGGTGATACTCAAGGGGTTCACCCCGTGAAAGCAATGTCTCAAGGGACACGGGCGCCTGCAGTGCATTCTCAGTATGCTGATCAATCAGCCCCTGCTTCCAGCTGGCACGCTCCAGTTGCCAGACGCCCAGACCAATAAGGAGGGGCAGCAGGGCCAGGGTGGCGATCGTCGGCCAGAACCCGGGGGAAAAATCAAACGCGCCAATCCTCATCGAAATACCTGTTTTGCTATACTCACCGACACCATCCAACCGGGCCCCTCAAATCATGTACACCAAGATCATAGTCGTCCTGTTCCTGATCATCATTATTGGCAGCCTGTTCAGCGGTCTGTATTACCTGGTCAAGGACAAGGGCACCTCGGAAAGAACCGTCAGGGCACTGACCCTGCGCATCAGCCTGTCAGTACTGCTGTTCATACTGCTAATGATCGGGTATGCCACCGGATTGCTGCAACCACACGGTGTTGTACCGGGTTAGACCAACCAATGTATACAAGACGAATACCTTCTATAAAAGGGCAGTAGGGTCGAATTCATTCGACCGGTATCGCTACAATCCCGGAATTGACCGAATAATTCGGCCCTACAACAGCTATATAACGTGCCCTCCCGATTCTGCTGCCAACAAAAAGGGCGCTGCAAGCAGCGCCCTTTTTTAGATCAGCGCAGTCGTTCTCTAGACCAGCCAGTAAACGAATACAAACAGTCCCAGCCAGACCACGTCCACGAAGTGCCAGTACCAGGCAACCGCCTCAAACGCAAAGTGGTGTTCTTCTGTGAAGTGCCCCTTCATGGCACGCAGCAGGATAACCAGCAGCATGGTGGCGCCCAGCGTCACGTGCAGCCCGTGAAAACCGGTCAACATGAAGAAGGTCGTGCCGTAGATGCCTGACCCAAGCGTCAGGTTCAGCTCATGATAGGCATGGATGTACTCGTAGGCCTGCAGACCCAGGAACAGGAAACCCAGGGCCACCGTCGCCATCAGCCCAAGGATCAGCTGGGTACGATCAGCCTTCTTCAGCCCCCAGTGCGCCCAGGTTACAGTCACGCCACTGGACAGCAGGATCAGGGTGTTGATCGCAGGGATGCCCCAGGGTCCCATCGAGGTGTACTCGCCACCCACGTCACCAGGACCATTGGTGGGCCAGACGGCCTCGAAGGCCGGCCATAAGACTTCATTGGTCATGGCATTGTTGCCGGCGCCGCCGAGCCACGGAACGGACCACATCCGTGCGTAAAACAGCGCACCGAAGAAGGCCGCGAAGAACATCACCTCGGAAAAGATGAACCAGCCCATCCCGAGGCGGAATGACATGTCCACCTGGCTGTTGTACTTGCCGGACTGGCTCTCCATGATCACCGTACCAAACCAGCCAAACAGCATGAAGATAATGACTGCTGCGCCGGTCGCCATAACGATCCAGGTTCCGCCGTGCAGGAAATTTGCAAACCCACCCAGCATGAGAAACATTCCGACTGATCCCACGATGGGCCAGTAACTGGGTTGCGGCAGGTAGTAACCCCCATTGGTTGCTGACATTGGTAACTCCCTCTCTATACAAGTTTATTCAACTAAAAAATTCTTTTACAGCTGCGTGCCGCTTGCTGCGCGCCCTGTACCCTGTAAATCTTCCAGAACACCGATTTCCCCGACGTCTGATTTTTCATTCTCCACCTGGAAGAAGGTGTACGACAACGACACCGTCCTGACCTCTTCCGGCAACTGCGGGTCCACGATAAAGCGCAAGGGCATATCCTTGCTCTCATTCGGCTGCAGTATCTGCCGGGTGAAACAGAAGCATTCCGTTTTGTTGAAATACTTTGCCGCCAGACCCGGCGCCAGGCTTGGTATTGCCTGGCCTGTAACCATCTTATCGATCTTGTTCCTGGCGAAGTAATGGACTTCCGTCACCTCACCCGGGTGCACCTTGACCCTCCTGGTCACCGGCCTGAATTCCCAGGGCAAATCACTGTTGACCGATGCCACGAATTCCACTGTCACCAGGCGCTCTTCATCCACTTTCTGGCTGAGCGCGGCCTCCAGTTCTATGCGGCCGGTCTTGCCGTTGATTCCGGTGATGTCGCAGAACACGTTATACAGCGGCACCAGCGCAAAACCAAAACCAAACATGGCAACCGCCGCAATACCAAGCCGTTTTACAACCCGGTTGTTTGCTGCCTGACGTTTGCCGGTTTCCATCGCCTTATGTCAGCACGAAAAAGCTGGCAGCAAAAAATCCCAGTGCCAGCAGCACCAGCAGGACAATGGTCACGACCATGCGTGTTGATTGCTGCCTGTTACCCTGTTCTGCCATTGTTCTCACCTGTCAAACACGGGTGCATGCACCAAAACACATGCACCCTGTGCATTACCTGATTACCGGTGCCGTCTCGAAGGTGTGGTACGGTGCCGGTGAAGGCACCGTCCATTCCAGGCCGTGCGCACCTTCCCAGACCTGGCCCGTCGCCTTCTCGCCGCCGCGGATGGTCTTGACCAGTACATAGATGAAGAACACCTGTGCCAGTCCGAATGCGAAGCCGCCGATACTGGAGACCATGTTCCAGTCAGCGAACTGCAGCGAATAGTCCGGGATGCGGCGTGGCATGCCGGCCAGGCCGATGAAGTGCTGCGGGAAGAACAGCACGTTCACGGAAATCACCGACCACCAGAAGTGAATCTTGCCGAGCCTCTCATCGACCATGTGGCCGGTCCACTTCGGCAGCCAGTAGTAGGCGGCGGCAATAATCGCAAACAGCGCGCCGGTCACCAGCACGTAGTGGAAGTGGGCGACGATGAAGTAGGTATCGTGGTACTGCATGTCACTCGGGGCCACACCCATCATCAGGCCGGTGAAACCGCCGATGGTAAACAGAAACACGAATGCAATCGCCCACAGCATCGGTGTCTCGAAGGTCATGGAGCCGCGCCACATGGTGGCGGTCCAGTTGAACACCTTCACGGCAGTCGGCACGGCGATCAACACCGTGGCATACATGAAGTACAGCTCACCGGCGACCGGCATGCCGGTGGTGAACATATGGTGTGCATAGACGATGAATGACAGAAAGGCGATGGAGGCCGTTGCATAGACCATGGAGCTGTAGCCAAACAGCTTCTTGCGGGCAAAGGTCGGGATGATTTCCGAAATCACACCGAAGGCCGGCAGGATCATGATGTACACCTCGGGATGCCCGAAGAACCAGAAGACGTGCTGGAACAGGACCGGGTCACCGCCACCGGCGGCATTGAAGAAGCTGGTGCCGAAATTACGGTCGGTCAGCATCATGGTTACGGCGCCGGCCAGTACCGGCATCACCGCGATCAGCAGGAAGGCGGTAATGAACCAGGTCCAGACGAACAGCGGCATCTTCATCAGGGTCATGCCCGGCGCACGCATGTTCAGTACGGTCGCAATGATGTTGATGGCGCCCATGATGGACGAGAATCCCAGCATGTGGACGGCAAAGATGAAGAAGTCCGTGCTGTCCGGTGCAAAGGTGGTGGACAGCGGTGCATAGAAGGTCCAGCCAAACGCCGGGGCGCCACCTTCCATGAAGAAGGTGCTTAACAGCATGGTGCCGGCAAACGGCAGTATCCAGAAACTCCAGTTATTCATGCGCGGCAGGGCCATGTCCGGCGCACCGATCATCATCGGGATCTGCCAGTTGGCCAGTCCCACCATGCCCGGCATAATCGCGCCGAACACCATGATCAGGCCATGCATGGTCGTCATGGAATTGAAGAAGTGAGGATCAACAATCTGCAGGCCGGGCTGGAACAGCTCGGCACGGATCACCATCGCAAAGGCGCCGCCAACCAGCAGCATGGTGAACGCAAACAACAGGTAAAGGGTACCGATATCCTTGTGGTTGGTGGTTGTGACCCAGCGCATAAGCCCCTTGGGTGCGCCGTGATGATGGTCGTCGTGTGCGGTTGCTGTACTCATTGCATTATCTCTCCACTAGATATTTCAGGGTTCTTTAGCGCGCGGCCGCGATACTGGATGGCTGCACCATGTCACCGGTATCGTTGCCGAAGGCATTACGCTCGTAGGTGATTACGGCTGCGAGATCAACATCGTTCAATTGCTTGCCGAAGGCCTGCATGGCGGTGCCGGTCTTGCCGTTCATCACGATATTCATATGGCCGCTCACATCACCCGTCGCGATGGCGCTGCCCGCAATCGACGGGAAAACACCCGGGATGCCCTGGCCGTTGGCCTGGTGGCAGGCGGCGCAGTTGGTGTTGTAAACCGATTCACCCTTGGCAATTAAATCGGCCTTCGTCCAGGTCTTCGTGGCAGATGCAGCTGCAGCTGCCGCCCCGGCCTTCTGGTCGGCAACCCATTGCTGGTAATCATCCTCGGTCTTGGCGATCAGCACGATCGGCATGAAACCATGGTCCTTGCCACATAATTCGGCACACTGACCGCGATACAGGCCCGGCTCTTTCAGCTCGGTCCATGCGTCATTGATAAAGCCGGGTACGGCATCCTGTTTCCAGCCCAGATCCGGTACCCACCAGGAGTGGATAACGTCATTGGAGGTAATCAGGAAGCGTATCTTCTTGTTGATCGGCACGACGATGGGGTTGTCGACTTCCAGCAGATAGTGTTCGCCCTTTTTGTCCGCATTCTCGATTTGATCACGGGGGGTACTCAGCACACTGAAGAAACTGATGTCCTCGTCAAGATAGTCATACTTCCATTTCCACTGGTAGCCGGTGACCTGTATCGTCATATCCGAGTCGCGGGTATCTTCCAGTGCCAGCAGGGTGGTGGTCGCTGGAACCGCCATGCCTACCAGGATCAGGAAGGGAATGGTGGTCCAGATGACCTCGACCGTGGTGCTTTCATGGAAGCTGGCTGGAACCGCGCCCCTGGACTTGCGGTGCGTCATGATGGAGTAGATCAGAACGGCAAATACGCCGACACAGACCACCACACAGATCCAGAAAATCAGCATATGCAGGTCATAGACCTTGTGGCTGATCTCGGTGGCACCTTGCCGGAGATTGATTGTATCGGAGTAACCTGCAAAGGCATTCCCTGAACCCAGCAGTACGATCACGCCCCAGATACTGTACAAGGCGCCTTTAAGCGTTTTAGCGAACATGCATTGACTCCCTAACTTATAGGTTTAAAAATTTACGTAAATCTGTGTGCTGCGCCGGTCCCGTCAACCGTTACTCGCCGACCAGTCATCGCTGTGAATCACCTGCTCCAGTTCCACCGCAAGTGCACACCGTTCTTCTTCATTCAGGAACCTGCCGATTTCGACCTGTTTCCTCTGGAAGGCGAGCGCCAACCGGCTCGGATACCAGGCAATCGGTGAACGCTCCAGGTTTATACGCGCCCATACACGCGGACATTCCCAGTGTTCCTGTGGCTTGCGTCGTCCCTTTTCCACGCTGACGACTTCAGCATTTACGGAGATAACCTCCCGCATCTGGCTTCTTGAAAGACACAGATAAAAGGCAATCCCTAAAACTATTACTTCGAAGCCTACAAATGGCAGTACCGGCCAGAACCCGTACAGCGCATAGGCAGTACCGATACCCAGGCAACAAAAACTGATTGCCGCGTACAACCTCAATGCACTGAGCCATGAAAGAGACTGGTTCGGACGAATCACCCAGTGGCAGTCCATGCCCCCGGGGGCGTATACCTGCTCAATCACAACTTATTATCAAATAAAAACAATGCCTTATAAAAAACGCCACGCTATTGCCTGGCTGGCACGCCTTCAACCTGACTACCTTGCTCTACATCAGGTTTCTGGCACGAAAAGTGCCGCGCATTGTATATTGAGGTTCTCCAGGTTGCAATTGAGAATAAGAAGCAAGTGTATTGTTACTTCAGCTACTCGCCCGGGTCGGCAACGCCAGATTCTCCGCCACGGTCCTGGCGCTCACCCCCTCCATGACCGGAAGCACCCCAAGTAGCGGTTCATTAATTCTTGATTTAACTGAATTAATATTCTCCTGCGCGCATCCGGGCGGTGGTGGCAACTGATTCGCCACCCAGCCGGCCAGCGTACAACTTGCGGCCGCGATGGAGGCCGCGGTCAGCAGGGCATGGTTCAGGCAACCCAGCCGGATACCGACGACCATGATGACGTCCAGGCCCAGGAGCCGGGCCAGGTCAGCCAGGGTCTCATCCTCGTTCAGCGGCACCTGCCAGCCACCCACACCCTCTACCAGCACGCAGTCCACCCGCTCACTCAATTCGATGTATACCCGCCGGATTTTTTCGGGTTCAATCCGGACCCCGCACTGTGCGGCCGCAATATGCGGCGCAATGGCCGGTTCAAAGGCGTACGGGTTGACCTGATCATAGTCCAGGCCGATCGATGACTGCTGCATCAACTGTACGGCATCGTCATTGCGCAAACCCTCCGGAGTCACTTCACAGCCCGATGCCACCGGCTTCATGGCGGCAACCGTCAGCCCCTGTTGCTGGAAATACTGCATCAGTCCAAGCGTGACCACGGTCTTGCCGACACCGGTGTCCGTGCCGGTAATGAAGTAACCTGAATGGTTAACCCGCATTGTTCACTGCTGTCCCGTCAAGTTGTAATGAAGCCCGGTAACGTAATATATACAAAGCTGATTATGATGGTAATTTCCTGTAGGAGCGGATCTCATCCGCGATGACACTGTCTGAATCCCTATCGCGGATGAGATCCGCTCCTACAAGTCAATGAACGTTGTTCGTAATAATCAGCTTCGCTCCAGGTCAGCCAGCGGCACCTCATTACTGCCGGGCGTGCTGTGTTTATTGACCGGCGCCCAGGCATGTCCATAGACCACCTCGTAGCTGGCCGGCAGCACACCATCCTCACGGAACGGTTCGTAGGCCTCGACAAGCCGCTGCAGACGGCGCTTGCCGGTGAGGCCGCGCGGGCGGCCGGACGTCACATTGTGTGCACCGATATGTTTCAGGTCCTGCATCAGGGTGCGCAGCTCACGGTAGGTCACCGTGATGCGTTCCGAATCCATCACCGGCTCCGCCCAGCGGGTGTGCAACAGGCTGTCACCCACATCATGCAGGTCGATAAATGAATTGACGTGGGTGTAGCCGTCAACCGCTTCCCAACTGGCGCGCAGTTCCATCAGGGTATCCGGGCCAAAGGTGGTGAACATCAGCAGGCCTCCCGGTGCCAGCACCCGGCGCAGTTCGACAAAGGTTGCCTCCAGGTCCGTGCACCACTGCAACATCAGGTTGGAAAATATGAAATCAAAACTGTCATCGGCAAATGGCAGCGACTCGGTGTCGCCACAGACACAGCCCGGCTTGCGCAACCAGCCGGCACGCTGTTTTACGCGCTGCAACATCGGCTGCGCAATATCCAGCGCCACCACATCGGCCTTGCGATAACGCTTTATCAAGGCCCTGGTAAATACCCCGGTACCGGACCCCAGATCGAGAACCCTGCGTGGCTGCAGACGGATATAATCGAGCCGTTCCATCAGGCGGTCACCGATCTCGTTTTGCAACACCGCGGCATCGTCATAGGTACCCGCGGCCCTTTCGAAGGCGCGCCGCGCGAGGCGTTTGTCAATCAATGTATTTTTATTCACATCAGTCATTTGGATTCAAGAATCTATTGCAGGGTGCGCCGGCCTGCAGAAAATCCCGCACCAGGCCCGCCACGCTGTCCGGCTGCGCAATAAAAGGCGCATGCCCCGCACCCCCGATCACTTCCAGCTGTGCCGCGGGAAACAAACGCGCGGCCTCGTGACCGGCAGTGACCGGCACCAGCGTGTCACGTTCGCCCATCAGCAGCAGGACGGGGCATTCAATCCTGGCAAGCTCATCGCGCAAGTCGGCACTGCGCAGCACATCCAGCCCGGCCTGCAAGGCCGCCGCTGCAGGCTGCCCGTGCGCCAGCAGTTTTGCACGCAGGGCCTTCAGGGTCTGACTCGCGCCGGCACTGCCGCGCACCTGCAGGGACAGAAAACGGTTCAGGGTTTTTTTGTAATCCGCCTGCAAGTCCCCGGCAAAGGTATCCAGCAAGGCCGGCAGCATGGCGGACTGCCAGCCCGGCTTGCGCACAAAACAGGGTGAACTGGCCAGCATCACCAACGCGCTGACACTCGCAGGACTGTTCAGTGCGGCACGACTTGCGACCAGGCCACCCAGCGACCAGCCCAGCCACGCCGCCGGTCCCGGCACCGCTGCCAGCACGGCATGTGCCATGTCATCCAGCGTCACTTCATTGCCCCATTCGCTCAGGCCATGACCCGGCAGGTCCACACGGGTAATCCGGAAGTCCTGTTCAAGCAGTGGCACGAAATCATCCCAGATCCCGCCGTGCAGGCCCCAGCCGTGCACCAGTACAAGGTCTGGACCGGCGCCGCTTGTTTGTGTGTAGAGGGTCATATTTCGTTAATTAAAAAAAAGCATCTCGCGCAAAGACGCAGAGGCGCCAAGAAGATCATTAATAATATCTAAAGATATAGCACTCAAAATTTGTAGGCATACGAGGCTATTACGTAATCTCCAGGAAGGCAGGAACCCATATTTTATGGTCTGGTTGATTCTTTGCGCCTTTGCGCCTTTGCGCCTTTGCGCGAAACAGGTTTTTGCCTTTTTACTCTGTGTCCCCTGTACCCTCTGTGGCAATAGTTTTATCCAGTGCACCCAGCAGACGGTCTACGTGCGTCTCGGTATGCATCGCTGAAAACGTAATCCGTAACCGTGCGGTTCCTTCCGGTACCGTCGGCGGGCGAATGGCAGTCACCAGGATGCCCTGACCGCGCATGGCCTCGCTGAATTGCAGGGCCGTCCCCGCATCACCGACAATGAGGGGCTGAATCGGCGTATCCGAGTCAGGCAGGCCCAGCCCAAGCTGCGCCGCACCGGCACGGAACCGCTGCACCAGCGCCTGTAACCGCTCGCGCCGCCAGTCTTCCTCCCGGACCAGTTTCAACGCCGCACGTGTGGCCACGGCGACTGCCGGGGGGGGCGCCGTTGTATAGATATAGGTACGTGCCTCCTGGATCAGGGTTTCAACCAGATCCTCGCTGCCGGCGACAAACGCACCGAATGTACCGAATGCCTTGCCGAGCGTGCCCATCAACACAGGCACCTGCTCCAGGTCGAGCCCGGCCTGCGCCACTGTGCCGCGACCTGCTGGACCGACCACCCCCAGGCCATGCGCATCGTCAACCATAAGCCAGGCCGCATGCCGGGCTGCAATCTCCGCCAGCTGTTCCAACGGTGCAATGTCCCCATCCATACTGAACACACCATCGGTCGCAAGCAGGTACTCGCCCCCGGTGGCTGACCGCATACGGGCGTCCAGGTCATTCACATCAACGTGCCGGTAGCGGACCAGGCGTGCACCACTCAGGCGTGCGCCATCGAGCAACGAGGCGTGGTTGGTGCGGTCTTCGAAGATGCGGTCGCCATGTCCAGACAATGCCGACAGCACGCCCAGGTTCGCCATGTAACCGGTGGAGAACAACAAGGCACGCGGGCGCTGCACAAACTCTGCAAGCTCCTCTTCGAGGGCATGATGTGCACGGCTGTGACCGGTAATCAGATGTGCCGCACCGCTGCCGGCACCGAACTCGTCCAGCCCCCTGTGGAAAGCCGCGATGACCTGCGGGTGGTTTGCCAGGCCGAGGTAATCATTACTGCAGAAAGACAGGAACGACTGGCCATCGATTTGTGTCTCGACGCCTTGCGGACCATCCACGACCTGCCGGCCTCGGTACAGCCCTTCCTGTTTGCGGGCGTTGAGTGCTGCAGAGAGATCTTTCATATCAGGAACGTGTATCGCGGGACATTGCTGCCCCCTCTGACCGGAACAACACAGAACTGCAGGAGCGCCTTGCAGGCGCGATCGGGATTCATGCAGGGTTATCGCGCCTGCAAGGCGCTCCTACTGTAAATTCCGGATTTCCCTGCATACCATTACCATCGTAACCAGCTTTGCGCCCGCTTGTTCATTAAACCCTCAGGCAGGGTGCAAACCCAGTCGTTCGAACAGGGCGTCATCCCTGGCGGTATCGGGATTACCCGTAGTGAGCAGTTTCTCGCCGTAGAAAATCGAATTGGCGCCGGCCAGGAAACACAAGGCCTGCATTTCGTCGCTCATGTCGCTGCGCCCTGCCGACAGGCGCACCCGGGCGCGCGGCATCAGGATGCGCGCGACTGCAATGGTGCGCACGAATTCAATGGATTCAATTTCGGGCTGTTCATCCAGCGGCGTGCCCTTCACCTTTACCAGGCGGTTGATCGGCACGCTGCCGGGATGTTCTGGCAGGTTGGCCAGCTCGCACAACATCGATACCCGGTCATTGCGGTCTTCACCCAGGCCGACAATTCCACCGCAGCACACCTTAATGCCGGCCTCGCGCACGTGCTTCAGGGTATCCAGCCGGTCTGCATAGGTTCGCGTGGTAATAATGTTGCCGTAAAACTCCGGCGAGGTATCCAGGTTATGGTTGTAGTAATCAAGGCCCGCCTGTTTCAGCTCAAGCGCCTGCTGCTCGTCCAGCATGCCGAGCGTTGCACAGGTCTCGAGCCCCTCGTCACGCACCCGCCGCACCATCTCCAGTACGCGTTCAAAATTCTTCCCCCTGGGGTTGCGCCATGCCGCGCCCATGCAAAAACGTGAGGCCCCCGCCTCCCTGGCATTCTTCGCGGCGCTGACCACGTCTGCAACGTCCATCAGGCGCTCGGCTTCCAGACCGGCATCATGGTGCACGCTCTGGGGGCAGTAGTTGCAGTCCTCCGGGCAACCGCCGGTCTTGATGCTCAACAGGGTGCTGACCTGGACGGCGTTGGGGTCAAAATTTTCCCGGTGTACGCACTGGGCCTTGAACAGCAGATCGTTGAATGGCATCTCGAACAGGGCCTGGACCTCCGTGCGAGACCAGTCATTACGCACGCCGTTTTCAGCCTTTTCCGACAGACAAACAGTTTGTTTATTCATAGATTACAACCAGATGGACGGGGGATCTTCCCGGAACAGTGGAACGGACTATGGGGCCGAATTTTTCGGCTGTCAACCAGAATGGATATCAATGGTTTACAAATAAGCGCCGAATGGCTGCTGTCGCTGATGTTCCCGGCCTGTTGCCGCCTGTGTGGCACGGCCGTGCACCCGCGCGAGCACCTCTGCCCGGCCTGCATGGACGAATTACCCTGGCTGAAGAATCACTGCGCCCGCTGCAGCCTGCCGCTGCCCGCCGTAGCGGGAGATGCACTCTGCGGGCGCTGCCAGCAACAGCCACCCGACTTTGATAACACGCTGGCACTGTTTCACTACCAGCCGCCGGTCGATTACCTGCTCAAGCGGTTGAAATTTTCCGGGGAACTCGCTCTGTGCCCGTTCTTTTCCCGCCTCTTGACGGAACGCATCGACACACGGGCCGGGCCCCTGCCCGATCTGATACTGCCGGTGCCCCTGCACCACACACGTTTACGCGATCGCGGCTTCAACCAGTCAACCGAGCTGGCGCGGCGTCTCGGGCACGCACTGGACATCCGGGTTGATTACCGGCTTTGCACGCGCACCCGGAGTACGCACCCGCAATCCTTGTTGCCGCGGGACGAGCGTGAGAAAAACATGCGCGGGGCCTTCAAGGTCAGGAGAACACCGGCCGCTGTCCATATTGCGATTGTTGATGATGTCATGACAACGGGGCATACCAGTTGCGAACTGGCACGCACTTTAAAGCAGGCGGGCGCGGGACAGGTGGAGGTGTGGGTGGTGGCGCGGGCGGGTTATGAGGGCGCACCGCGGTAAGCGCGTAGAATTCCAGTCCTGCTTCAATCTGATAAAGACGGCTATTATCGCCACGGAAGCACACGGAAAAACATCATTTATGGCATTTGTTCTTCCGTGTATTTCCGTGTGCTTCCGTGGCAATTAAATAATTTTGCTGCCCAGCCTGATAGAATTCAGCAAACGTTGTTGTCAGTTTGAAAAAGAGTACTAGGCCAGCATGTAATCCAGCAAGATCCCGAGAAAGACTGCGGCGCCCAACCAGTTGTTGTTTAAAAAAGCCCTGAAGCAGCCATCACGGTCACGAAAACGGATCAGGTGCTGTTGATAGGCGGCCAGGAATGCGGCAACCGCGACACCCAGGTAGTAGTACAGGCCAAGTTCGGCCTGGTGACCTATCATGAGCAGGCAGACCAGTAACATGGCCTGAATCAAACCGATAATCTTGCGGTCCAGGTCTCCGAACAGGATGGCGGTCGATTTCATACCCAGGGCAATATCATCATCGCGGTCTATCATCGCATAGATCGTGTCGTAGGCGGTTGCCCACAGGACCGTCGCGGTAAACATGAGCCAGGCAAGCGGCGGCACACTGTTTGTCTGGGCTGCAAACGCCATTGGTACAGCCCAGCCGAATGCCGCCCCGAGGTGTACCTGTGGCAGGTGTGTCAGGCGCTTCATAAACGGATAAGTGGCGGCAAGCCCGATCCCGACAAAGGACAGTAACACCGTCAACCGGTTAAGCTGCAGGACAAGGACAAACGCAGCACCACACAACAATGCAAAAATAAACAGGGTTTCTGCAACAGTGACGCGGCCCGCAGTCAACGGCCGGTTCCGGGTGCGCGCCACATGCCGGTCAATGTTCCGATCGGCATAGTCATTGATCACGCAGCCTGCCGAGCGCATCAGGACAACGCCCAGTATAAAGATCAGCACGATTCCGGAATCCGGCTCACCCTCACCGGCAATCAACAGCGCCCAGAGCGCCGGCCACAACAACAGGAAAATGCCGATCGGCTTGTCAAGCCGCATCAGGCTGATGTAATCCCTTATACGATCCAAACGCAACATCTCTGCCTCGTCTTCAACGGCCTTGCCAGACCGGCCCTGGGGCACCACCGGCAGGAAATTCCGGCAGGAATATTTCGCTCACCAGCAGTGGCTTGTCTGCCATCCTGAAAACCGAACGCCGCCCCCAAATGTCCCCGGGCTGCCGTGACATGTGACGGGTCGCGTCACTGAACAAGGCCTCTCCGGGCTTGATGTTCGCGAGTTCAACAACCCCGCGTTGCATACCCGGATCGGCAAACAGCATGGCGCCAAGCGGGCGGGTTCCAAGATGCGCAAGGCGCCGCAGCTTGCCGGTCATCGAGGTGGCGGGAATAATGGTGCGCGCATAGATCCAGGGGCGGTTGCCACACAGTAAATGCACCTGGCGGATCACCGCCCGCTCGCCATGTCTCATCCCGAGCACCTGCGCCTCGTCCAGCCGCGGTGATCCCCACCCCTGGGACAAAAGCCTGACCCGGAACCTTCCCGGGCACAGGCGTTGCAGGCGCAAGGTCAATGATGCCGGATCGAGCAACCAGTTGCACAGCCGGACCGGAATATCTGCACGCAGGTAAGCCTGGTGCGATTTCCAGCGGGTGGCCAGTAAATGAGCGACGGTGGTCTCCAATGTTCCTTCAGGCAGAAATTTGACCGGGCGGGATTATCGCATGTTTTTCAACCGGAATTCATAAGCGGGTCCGGCCGAAAACCTAAAATTTTCTCGCGCAAAGGCGCAAAGAAAATCAAAACCAGGGCTAAAACCAGAAGGCTTTGCCACAGAGGGCACAGAGAACACAGAGATAAACCCGGTAACCCAACTACAATCCCCCGTAAATTCCCTCCTCCTTCGGGAGAGGATCAGGGAGAAGGGATAAATTGGATTATTCCTGATTTCTATAGTTTTTTCTCTGTGTTCTCTGTGCCCTCTGTGGCAGTTATTTTTATGTTGTTCTTTGCGCCTTTGCGCGAGACAGGTTTTTATCTTTTTCCCTGTGGCAAATAGATTTTTGTTCCACCTGGCGTCCTGGCGCGAAATTTGTTTTATATATATGGAACCAGGCTACACCTCGCCATAATGCACCGATTCCCCCAGCCAGCGCCGGATAAGGGGGTCCACATTGCCGGGGTGGCTGCCCAGCAGGCGGGTGGCGGCCTTTTCCACCGCCCCAAGCAGTGATTCGTCGCGCAACAGGTCGGCGATATGGAATTGCATTTCACCGGTCTGCCGCGTTCCAAGTACTTCACCGGGTCCGCGCAGCTCCATATCACGCCGCGCAATCTCGAAGCCGTCACTGCTCTCACGCAAGACTGCCAGCCGGGCACGTGCATTTTCGGACAGCGGCGGCTGATACAGCAGCACGCAACTGCTTTGCCGGCTGCCGCGACCTACACGGCCGCGCAACTGGTGCAGCTGAGCCAGGCCCAGGCGCTCCGGATTCTCTATAATCATCAGGCTTGCATTGGGCACATCCACGCCCACTTCAATGACCGTCGTGGCCACCAGCAGGTCGAGTTCACCCGCCTTGAAGGCCGCCATCATGGTCTCTTTCTGTACCGGCTTCTGCCGGCCATGCACCAGCCCGATGCGCAGGCCCGGCAGACTTTCAGTCAGCAGTTCCAGCGTCTTTTCGGCCGCCTGGCACTGCAACACCTCCGACTCTTCAATCAGTGTGCACACCCAGTACGCCTGCTGTCCCGCCAGACAGGCCTTGTTCACCGACTGGATGACTTCCTCACGCCGGTCCTGGGGAATCACGACGGTCTTCACCGGCCGCCGTCCCGGCGGGAGTTCGTCAATGACCGAGGTATCCAGGTCCGCATAGACCGTCATAGCCAGCGTGCGCGGTATGGGCGTGGCAGTCATCACCAACTGGTGCGGGCGTTGCCGGCCCTCGCGCCCCTTGTCACGCAATGCCAGTCGTTGATGCACACCAAAGCGGTGCTGCTCGTCAATGATCACCAGGCCCAGCCTTGCAAACACCACTTCTTCCTGAAACAGGGCATGTGTACCCACCGCAATGGCGGCGGCCCCGCTGCTGATTGCCTGCAATGCGGCCTCACGTGCCTTGCCCTTTGACTTGCCGGCGTGCCAGACGAGCCTTACGTCAAGCGGCGCCAGCCATTCACCAAGGCTTCGATAATGCTGCTCGGCCAGTAATTCAGTGGGCGCCATCAGGGCGACCTGGTAGCCGGCCTCGACCGCCGTTAATGCCGCGCAGGCGGCAACCACGGTCTTGCCGGATCCGACATCACCCTGTACCAGGCGCGCCATTGGATGTGCGCGGGCCAGATCCTGCTGTATCTCGTTGTTCACACGCTGTTGCGCAGCGGTCAGCGCAAACGGCAAGGATTCTATATAGGCCCCTGCCAGCTTGCGCGTACCTGCAAGGGCCGGGGCGGTCGTGTGCAGGGCACGCAAGCGTACGCGGCGGAGACTCAGGTGATGCGCCAATAACTCTTCAAACGCCAGGCGTTGCTGTGCCGGGTGACTGCCCTCGCTTAATGACTCGACCTGGGCATTCGTTGGTGGCCGGTGCACATAACGCAACGCCGCCGACAATGAGGTCATTCTGAACTCGGCCACCAGTTCTGCCGGCAACCAGTCAATCAAACAGTCCGCATGGTTGCCATCCAGGTAACACAAGGCCTGTTCCGTCAGGGCCCGCAGGGTCAGTTGATGCACGCCCCCGGTTGCCGGGTAAACGGGCGTCAGGTGGTCTTCGGCCACGACCGGCAACTGCGCATCGATCAGCTGATATTCGGGGTGGATCATCTCCAGGGTTGCCGCACCCTTGCGCACTTCGCCGTAACAGCGAATCCCGCGGCCCCGTTCGAAGCCCGCCTTTTGCGCCGCATTGAAATGAAAAAACCGCAGCGTCAAGGCGCCGGTGCCGTCACTGATACGCACCAGCAATGAACGCCTGCGGCCAAGGCGCACTTCCGCCAGGTCCACCGCGCCCTGCACGACCACCTGTTCTCCGTGGCGCAGCGCACCCATCGGCACCACCCGGGTACGATCTTCATAGCGCAGCGGCAGATGGAACAACACGTCCTGGACGGTACGAATACCCAGGCGCTCGAGCCTTGTCGCCACGCGCGGGCCAACACCCTTGAGGACCGTTACCGGGAGCGTTTCCAGCTGGACTGATTGTTCCGATGCACTATTCAACTTAAAGAATTATCTCGCGCAAAGACGCAAAGGCGCCAGGAAGATCAAGACCAAAGCCACAGAGGACACAGAGGACACAGAGAAAAAGACAAAAATCTGTTTCGCGCAAAGACGCCAAGGCGCAAAGAAAGCGATGTTTAACTCTAAGAAAACTCTGATTAATTCGTCATTCCGGACGAAGCGTTGCGGAAATCCGGAATAACGGAAGTCCAATTAATCAGAGCTTCCATAAGTTTATATTTCTCTGTGCCCTCTGTGCCCTCTGTGCCCTCTGTGGCAAATAGATTTTTGTTTTTCTCTTGGCGTCTTTGCGTCTTTGCGCGAGATAGTTTTCAGCTTTTAAGTTCAAGCACCGCATCCATCTCCACCTGCGCACCTTTCGGCAGGGACGCCACGCCGATAGCTGCGCGTGCGGGGTACGGTTTATGGAAATACCCGGCCATGATTTCATTCACCAGTGCAAAGTGCCCCAGGTCAAGCAGAAAGACATTCAACTTGGCCACGTCATCAAGTGAACCGCCCGCGGCCTGTGCAACGGCCGAGAGGTTATCGAACACCCGCCTGATCTGGGCAGCCATATCGCCCTCCACCAGTTCCATGGTTTCCGGCACCAACGGGATCTGGCCGGACATGTAGACGGTCGTGCCGCTGCGAACGGCCTGCGAGTAGGTGCCGATTGCCTGTGGTGCACGGTCGGTCTGAATCGTTTCACGTGACATGGTAATTCCTTCTGCAGATGTAAAGATCAGCCCTTGTCCCGGGTGATGCGTATTACCGCGGGAATGCTTCGAACCCGGCGCATGACACTGGCCAGATGCTGGCGGTTGTGTACAGCAATCCTGAATTTCAGGGTATTGGTCAGGCCGTCACCATCCTCGATACCGACATTTTCGATATTCGAACCGGCATCACCAATCGCGGCGGCCACCGTCGCGAGCGTACCGCGCCGCTCTTCTACAATCACGCTGACTTCCACGGGAAATTCCTCATCCAGTCCCGGCTCCCATTGCACGTCAAGACTGTTTTCCGACGGGATCTTGCTTTCGGAAATATTCCTGCAGGACTGCGTGTGAATCATGATGCCACGTCCACCGGAGATGATTCCAACCACCGGGTCTCCGGGGATAGGACGACAGCATTTCGAGAAACGCGTCACCATACCCTCGGTACCCTTGATCACCAGCGGCCGCATCGCCCTGTTTTCATCCAGCGTCCTGTCCCCTGCGTCGCTGGCTGAAGCCAGCGCGCGCGCCACCAGCACTGATGGCCGGCGCCCCATACCAACCTCGACCAGCAGGTCATCGGCCGATTTGAGATGATAGTCCTTCAACAAGGCCTTAATCTGTTCCCCTGACACCTTCTCTGCCGAGGTATCAAATACGGCCAGCGCCCGGTCGAGCATGCGGCGCCCCAGGTCGATGGCCTCTTCGCGCTTCAGGTTCTTCTGGTGATGGCGGATATTGGAGCGCGCCTTGGCCGATACAACAAAACTCAACCAGGCGGGACTCGGGCGCGCACCCTCTGCAGTAACGACTTCCACCGTCTGTCCGTTATGCAGCGTGCTGCGCAGCGGCACCAGCTGACGATTGATTTTTGCTGCAATGCAGGTATTACCGATGTCGGTATGTACCGCATAGGCGAAATCAATCACGGTGGCGCCATGCGGCAGTTTCATGATCTCGCCAGCCGGGGTAAACACGTACACTGCATCGGGGAACAAGTCGAGTTTGACACTCTCGAGAAACTCCAGTGAATTACCGGAATGCTTTTGCATTTCCAGCAACTCACGCAACCACTCGCGCGCGCCTGAATGCATCTGGTCAAGGCCCTCTCCGCTGGACTTGTACACCCAGTGCGCCGCGACCCCTGATTCTGCAACCTTGTCCATTTCCTCGGTACGGATCTGGACCTCCAGCGGTACGCCGTAGGGGCCAAACAGGATGGTATGCAGTGATTGATAACCATTCGCCTTGGGTATGGCAATGTAGTCCTTGAACTTGCCCGGCACCGGTTTATACAGGTTGTGCATAACACCCAGCACCCGGTAACAGGTGTCCACCTTGTCCACGACGATACGAAACGCATACACATCGTAGATCTCTTCAAATGACAGGGTCTTGTCACGAATCTTTTTATACAGGCTGTAGAGATGCTTCTCGCGGCCCAGTATCCGTCCGTCAATATTTTCCTGGTGTACACGCCGCTTGATGGATGTCTCGATCTTTTTCAGTACTTCCTTGCGGTGACCGCGGGCATTGGAAACCGCTTTTTTCAGCACCTTGTAACGTAGCGGATAGAGGGCTTCAAACCCCAGGTCTTCCAGCTCCACACGCAGGGCATTGATACCCAGGCGGTTGGCAATCGGCGCGTAGATATCCAGCGTTTCCCTGGCAATACGACGACGCTTGTCAGGGCGCATGACTCTCAGTGTGCGCATGTTATGCAGGCGATCGGCCAGCTTCACGAGGATGACGCGGATATCACGCACCATGGCAAGCAGCATCTTGCGGAAATTCTCGGCCTGGGCCTCCGCCTGGGTTTCAAATTCAATCTGGTTCAACTTGCTGACGCCGTCGACCAGGTCTGCAACATCACTGCCAAATTCGGCAGCAATCTGCTCCTTGACCATCGATGTGTCTTCTATTACATCATGCAGGATGGCGGCAATAATCGATTTATGATCAAGGCGCAGATCAGCAAGAATCCGGGCAGCGGCAACGGGGTGGTAGATATAGGGCTCGCCGCTCAGGCGATGCTGGCCATCATGTGCCTCGGCTCCAAACAGGTAGGCCCGGTAAACCTCCTGCACCTGCTCCGGCTCCAGGTAGGATTCCAGCAACTTGAGCAAATCACTGATTAAATAGCGTGATTCGTTATCGGTGAGTATTTCCTGTCTGCTCGCCATCCGCGCTTGCCGGGCGACAGCTCTTGTCAGCGCCCAACCCCATGGTTGTTACCTTCAGATAGCGGACTATAACCCCAATACTGCGCACAGGTAAGCACGCGGACCAAATCGGGCAGGAAAAAAAACAGGGATTGTGCGGGTGGAAAGCTGCGGCCCCGTAACAGGGGCCGAGGCGGGCTTAAACGGGATCAGTCAGCGTTTTTCGGCGGGACGTCGTCCAAAGGGACGTCTTCCGACGGGGCATCTTCTGTCGCACTATCAACCGACGGGTCGCTCTCACCAGTTGCGGCAGACGCTTGCGCTTCAAGCGATTCATCAGCCTCGTCGGCAGTTGCCTCGCTGGCAGCGTCTTGCTTGAGCTTTTTTTCTTCCATAACCGGGTAGAGCGGCTCATCAAGGATGGACGCATCAATCAGGCCCTCGGCAATCTCGCGCAATGCAACAATGGTTGGCTTGTCATTTTCCCACTCAACCTTTGCCCGGGCGCCATTAGCGAGCTGACGGGCACGCTTGGTCGCCACCAGTACCAGCTGAAAGCGGTTCTCAACCATTCCCAAACAATCTTCAACGGTTACACGTGCCATAACACTCTCCGGGAAACCAGGTAATACCGAATACTGCCAAAAGGGCGAGGGAGTTTACCCGAACCCTGTAAATTATGCCAACAAACTGGTCAACAGGGCCGCATGACGCGGCCCCTGCCCTCCAATACGCAGGCGATTGCCCCTGATAATCGAGGCCAGGTCATCACATGCCACCTGGAACACATCATTAATAACGAGGTAATCGTATTCGCTGTAATGCGACATCTCGCTGACTGCGTCGCTCATCCTGCGTGCGATTACCGCTTTATCATCCTGGCCCCGGCCCTGCAATCGCTCCTCGAGTGCCTGCCTGCTCGGGGGCAGTATGAAAATGCCAACCGCCCCCGGCACCAGCCGGCGCACCTGCCGGGCCCCTTGCCAGTCAATTTCAAGGATCACATCCAGCCCCCTTGACAGCTGTGCCTCAATGCCCTTTTGCGAGGTGCCGTAAAAATTATCAAATACCTGCGCATGTTCAAGAAATTCCCCCCTGTCGGCCATCGCCTGAAACAGGCCGGAATCGACAAAGTGATACTCCCTGCCATCAAGCTCTCCCGGGCGCGGCATGCGCGTGGTATGCGAAACGGATAACACCACGTCACCACCGCTGTCGTCCAGCAGGGCACGCAACAGGCTGGACTTGCCAGCCCCGGATGGCGCGGAAATGATATACAGGGTTCCGGTACCGGAACCGCTATCTGCCGTGGTTGCCTGTGTCATTCTCTGTTCCCCGTGCAAGGGCCTATTCGACGTTCTGGATCTGTTCGCGTAATTGCTCAATCAGCACTTTCAGCTCTACGGATATATTCGTTGTGCCTGCGGCTACCGACTTCGAACCCAGGGTGTTGGCCTCACGATTCAGTTCCTGCATCAGGAAATCCATCCTGCGGCCAATCGGCTCGGCGCGTTCCAGCACGCGGCGCAGCTCGCCAATATGGCCCTCCAGCCGGTCAAGTTCTTCATCGACATCCATTTTCTGGATCTGTATGACCAGTTCCTGTTCCAGTCGTCCCGGATCGGCCTCTGTATCCAGTTCGGCCAGGCGCGCTTCCAGCCGCGCTCGCAGACCGGCGCGGATCTCCGGCAACAGCCCGCGGGCCTGCACCACCAGTTCACTCATGGCCTCACAACGCTGCACCAGCAGGCCCTTGATCTCC
>Ga0210123_1000403_pt1 | contig 27526 bp, 29 predicted proteins | sample Muzzi_PWB_D2_FD_185535 | JGI IMG/M metagenome (GOLD analysis project Ga0210123, IMG submission 185535) | Wetland microbial communities from San Francisco Bay, California, USA, that impact long-term carbon sequestration - Muzzi_PWB_D2 (SPAdes) | ecosystem: Environmental > Aquatic > Marine >... | reverse complement strand
ACTGCTGACCGCCAGCCCGCCCCAGGCCATCTATCAAAGGGCACGCTTCCGTGAGGCTGCTTTTGACCAGAAGTCCCAGGCGGGGGCCCAACCGTTTAACGGGTTCGGCGACTTGCTGACCAAAGACACCGATGTCGCATTGCTCAGCGACCTTATTTCGCTATGTGCCCAATTGCAAATCGACGCACCACAGGCCGCCCTGGACCTTGCCATGGCCGCCTGGCAACAATCCCAAGGCCGTCCGCCCGCAATACTGGGCATGGCATTGGGTCACTACTACCGTGCGCGCAAAGATCATACCAAGGCCCTTCAGTTTCTGGAGACCGCCAGAGACAAGAGCCGTAAAAACCGGATTGAAGTCAATCCGCCGGTCATGCTCCTGGATTTGGCCTGGGCCTATTATCACAACCGGCAGTTTTCAGAAGCATTGGAGATCTATTTTTCAATAAGCAAACAGTTTCCCGCGGTGCGCCAGGTCCAGGTTGCCCTGCAGGGCATCTACTCCATGGAGCAGCAAAGCGCTGGGGACGCAAAAATATTTTAAAGTATAAAGGTGCTAAGCTGGCATTTCCATGCCATCATCATTAGCTTTTGGAGGACATTATGAAACGGTTGCCGATCATCCCAAGTGTCATTGCGGTTCTCATCTTCAGCCTGCTGCCGCTACAGATGGCTGCGGCTGCAAGATCCGACGGAAATCCGGACGGCGGCGTGCTCAATTACGGTGAGTACGGCCGGCCTGTCACACTGGATCCCATTACCAGCAACGATATGATTTCATTGCGGGTCAGCGAGCTGGTATTCAACGGGTTGACCGCCATCAATGAAAAACAGGAAGTGGTCCCCGACCTGGCCGAACGTGCCGAAATCTCCGAAGACGGGCGCTTATACACATTCTATCTGCGCAAGGATGTCTTCTGGCATCCCAAAGAAGGGGAGGACCCTGTGCCCTTTACGGCGGAAGACGTCGTCTTTACCTACAATATCATGATGCATCCCAAGACCATCACCCCGCTGAAACTGCGCAACGAATTCATTGAATCAGTGGCCAAAATCGATGACTATACGGTCCAATTCACCCTCAAGCGCCCTATTCTGAATGCCCTGGCCAAATTCAGTTTTAAGATCATACCGCACCACGGCCCCGAAAATAAGGAATACCTGAGCCGCGAAGACCCCTTCGTCCATCAGCCCATTGGGACCGGCCCCTACATTGTACGCAACATCACCGCCGACCGCGAGGTCATTCTGGTGGCCAATGACAACTACTTTAAAGGCCGGCCGCATGTCGATAAATTCGTAGCGCGTCCTTTTGCCGACCAGAATATCATGGGACAGGCCCTGATGTTCAACGCCATCGACATGATCGTACTGGTCAACCACCGCGATATTCCGCAAATTCAAGGCGACAAGCGCTTTGTGCTGCAACCTTACAACGCACTCTCTTACTCCTTCTTCGGATTCAATATACGCAACCCGCTGCTGGCCGATAAACGGGTGCGCCAGGCGTTCACCCTGGCCGTCAATCGACAGGAGATGCTCGACTCCTTCTTCCAGGGACAGGGGACCATCATCTCAGGCCCCTTCGCACCAGGCAGTTGGGCCTACAACCTGGATATCCAGCCCATGCCCTACGATCCCCAGAAAGCCATTGAGCTCCTGAAAGATGCCGGTTTCGAACGCGGACCGGACGGCATTATGGCCAAGGGCGGTCAAAAACTCGCCTTGACTCTCAAGGTGCCCATTGCCAAGGAGAGCGAAGCCATCAAACGGGTGGTGCTGGCATTCAAAAACTACCTGAGCAAGATCGGCATCGATATCCAAGGTGAATTCCTGGAGTGGCTGGCATGGAAAGAGGATGTGTTTTTACACCACGACTATGATCTGATGTTCGCCTCATGGGTGTTTGACGACTCCGCCGACATTTCTTCGCTGTTCCACTCCGCCGAAATCGGTGCATGGAAGAACAACTTCGGCGCCTATTCCAATCCCGAAGTCGATAGCCTGATCGTCGAAAGCAAACTTACCCTGGACCATGAAAAGCGGCGCACCATCAATCGCAAACTGCATGCCATCATCGCCGACGAAGCCCCTTACTTGTTTTTATGGACCTTGACCAACTATGCCGCCTATAACAAAAAGGTCCGGCATGTCGGCATTCATCCCTACAAGTTCTTCTCGTACGCGGATGAATGGTTTATCCCCAAATCGGAACAGCGATAAGGGAAACAGCCCCGCATGCAGATGGCCGCCGGCTGATACCATCACAAAGATGACGCATCGACGCCGGCATACCGATTGGACAGATCAACAACAGCAGGGCCTCTTTTGAAGAGAGGCCCTGCTGATTTGACCAAAGGGTTCAAGCCAAAACCGGGAACCGCCAGTTTTTATGAAATTCTCCTCCATTAAGCCCATTGCAGGCACCTTGATCAGAGAAATCTTTGCAGCCTTGCTTCTGCTGGTGGGCGTATCGGTGGTGGTGTTCGCGGTATTGTCCTTCGCGCCGGGGAATCCGTTCAGTTCCATTCTGGCCGCCCCCGGTGCCGGTGCCCCGGCCATAACCGGCAAAATTTGGCAATACCTGACCTGGCTGGGTCATCTGCTCCGGGGAGATTTGGGACACTCCACCCGCTCCGGCCTGCCGGTGTTCGACGAGGTCATTCGGACCAGCCTCTACACCCTCTATCTCACCATCGGAGCGATGGCGATCAGCTTATGCATGGCCGTCCCCGTCGCCATATTCACCGCCCGACGGGGAATGGCCTCCGCCACCGGTTGGGCCATGACCATCTTGACCTATGTCTTTTCGGCATTGCCGGCTTTCTGGTTCGGCTATATTGTCATCTATGCCGCCATCCACCGGTTCGGCTTCTTCCCGTTGGCCGTGGGCGGCAGCACCGCAGACTGGAATTGGTTCTACTTTTTTCTTCCCGTTCTGGTGTTGGGCTTTTGCAGTTGCGGGCTCAGTGAAATGGTGCGTTATCTGAGAGAGGAGTTGGTCCGTGTTTTGTCTCAGGACTACATTCGTACCGCCAGAGCCAAGGGCGTTTCGGTCTGGAAACACGCTTTCAAGGAGGGGTTTTTGCTACCCGTCACAGAGATTGTGGCGGCCAAAGTACCGTTTATTCTGGGGGGTGCCGTGGTAGTGGAACAGGTCTTCAACTGGCCCGGCATGGGCCGACTGGCGTGGCAGGCGGCCCAGGATCGGGATTTCCCCCTCATCATGGGGATTACGTTGATGGCAGCCCTGTTCGTCCGGCTGGGCAGCCTGTTGAAACAGGTGGTCCACATCGTCGTAAATCCGCGTGCATCGCATCGGTCGGAATGAGCATCAAGATGAAAGTATTTCGCCAACATACCCTGCGGGTCAGCGACTATTCCCAGGTTCCCATCTGGCGCAAGGCGCACCCCGTGGATTTGGCCTGCGTGTGTTATGGCCTGGCGGTAGTCATGATGGTGATCGTCTCTTATGCCTCGGGAATGAACGGTTGGTTTCCGTTTGATCCACAAGCCATTCAAATGGACTTGCTCAATGCGCTGCCCAACACCGAAGGCCACCTGCTGGGCACCGACTTTATGGGGCGCGATATCTTCTCACGGTTGATTCTGGGTATCCAGGCCTATTTTCTTCCGGGCCTGCTGGCTGTCGGCATTGCCCTGGCGTTGGGCAGCATTTGCGGTTTGGTCTCCGGTTACCGGGGCGGCCGTTGGGACGCCGCCGTCACTTATGCGGCCAACCTGGTGGATTCTTTTCCGCGTCTGGTGTTGATCCTGCTGATGATTGCAGCTTTCAAACCCGATATTTATATCATTATGGCGGTGGTGGGCCTCACCCACGCACCCACCGTAACGTCCATGATCAAGAGCAAGGTCATCTTTCTCAAGCAACAGAACTTTATCGAGGCGGCGGTGTCCCTGGGCCTTAAAAACCGCATCATTATCGCCAAGCATATCCTGTGGTACAATTGTCGCGCCCTGTTGATCATTCAGGCCACCCTGGGCATGGCGGAGGCCATCCTGATCGAAACCAGCTTGAGCTACCTGGGTTTCGGCGTACAGGAACCCATGCCCTCATGGGGCAATATGGTCCAATCGGGAGCAAACTATTTCCTGCAAGGCCACTTTTGGCCTTCCACCGCACCGGCCCTGGCGATTCTCTTTACCATTCTGGGGTTTCACCTGCTCGGTGACGGGCTCAACAATATATTGGAGAGAAAGCAAGGGCGATGACCGATCAAACCGTCTTGGCCATCGAAGATCTTCACGCTTACTTCTACACGCGCAGCAAGCAGGCCTTTATCCGCTCGGTGGACGGTGTCAGCCTGTCCATTACCAAAGGGTGCACCTTGGGTGTGGTCGGCGAAAGCGGCAGCGGCAAGAGCGTCACAGCGCTCTCCATCATGGGGTTGATTCAAGGCATGCCCGGGATCATCGGCGGCACCATGCGTTTTCTCACCGCCAACGGCCCCGTCAATTTGCTCCAGGGCCTGGATCAACACGTTAAAATCAAACGCGACAGCGGACGCATTCTCACGGTGGCCAAAGACATGACCAAGTGGGAAAAACGCATTCAGGGCCGCATGCGCGGTCTCCGCGGAAGCCAGATGGCCATGATCTTCCAGGACCCCCGCAGCGCCATGAATCCCTTCAGCTCCATCGGCGACCAGATCAGGGAAACCATTTTGCATAACACGGCCGTCAGGAGACGAAAGCAGGCCAGGGAGAAAGCCATGGATTGGCTTGCCCGGGTGCACATCGACGCGCCCAGGGTGCGATATCATAACAATCCGCATGGGCTCTCCGGCGGAATGTGCCAGCGGGCCATGATTGCCATGGCCTTGGCGGCGGAACCCACCCTTTTGATCGCCGATGAGCCCACCACCGGATTGGACGCCACCATTCAGAGCCGGATTGTCGATCTCATGGCGGAAATTAAAACCGAACTCGGGGTGACCACGCTGCTCATCAGCCACGACATCGATGTGATTCGCCAACTGTCCGACCAGGTGGCGGTGATGTATGGAGGCACCGTGCTGGAAAGAGGGCCGGCGAACACGGTCCTGACGCCGGGGATCGAGCCCAAACACCCCTATACCGCCGCTCTGCTCTCATCAATTCCCGACCGGCGGCTGATTGAAAAAAAAGGGTTTCTCAATGCCATTGAAGGCGACGTGCTGGACACCATCAACACGCCCAAAGGATGCCGTTTCTATCCCCGCTGCGGCCAGGTCAACGAGAAGATTGCCACAGCATGCTTAAACACCGAGCCGCCGTTGAGCAGCATAGCCCCGGGGCACGATGTCAGGTGTTGGCTTTTTGAACCCTAGCGGACAATATGCCTAACCGGTTTCGAAGCCAGGAACCACGAACCAAAAACCAGGAACCAAAAAATCAAAATGCCCCAAGCCATTCTCGAAGTCGAACATTTGAAGAAGTATTATCGCCAACCCGGCAGGTGGTGGATGCCCGGAGGCAACGCCGCCCAATTCATTGCGGCGGTGGATGATGTCAGTTTTTTCATTCGTCCCCATGAGACATTGGGGCTGGTAGGCGAAACCGGCTGCGGCAAAACCACCATCGGCCGCACCGTTCTAAAGCTGACATCTGCGGATGCGGGACGGATCGTTTTTAACGGCAACGATATCACCGATATGTCACCTAAAGCGTTTCGTCCCCTGCGTCGGCAGATGCAGATGATCTTTCAAGATCTGGATGCCGCCTTGAATCCCAAAATGCGCATCCGCTCCATCCTCAAGGAAGCCATTTGCGTTCACCGGCGGCTTAGCGATGCCGAAATCCGACAACGCACCGCCCAATTGCTGGAGCAGGTTAACTTGAAGAAAAGCAAGCTGAGCAACTATCCGGGCGAGCTTTCCGGTGGAGAAAAACGCAGGGTGGGCATTGCGCGGGCATTGGCGGTGGGCGCCGATTTTATCGTGGCCGATGAGCCCACCAGCGCCTTGGATGTCTCCATTCAGGCACAGGTGGTCAATCTGCTGCGATCGCTGCAAAGCAATTTGGGCCTCAGCTATCTGTTCATCTCCCATGACCTGCGCATCGTGGAACTGATCAGCCACAAAGTTGCGGTGATGTATCTTGGACAGATTGTCGAAATGGGCCTGGCCGGAAGCATCGCCAATGCACCCCGGCATCCCTATACCAACATTTTATGGTCGTCGCTGGTGGACAAAAAAAGCCGTGAAGGGTTCCCGGCCCAGGAGGGGACGGACAAACCCCAATGGGGTATCCACGACCACCAACGGCCCACCGCCGGATGCCGTTTCGCCCCCCGCTGTCCGGTATACCAGGACCGCGGGCGACCCAAGGAATGCACCAATCCCCTGACGGCCCCGAAACTGCACGATCTTGAAGACGGCCATAAGGTGGCCTGCCATTTTCCTTTAGAATAAAAAAACCCGAACTGTTTGTCTTCAGTCCGGGTCCTTTTTGCGAGATTTAATAGAATCACGACAGCGGGGCGCGATCGCGGGTTCCGATCCGTCCGCCCCCCCAGGTTTTAAAACCGGCCCGGATCGCAGCACCCGCGCCGTGACACTATCCTGCATGCAAACCGCTAATCGGCTATTGCCCTAACGTCGCAAGCATACTGTTTCTGCAATCCCAGGCTCAATTGCATAATTCAAACAAGGCCGCCGCACCCATGCCGCCGCCGATGCACATGGACTCCACGCCGTACTGCACACCTTTGGCTTGCATGTTGGCCAGCAGGGTGGCGCACAGTTTGGCACCGGTGCAACCCAGCGGATGACCCAGGGCGATGGCGCCGCCATTGACATTGATGCGGTCCATGTATTTTTCCAATCCCAATTCGCGAATACAGTAAAGCGCCTGGGATGCAAATGCTTCATTGATCTCCCACAAACCGATATCGTCGACAGTCAGGCCGGCCTTGCCCAGCAGCTTGGGTATGGCGTAGCGGGGGCCCACCCCCATCTCGTCGGCTTTGCAGCCGGTGGCCGTGTAGAGCTTGACTTTGGCGATGGGCTGAATACCCAAGGCCTTGATCTTGGCTTCACTCATCAATACCGTGGCGGCCGCCCCGTCGGTGGTCTGGGAAGAATTGCCGGCGGTGACGCTGCCGGCGGCGGCAAATACCGGCCGCAAACCCGACAGGACCTCGGCGGTGGTGCCGGCGCGAACGCCGTCGTCGAAGGCCTGCAAAAAGGTTTCACGTCGGTAGGTGCCGTCGGCCTGGGGTACAAAACGCGCCGCCGGTGTGGGAACGACTTCCGTGAAACGTCCTTCTTTCTGGGCGGCGGCAGCCTTCTGCTGGGAAAGGGCCGCAAATTCATCCTGCTGCTGCCGGCTGACATCATAGCGCCGGGCGACGTTTTCCGCGGTAATGCCCATGGAGGCATACAGGTCGGCGTGCTTTTTGGCATATTCGGGATGTGGGCGCGGCACGTTGCCGCCCATGGGAACATAGGTCATGGATTCCACACCCGCGCCGATAGCCACATCCGCCCAACCGGCCATGATGCGCAAGGCGCTCAGCGCAATGGCTTCCAACCCCGAGGAGCAGAAACGATTGACCGTCGCTCCCGGCACCACGTCCGGGAAACCGGCCATTTTGGCGGCAATGCGACCGATGTTGAGGCCCTGCTCGGCTTCCGGAAAAGCGCAGCCCACCATCACGTCTTCGATATCCTGTCGATCCAGGCTGGGCACCTTGTCCACCGCGGCTTGCAGAATAAAGGCCAGCAGATCCTGGGGCAAAGTATCTTTAAAAGCCCCTTTATTGTTTTTGCAGCCCGGCGTACGGACGGCACTTACGATATATGCTTCTTTCATGTTTTCCTCCCTGCGGTGGATTAATTGCGTAACGGTTTGCCTGTCTTCAACAGGTGGTCAATGCGCGCCACAGTCTTCTCTTTTTTGAGAAAGTCGACAAAGGCCTTGCGCTCCAGGGTCAGAAGCACCTCTTCGTCCACCGCGGCATTGGTGCGTACCTCACCGCCGCTCAGGACATGCGCAATGCGGCTGGCGAGGAAGGCATCATGTTCGGACACGAATTGGGCCGCATGCATGTTGTACAGCTCGGCGTCGATCATGCCCTGTCCGGCCTCACCGAGCACGGGCAGGGGTCGCCTGGCCGGGGGTGCATAGCCAGCCGCCACCATGTCCAGCACCTCTTTCTTGGCCTCACCGATCAGATAGTCCCGATTGAAAACAATACGGTCCCTGGGTCCCAGGAAGCCGTTGGCCCTGGCGTCGGCGGCAGAAGTGGAAACCTTGGCCATGGCAATATTCATGAAGGTCGGCACGAAGAATTTGCCCCTGTCGGCACCGCTCACCGCCTCGGGCAGGCTTTCGATAAATTTTCGCCAGAGGTTGGTACACCCGCCACCGGCCGGAAGCAATCCCACCCCGATCTCCACCAGTCCCATGTAGAGCTCCGCGTGGGCCACGATGCGGTCGGCCCCCAAACACACCTCGCACCCGCCCCCCAGGGCCAGGCCGAAAGGTGCCGCCACCACCGGGAAACTGGCATAGCGCGCACGCTGAATACCGGCCTGGGCGCGTTTGAGAAACGCCTCGATCTCATCAAAGGCGCCTTTTTCCACCAGTCCGCGCATAAAGGAGAGATCGGCCCCGGCGGAAAAGGCACCCGGCATGCCGCCGGCCTGATTGCCGATCACCAGCCCCACGCCGTTGGTGTCCACGTGATCCAGGGCGCGGTCGATGAAATCGATAATCTCGCCGTTCAAGGCATTCATCTTGGTATGGAACTCACAGCAGAAGACGCCGTCGCCCAGATCGATCAACGATGCGGATCCGCACTCCAGCGCCGTTTGGCCATTGGCTTTGAGGGCCGCCAGGGAGATGACCGTATCGCTCACCAGGATGCGGCGATAGGCCCTGGTGTCGAAATCGTAGTAGTGCCGCTGCCCGTTCTCTGTTTTATAGAAGGTGGCGTTCCCGCCGGAGAGCATCTCCTTTACCCCGGCCGGTACCGTCAGCCCTTCTTTCTCCATGCGCTCAACCGTGCGGGCCACGCCCAAGGCGTCCCAGGTCTCAAAGGGCCCCATTTCAAAGTTGAACCCCCAGCGCATGGCATTGTCGATTTCCACGATATTGTCGGAGATCTCCGGAATGCGGTTGGCTGCATAGATCAGGTTATCGGCCACGGCGCGCCAGGCGAATCGGGCGCCCTTGTCTTCGCCGAACACGATGGCCTGCATCTTTTTCGCCAGGGTGGGTGCCTTTTTGGCCGCCGCCAGGCAGGGCAGATCCGGCTTGTCATATTCATGATACTCGAGGGTTCCGAGATCAATGACTTTGCGAATTTTTTTCCACTCGGGGGTCAGGTCGGTCTTGTAGAAGCCTGCGTGGGTCTTCTTTCCCAGCAGCTTGTTCTCCACCATCTTGTGGTAGAAATCCGGCAGCACGAAATGATCACGGGCCTCGTCGTCAGGCACCAGGTCATAGGTATTCTTGGCCACGTGGCCCAGCACATCCAGGCCCACCAGGTCGGCGGTCTTGAACATGGCTGTCTTGGGTCGCCCCATGGCTGGCCCGAACAGGGCGTCCACCTCGGCTATGGTCAAACCCTGCTCCTCCATCAACTGCATGGCCCGCGCCATGCCCTGGACACCAATGCGATTGCCCACGAAGTTGGGAGTATCTTTGGCCCAGACAATGCCTTTGCCCATAATGCGTTCGCCGAAGTCGAAGACGAAATCCAGAACCTCCCGGGAGGTATCGGCACCCGGAATGATCTCCAGCAGCTTCATATAGCGGACCGGATTGAAAAAGTGGGTCCCCAGAAAGTGGGATTTAAACCCATCGCTCAACCCCTTGCTCAACGCCTTGAGCGGCAACCCCGAAGTGTTGGTTGACACAATGGCGTCCGGCTTGCGCACGCCATCGACGCGCTTGAAAAGCGCCTGCTTGATCTCCACGTTTTCCACCACCACTTCGACGATCCAGTCGCACTGGGCCAGTTGATCGAAATCATCTTCCAGATTGCCGATGGCAATTCTGTCCATATCCTTGGGGTGCATGACCAACGCCGGCTGGGACGCGCGCAGCACATCCAGCCCCGATTGGACGATACGGTTGCGCTGTTTGGCGTCATCTTTTTGTTCATCTTTAAGATCAAAGGGCACAATATCCATAAGCAGTGTCTTGATCCCGGCACTGGCCATCAAAGCGGCGATACCTCCGCCCATGACACCGGAACCAATGACTGCGGCTTGCCTGATTTTTCGTATCATATCCCCTCCTGTGGAAACGATTGGATCGCCATCGGGCACTAGACCGGCCGAATGGTTCGATAGTTATTATGCTTGCAAATGTGTCGCCCCAATAAATATGAATGAGTATTCATTCATCTATCAAAGGCCGACAACCCTGTCAAGCACAAAAATGTCGCACCACTTTCACCGCCAGATATTTCTGATTTTACCTTGTTATATTATACAAGACGCTCTTTCGGCGACAAAAAACCCCGCGCAACAAGTCCTTATCACAGCTTCAATTTAAGTATGAATAATCATTCATTATGTTACAGCCCACCGGCTTCGCCGATTGAAAATCCTGGTGGAAAGCCCACACAATCATCGTGTCTGGAAAGATGGCGTAAACGCTGCCAGTGTGGTTCAGTTCAACTGCTTAAGGTGCGCCGAGGGGCTTTCACAACCCGCAGCCGTCTTTACAATCCATATGGTTTATGCCATCATACCGGCCTTATGCAGCGTGAAACACGAACTATAAAGGACTGCCATGGCAGTAGAGAATGATATCGTCCTGATTTATCTTGAGGAGACCCCCCTGTCGTTTGCTCGCATCGAATCCATCGAAGCGGATATCAAACCCGGGTGGTACCATGTGAAATTTCTGATGCTTCAATTTCCCCTGCAGACGGTGACGTGGATCCTCAGGGATGTGTATATCGACGGTGAGCCATACGCCATGGGCGGCAAGCAGATGCGCATCGAAAAGGTGATCTGCCCGCCGGACCCGGAGCCCATGGAGGACGAGGCAGCACCCCAACCGGAGGACCGGTCTGCCCGCAATGGCAAAGTTATCTCCCTGGCAGATTTGAAAAAAAAGTAAATGCCCCAGGCGGTCATTTCGGCCTCTCGCCGAACGGATATTCCCGCATTCTACATGCCTTGGTTTATGGATTGTATCCACGAGGGCCATTTCAATGTCATCAATCCGTACAACCGGCGCACCGCGCTGGTACCGGCAACGCCGGACCGGGTGCACACCATTGTCTTCTGGTCCAAGAACTTCGGTCCTTTTCTGGCGCATGGTCACGGCGATACCCTGGCACGGCTTGGCTATCATCTCTTTTTCAACTTTACCATCAACTCCCCGCATGACCGCCTGGAACCCATGATGCCGTCGCTGAGAACACGCCTGGCACAGCTTCGCCGCTTGGCGGACACTTTCGGACCGGCCTGCATGCAATGGCGCTTCGATCCCATCTGCTTTTACAAAGATGCCGGCGGACGGGAGCACACCAATCTGGACCGCTTCACGTTCATCGCCCGTGAAGTGGCCAAAGCCGGTGTGGGCGTCTGCATCACCAGTTTTGCGGACCTTTATCGCAAGGTCATACGGCGCATGACACATCATCCCGACCTGGAATTCATCGATCCGTCCCTGGCCCGCAAGGTCGAGGTACTGACGGACCTTAGCGACCAATTGAAGGCCTTGGGCATGGCATTACACCTGTGCTGTGAACAAGAGGTCCTGGCGGCGCTGCCAAAAGACCTGCCGGTCAAAGCGTCCGCCTGCATACCCAATGAGCGCTTGGTGCAATTGTACGGTCCGGGAATATCGCTGGCCAGGGATCGCGGTCAGCGCGTGTCCGCAGGTTGCACCTGCGGTGTTTCAAAGGATATCGGCAGCTACGCCCTGCATCCGTGCAAGCACAACTGCCTCTACTGCTATGCCAATCCGGAGGCGGATGGAAAATTATGAAAATCGGCAACATCCAGCTTGAAAGCCCCACGGTATTTGCCCCCCTGGCCGGCATCACCAACCTGCCCCTGCGGCTGCTGGCGAAAGAAGCGGGGTGCGGCCTGGTCTGTTCCGAAATGGTCAGTGCCTATGGCCTGGTCTACGGATCGGCCAAAACCGCCCAATTGCTGGACAGCACGCCGGAGGAAAAACCGCTATCCGTGCAGCTTTTCGGCAGCGACCCAACCATTGTGGCGGAGGCCGCCCAAAGGGTCGAAGCGGCCGGTGCCGAAATCGTGGATATCAACTTCGGCTGCTCCGTGCGCAAAATTCTCAAAAGCGGTTCCGGCGCCGCCCTGATGCGGGAACCGGAAAAGGCTGAAAAGCTGCTCAGGGCCACACGCGCGGCCATCGAGGTTCCCCTGACTATCAAAATCCGCTCGGGTTGGGACGCATCCGGCGACCAGGCCCTGGAGACGGCCCGCATGGCCCAGGATTGCGGCGTTGACGCCATCGCCGTGCACCCCAGAACCGCCCGGCAGGGGTTCGGGGGCCGGGCCGACTGGTCACTGATTGGAAAAATAAAACAAGCGCTTCAAATACCGGTCATCGGCAACGGCGACATCGTTACGGCCGAAGATGCCTTGCGCATGGTTGCGCAAACCCGCTGCGATGCCGTCATGGTGGGCCGCGCAGCCATCGGCAACCCCATGGTGTTTGCTCAAATCATGGATATGCTGGAAAACAAGCCGGCCAGGGAGATCCCGGTGCCTGAACGCATTGCCTTGATGAAGCGCTACCTGGAAGCCTCGGTGCGCTATCTGGGAGAAAAAACAGCGTGTTATGTCCTGCGCAGCCGCCTGGGCTGGTTTGTCAAAGGCCTGCCCCATGCCGGCGACTTCCGCCAATCCATCCGTCACTTGGCATCGGAAGCGCAAACCATGGGCCTCATTGCCACTTATGCCGAACAACTGGAAGCAGCGCAGGCTACTTCACCGGAATGACAATGTCCCCCACCTGGACTTTCTCCGGGTTGGGCACTTGGGCCTCGACCATCTGTTCGGTGACGGCCGCGACCTGGACTTCGGCCAGTTTATAGCCCGGCGCCGTGAATTGCTGTCCCTGCTTGCCTTGCAGTACGCGGCGGCCTTCAAAAAGCGCTAATCTGTCGCCCGTCTGCACACCAGCCTGCCGACCGACACGAATGTACAGACGCCCGTCCTGGATTCTACTGACAGCGGCCTTCCAGGGCTCGTCTTTCAATGCTTGACCGATAAGCTCGCCAAGGTCCTGGGCCACATCGGCAATGGCATCGTTGAGATCCTCGATGGTGGACCCTTCCTTCGATTGATAGGCTTCATAGTCGTCCTCGCTGACCTTGACGGACGCTTCAATGACCTTGCTTACGGTCTTGGAGGCCGTGTAAGGATCGATCAGATCCACGATCAGGTTGTAATGGAAAAAAAAGCGCATCTTTCGAAACCAGAAAATACCCGTCTTCTTGGCCTCCGGTCGGACGTCCTGAACCGCAGCCAACACCAGCCCCTGATAGCCCGCCTGCCGTCCCGCCTCAGCCAGATCGACAGTGTTGATCGATGTTGAAGCCGATGTGGCCAGCGCCGCCATGAAACCGGGAAATTCCGCATCCCCAGGCGATACCAGCAAGGTCCGGCCATCTTCATCGCGGATGGCGTCTGCCAGCGTCTTGATATATATGCCGCCAACCGTACGGCCGATGGCTGTTGGCGGCGCAGCGGTCAATACCACGGCAACTTGCTTACGGTAGTCGTTCGAGGCTTTGACCGTATTGATGGTGTCTGGTATTTGCTCGAACAAATCCTTTGGCCCGCCGCATCCCCAACAACTCCAGGACAAAAACAGCATGACAACCAATAAGCGCGCGGCTCTATACATCTCAGGCTCACTCCTTTGACTGATCTTGGGTGAATTGCGCAACAACCTCCGAGGTGATGCCGCCGCGGGAGGTAAAATTCCCCCGCACTTCCATCTGCTTGGGCGACAGCACCGCAATCAGGTCTTCCAGAATGCGGTTGACCAAATGCTCGTAAAAAATACCCACATTGCGATATTGCAGGAAATAAAACTTCAGAGACTTGAGTTCTACGATTTTGCGGTCGGGAACATATGTAATGGTGAGCGTACCGAAATCGGGCAGACCGGTCATGGGGCAAACCGAGGTGAATTCCGGCTGGCGGATGGTGATCTCAATGTCCCTGCTCTCCCGGTAGGCATATTCAATGGGATCCAGCAGATCGGTGCTGACCGTATCCGGCTTCTCAATGAGGTAAGGTTTGGATTTATCTGACGGGTTGGCCATGGCTGACGAACCTCCTATTCTCATTCAAAATTTTAAGGTAATAGAAGATTTCGGCGGGCGTGTCAAACCTTGATGCGTGCCCGGCAACTTGAGGTTGCCGCCTGCCCGCCAGGGCCAATCCAGGCACCCCGGCAAAGAAAGCTCAGATCCTGATTGACATGCAGCAACTTAATTGCTAACAGTCAGTAATTATTAAGTTTTAGAAAGGTTCGCGCAATGAAAAAAGGGGCTATGGAAGAACAGATCCTCAGGGCCAGCAAAGAGATTGTGGTTAAATTCATCGAGGTGGGGCGCCTTTCGCCCACCAGTTTCGCGGAAACCTTTAAAACCATTTATCAAGCCATCGAAGGCACCGTCAGGGGTGATGGGCACCCGGATTCGGAAGTCGATGATTCCCAGGGCGATCCCTGAAGTCGAAACCGCATGGCTCTGTCGGGCCACCATCACCTGACGCTCGTAGGACATCTCAATCTCCATGCTGTCGATGGTTTTCAAGTTTTGTAACCCACGGGTCCCGGCCGCCATGGCATTCAGCTTGCCATGAACAAAGCCGCGCATCATCCGGTTGATGGTCTCGATCACCTTTCTGATCTCACGGCGCTCCCGGCGATTAAGATCGCCTTGCACCGTAAAGGTCACCTCGCGTACGTATCAGCTTCAATCCAGGCAAGCTTTAGACAGCAAACATCGACTTCAGACAAAGGGACCTTACCGCTAAACGCCCTACCGGCGCAGCAATTGATCGATAAAGATTGATAAGGCAACACGCTTCATGTAAATAGGAGGCTGGCTCTTGCCAGTTGATTCTGACGGGGCCTTTTTTGAACCATCTGAAATTAGATCGAGTTGATCGATTAATATAAAACAGAAGGAGGTCGGATTTGGAAACGACACTGGTAAAAGAACTGATGGTGCCGCTATCCGAATATGCAACGGTATCGGAAGATGCCACCCTCAAAGAAGCAGTTGCGGCCTTGAAGAAATCCCAGGCGGATTTCGACCAGGCCAAATACCGCCACCGGGCGGTCCTCATCTACGATAAAGCCAACAACATCGTGGGCAAGGTCAACTTTCAAGCCATCCTCAAGGCATTGGAACCCAAGTACGATGAAATGCTCTCCGACAGGGGACCAGCACACGTGGGCTTTACCCGCAAGTACCAGAAGGACATGCTTGAATCGCTGAAACTCTGGCAGGACCCGCTGGATCAAATTTGCAATAAAGCCGCAGAAATCAAGGTCAAAACCTTCATGGTCAAACCCGTTGACAGTGAGATGATCGAACCCGAGGCACCGCTGAGCGAGGCCATTCATCAACTGGTCCTGGGACATCATCAGTCGCTGTTGGTGACCAAAGATGGCAAGGTGGTCGGCGTATTGAGGCTGACCGACACTTTTCAGGTGGTCTCGGACGCTGTACTGGCCTGCGATATTTAAATGCACCAACAAAAGGCTTGGCTGCGCCATAAGCGCGCAACGGAGGTAAAGATCTATGTCTGCTGACGCTCCTGCGATCCCAGGGGGGGATTTTGATTGGAAAAAGTATATGTTCATGGTCATCGGCGTCCTGCTTTTTGCTGTCGTCTATTACTCGCCGCCCTGGCCGGATGCCATTGACCCTTTAGGCAAAGGTTTCGAACTGACACGGGAAGGCAAAGGTGCCATGGCCGTATTTCTGCTGGCCGCCACCTGGTGGGTATTTGAAGTGGTGCCCATCGGCATCACCAGCCTGGCCATCGGCGTGCTTCAGGTGTTGTTTTTCGTGCGCCCGGCCAAGGAGGCCTTCACGGATTTCATGGACCCCAACGTGCTGTTCATTTTCGGTTCCATGGTCGTGGGTCTTGTATTTACCAAAACGGGCCTGACCCGCCGCATCGCCTATAAGATGCTGGCCATTGTGGGCGAAAAAACCAGCATGATCTATCTGGGATGCTTCGTGCTCACCGCGGCCCTGACCCACATCATGGCCCATACCGCCGTGGCCGCCACCATCTATCCGCTCCTGGTGGCCATTTACGCCATGTACGGCGAAGGCGACAAGCCTACCAAATTCGGCAAAGGCCTCTTCATCGGCATGGCCTATGTGGCCGGCGCCGGCTCCATCGTCACCCTGCTGGGGGCCGCCCGCGGCGCGGTGGCGTTGGGTTTCTTCAACGAAGTCACCGGAAAAAGCATCGGTTTCTTTGAGCTTTCTTACTACATGTTCCCCATCGGATGGCTGATGACCTTCGCCCTGTGGGGATTTTTCATGATCGTCATGAAACCGGAAAAAAAGACCATCCCCGGTTTGCGGGAAAGGGCCAAAAGGCTCAACCAGGATATGGGCGGCATTACCCGGAAAGAGGTGATCGCAGCCCTGATCGTGGGCGCCGCCATAGTTGTGCTGGGTCTTTCCGCGATTCTCAAATCCGCCCTCCCCGATTTCATACCGCCCCATAAAACCGCCGTCCTGCTGGTCTCGACGATTCTTTTCTTTGTCACCGGCCTTCTGGACATCAACGATCTGGAAGAGGTTCCCTGGAACATCATCCTGCTCTTTGCCGGCGCCATGAGTATCGGCTTTTGCCTGTGGCAGACCGGGGCGGCCAAGTGGATGGCGGTCAACTGGCTGACCCTGTTCAAGGAGGCCAACTGGTTCATTTTTATCATGAGCATCGCCTTCTTCGTCATGATCATGACCAATTTCATCATGAACGTGGCCGCCATTGCCATCTCCCTGCCGGTGGCCCTGGTCATCGCGCCCTACCTGGGCGTGGCCGGCGAAGTAATCCTGTTTGCCTGCCTGGTGGTGGCCGGCATGCCGTTCCTGCTGCTGGTAGGGGCGGCCCCCAACGCCATTGCCTACGACTCCAAACAGTTCACCACAGGTGAATTTTTCATGTGGGGCGTGCCAGCCAGCATTATCCTCATGCTGGTGACCGGCTTCGCCGTAAAAGTGCTTTGGCCCCTCATGGGAATGCCCATTACCACCTGATCGGCACGGCACGATCCGGAAAATAAACCAAGCGGCCCTGTCCTTTCAACGGCAGGGCTGCCTGGTATAAGCACGCCTGCCCCTAAAAAAACCGACCTAAAGTCTACGATTTCCACGCCGCCCATGCCAGGCAACCCCAGCCGGCCAGAAAAGCCAGCCCGCCCAGGGGCGTGACCGCGCCCAACCATCTCGCACCGGTCACACTCAGCAGGTACAGGCTGCCCGAGAAGAGGACCGTGCCGATGACAAAGCACCACCCGCCGGCGGCCGCTGCCGAAGTTGGCCACTTCCCCATCGCCCAGGCCGCCGCAAACAAGCCCAAGACATGGTACATCTGGTAGCGCACGCCCACTTCAAAGACTGCCAGCATCTCCGCGCTGATGCGGCCCTTGAGGCCGTGGGCGCCGAACGCGCCCGCCGCCACACCCAAAAAAGCGGACAGCGCTCCGAGAATAAAAAAGACCCTTCCCATAATCAGCTCATCCTTGGATTTGAAAACACCCCAACCAACGAAAATGGCCACTTCTCTTAATGATCTACATTAATCTGATATTCCCGGTCCGCAAGGCCAGGTTATCGCGTGCAGGCTGGCATGTGCACAGGAATGCATCCCTGACGGTGGCATTGTAAAGATCAGGGGGGACATCGGATTCAAGGGACCGCACAGCTGTGACTGCGATTGCGGGAATAATTTGAGCATTTTGAGCATTGAATGCGGCAAGCCAACACTGAGATTGGGTCTGAGCGGAAGTTTTGAAACAATTTCAAAGATATCATGGTGCATTTAAATTGGCGGCTAACCAAAAAATGTTACTCTGGCCCTCTATCGCATCGACATTTTAAGGTGAACCTTCATGGTTTTACAGTGGTAGACAAGCTGCCGCCCTTTCGATCGACCACCCCTCTCCTGATAAAGCTTTCCATAATTTCTTGATACTTGATTTCATATTCACCGTTAAAATAATGATCCACCGTCTCTTTGAACCAGCCGCTGCCCATGAGGCAGGGAAAAAAATCATTTTCAGCCATCGATCTTTTCATGAGCAAGGTGTACACGATGATTTTCTTGATAAGGTCATCGCCAACCCTATTCGAATTTTGCAGATAATTTTCTATTCTTGCCTGGCTTCTCGATAGCGCCGCTTTAAACTCGGTGAATGGTTTGCCGTGCCCGGGAAAAACCATTTTGACGTCCAGGCTTTCAAGTTTCTGCAGCGATGCCTGCATGTGCAGCAACGCCGTGCTGCCCTCGACCCGCAGCGTCATCACCGCCATATCTTTCTCCAAAAGCGTATCGGAAGATATGAGGATTCTGTCCCGGCGGTTATAGAGGACGATGCCGTCGGAGGCATGGCCGGGGGTATGGATTACCTGGAACTGGTGCGGGCCGACATCAAGGATATCGCCGTCTTCCAGGCTTATCGTACACTTAAAAAATTCCGCGTCCTGATGATAATACCGCCACCACGTCGACCAATCGTCCCGGGTATCGATAAAATGCCTGCCAATCCTGTGCAAAGCGATGCCACAGCCGGACCTTTGCTGAATGCCGCGATTCCCGCCGATATGATCGCAATGGGTATGGGTGCTGATGATCAGGGAAACATCTGCAAGATTAACCCCTATCCCCGTGATCAACCGCTCGGTTTCGCTGAAGTCCGAGATATATCCGGTATCGATAAGAATCGGAGATTTCGATCGATAGACGAAGTGATTGGCGTTCAAATAGCCCCGTTCGATGAAAAACAGGTCTTTGAGAATCTCGTTCCTACCCATGGGGGAGTCCTATGGTCGGCCCATCAGCAGGCCATACCCGGGCAGAAGCGGCTCTAAATCCCACCGGCAAGCTCCATGAAAGTACCGGTGCAATATGAAGCTTCGTCACTGAGAAGCCAGGCGATGGCTGCAGCGACTTCGCTTGGTTTGCCGCCACGTTTCATGGGAAGCCCGCTGCTCAGCCGCTTGATTCGATCCGGTTCACCGCCATCAGCGTGCATCTCTGTATCGATAAAGCCCGGACGAACACAATTCACCCGGATCCCCTCACCGGCGACCTCAACCGACAATCCCCTGGTCAAAGTGTCCACGGCCCCTTTGGTAGCGGCATAATCGACGTACTCGTTCGGTGAGCCTGTACGGGCAGCCACTGAAGAGACATTTACGATGGCGCCGCCTTCGCCCCCCAGGGTTTTAGACATCCGCTTAATTGCCTCTCGGCAGCATAGAAAATAACCCGTGACATTGGTCGATAGCAGCAAATTAATCCGTTCGGCAGTTAATTCACTGACTCTCGATTGAGGGCGTAATATACCGGCGTTATTGACAAGGGAAGTTATGCTCCCCAGGTTGGCGTCTATTTCACAAAATAATCGGACAACATCAGCCTCGATGGACACATCGGCTTGGACGGATATAGCATGGCAACCCATGTTGTTGAGCTCCCTGACGAGTGAACCTGCCGCTTTTTCGCTCTTCTTGTAATTGACACACACTTTATAGCCTTGCTGGCCCAGCAGCCTTGCTGTTGCAGCACCTATTCCCCGGCTTGAACCCGTTACAAGGGCAATTCGTTCCATTTGCCCTCCTTAATCTTGCGAACGCCGAGGCTTTGCGGCGAGCTGTGCGAGTCCGCCAACAGCCCCAGGTTCGCTTTAGCGATAAACATCTTTTCGATGTCCAACCTTGATAACCCAAACCGTGAGTTCGTTATCCTGTATGGAATAGACGATACGGTAATTCCCTTGCCTCACACGATAAAGCTCTTCACCTGTGAGTTTTTCGCAACCCGTCGGGCGTGGGTTATCCCCTAATTTTTCAACTCTTGATAGGATTCTTTTTAGATCGCTTTTTGGGACTTTTTTTAGATCCTTCCATACGGACTCTTTAAATAGAATCTCAAATTCGGCCATCTTTTTTTAGCCTTTTAACCATTTCAGCGAAACTAATCAGCGGTTCATCTACTCTTTCCTCAAATGCGGCAATATCCTCTGCATCCTCCGCAAGAGCTTCCTTAACGGCCTTATTTACAAGCTCAGATATTGATTTAGAAGTTTCTATAGACTTTAATTTCAATGCCTTATGTATAATTGGATCAAAATATACGGTGGCGCGTTTTGCGGGTGTTGCCATAAGGTCACCTCCTATTTTTCTTGGGGCATTATAACGCTTTGACGTTATGACGTCAATTGATCATTGTATGTGAGCTCTCGCGGTAGGAACGCCGGTTACCCAGCGCCCCCCCTGCACAGTCCCGGACGTTCGGTTTTCCCGCATCCGGTTCCTCGGTTGTGCTCGCTTTCGCGTAAGACGTCCGCTTATGTAAATACCCGATGCTTTCGGTTCACCATCACCATCCTGGGTTTGGCTATGCGCAAACGATCGATAGCTCTTAAAATACCTTCCAGGTGAAGCTTTTGCGCTTCCATCCTCGTCGGTTCAGCCACTTGAATGCGCATTCCACCACCCAGTTGTAAAGGCGCCACAGTGATTGTAAGTTGCCAGGCACATTATAATAATTGTAGTGCCCATGCAGCTTTCTGTTCAACGCTTTTATGAAGTTCTCTCCTTTCAGATGACGGTTTCCCTTTATCCATTCCGGCTTGTAGAGGCCTGTCGCCAAGGCAACATTTCTCCCACCAGCAAGTCGTGCTATCATGTTCGGTGATATGTGTACCACGTCACCTTCTTTCAAATCTTCGTTGCTGGAACCTTTGGGGCTTCCCGAGTTCTACGTCACATCTCTTCCTGCATGCCACGGCCTGAGGATTCCGGCGGACCTCCACATCCTCGCCATATCGGATGCTTCTGTATTGTCCTCGGTGCACGTTAAAACCCTCGACGTCCGCGATTACCATTTCGAAGCTGTACCAGCACTTCAGGATGCGCGATCACCCCTACGGCCTACAGGATGCTCTGCCTACGCTTAGCCCATCCTGTTCGCGGCCCTTACAGGGCACCTCCGCCATGGACCCAAGGCTCGATACGGGTGGGTGGCTGACCCTTACAAAAGCCCACTACTGAACTTCCTCCCGACAGGGACTTTCACCCTGCAAGATGTGCCGAGCTTTCCTCGGCGCGATAACGCTGATGTGGGGCGGCGCGGTCCTCACCGTCCCGACCAGCGAGATGTTGGGCCATTTTAGGTGTTTACGTGCATAGCTTCTGCATGGAGTTTCAAGCCAAGAGCGCCAACAACCTTAAGTATTGTATCAAACCCAGGTGTGCGTTCTCCTGAAAGGGCTTTGTAAAGGTTTTCACGAGATAAACCTGCATCCCGCGCCACTTGTGCCATTCCCTTGGCACGTGCAATATCTCCTAAGGCTTTAGCAATAAATGCGGCATCGCCATTCGCCTCCTCTAAGCAGGCTTCAAGGTATGCCGCCATTTCCTCTGGAGTGCGGAGGTGTTCCGCCACTTCATATTTGCTGGTTTTTGTCTTAGCCATGGCTTTCTCCTATAAATTACGTGACAGGCGTAAGGCGGTTTTGATGTCCTTAGACTGACTCTTTTTGTCACCGCCAGCCAATAGGATGATCACCTTCTGTCCTATCTTTTTGAAGTACACCCGATAGCCGGGGTCATAATCAATCCGTAACTCCGATACACCTTCACCAACTGGCTTTTCATCCCCTGGGTTTCCTGCAGCAAACCTTTCAATCCGAACAAGAATACGGGCACGAGACCGGATGTCTTGTAACCCATCAATTCATTTGGCAAAAGTGTGTGTCCCCAGAGCGGACACGTACCGTTTTTAAGGATAAATATTACGGTAGTGCGGCAATTGTGTAAGGTTTTTCTTTGATAAATGGCCTTTGCCACAACCGTTCAACGATTTTTAAGTGTCATTTTAATTGGTTGTGGTGCTTTCTGCTTGCAAAAGCACGCAGCCATCGTTCGAGGCCACTTTAAAAAAAAGGCCCCAGCACAGAACCGTCGCAATTTAAGGTATACGGCAGATATTCATGGCGGAGCCCTTGTCGATCTTGGCAGCGATTTGACCCAGTTCAAGGAGGCTCAGAAGGGCCCTTTATATTCCCACACTAAAAATAACCTATTTAAACCCTTCAAATGTAGAAAGCTAAAGGGCGCCCTCTATTTACGTTGGCCTTACTTATTCATAGCAAGTTAAAAAGTTAAGGGCCCCATATGCCCTCATATGCCCTACTCAATGCCCTGGTTGGCCTGGGCCGTTCTTTGGGAAAAATTTAACTTGCTGCAAATTCGCAAAGTCAGAATCTTGAGTCCAAATTAGACAGTTGTAGGAAATGGCGGTTGATAAAATGATGACTATCTGCCATTGGCAGATTATGCTTCATGCTCAGCTTTGCTGCATTCATCGCAACGCTAGCCGAGAGTTCAACCACCGTTCCTTTTTGCATGGCCGCTATAGCTTGAATGGCCGCGTTTTCGCCAGCTTCACGCAAAACTACCTTAAAGACTTCATATATTGTTATGGTAGGAACAATTAAAGAGGCAGGCTCTTGAAGCGGGGCCAGAAAATGCTCGGCATTTTGCCCGCCGGAAAAATATTCAAGCCAGCCAGAGGAATCAACAATATTCATAATCTGTCATTTTCGCGGATAAACTCCGTATTTATTCCTTTTATAAAACCTTTGAGTTCAGAAATATCCCGGTCGGGAATTAGTTCGATTCGCCCTTCATACTCAATAACCCTCAATTTTTGTCCAGGACGCAACCGCATCGCCTCTCTCACATCTTTTGGTATAACAATCTGAAATTTTGGAGAAACAGTAACTGTATGCATAACGACACCCCTATCGATATAGTTCTGGTATTACCAAATCATCATCAATGACGGCTTGTCAACAAATGAAGGCCAACGCAAGTTTGAGGAGCTTTTGTTGGGCTATTCATCTTTTATACCGCCAGCCTCTTCAGACATTTGTAAATTCAATAAGATAGATTATTAGCGCCCCAAGGCCAAGAAACCACGTCAAAAACAACCGGATCTGAAATCTTGATAAACTCAAAGATTCAAATGGCCTTCTAAAATAAGAGAACCTTGTCCTGATGACGCCCATTGGATACCAATAAAATATACCAATCATGCTGAGGAGGCCGAACGCATAAATACCGCCCAGAATCCCCAAAATACTTCTATCTGCTTCAATGAATATCCAGTATGAAAAAAAGAATGCAACTGTTTCAACCATTGTAAAAAACAATATTTTTAACATAATCTGCTATTTCAATTTGCGCCAACGCCAAGCTTACCGGCTGGTGCGTAGCGGCAGCGGAGCACCTTAGTATCATTTGTTAAATATATATCAACGCTGGGAAGGTCAAAAGCGTCACCAACTACGTAATATCCATGTAAATTCATAAAGGCCTCATTCGGCCCAAGCATTTTCATTAGGATTTTTAGGGCGAGAGAGTCAAATTGTTTTGTCCTGTACTCCACACCTTATTGCTTTTTTCTGTGAAGATGAAGGTCCCGTCTTCATAGAGTGCCATTGAGGGAGTGTCTGATCCCATTACCATTAGCCATGGGTTTTGCTCGATAATGATGGCGATAGGTCTTGGCCCTGAAAATGGTCCGCTGTGTGCAACACCAATAAGTGAAGTAGTAAGAATAAATATTTCTATGACAAGGATTCTTTTCATAGATTTTGGAAACATAATGATTAGTGAAAATTAATTCGCAATATCTCGGTTAACTATCGCATTCATCTTGCCATTTATTTTTGGTATTTACAATTGCATACATTAACTTCTGAGCTGATATTGAAAACGACAAGACGTGAATTAATTCTCGTTTTACCGACCAATATCCGATATTCGAGAACTAATTCTTAATATCACATGGACCAGCAAAGACCAAAATAAACAAAATAGGTCTTATTTTCAAAATGTTAAGGCGCATAGGGCCGGCATATTGAAAAGGTCAAAACGATTGGAAAAATTTATTGCCTCCAATGTAAATTTTATGTATATGTAAAATTATACATACCATTAACACTATCTATGACCAAACTCTAAGTGGCACTTAGGCGGCAGGCGTTCGCCTGTTTTGTGATTTATTCAATATGAATCGAACAATCGGCCCTTGTCCCCCGGTCGAATGGTTAACTATTCCAATATACAGACAAATATTGCAATTACCCCCCAAAGCAAGGATAAACTGATGGCCAATCCACCGGTTAAGCTATTGGATAAAGTCAGAAGCAGAATTCGTCTCAAAGGGTATTCCATTCGCACGGAAAAATCATATGTGGACTGGATCAGGCGATTTATTTTATTCCATAACAAACGACATCCGAAAGAGATGGGTAAAAAGGAGATTGAAAGCTTCTTTTCGCATCTGGTAATTCAACGCGATGTAGCTCCTTCGACTCAAAATCAGGCCTTTAATGCGATCCTTTTCCTATTCGAGCAGGTGTTAGAGATAAAAATGCCCGAAAATATCCAATCGATCCGTTCTAAAAAGCCGGTCAGGGTTCCCACTGTTATGACACCTGAAGAGACGCACGAAGTGATTGCCCTTATGAGCGGGGTCCACCATTTGATGGTAGAGACAATTTATGGTTGCGGCCTGCGTGTGGTTGAGTGTCCAAAGATCCGCGGTCCGGAATAAAGAGGCGGCATCACATGCATGGGAGCAGCATACGCAAAGCCATTCACCGAGCGGCGAAATTGTCCGGCATGATAAAACCTGTCGGATGCCATACCTTGCGGCACAGTTTTGCAACCCATTTGCTGATGGACGGCTACGATATACGAACAGTGCAAGAGTTATTGGGGCACAAAGATGTTTCTACAACGATGATCCATACCCATGTGCTCAACCGCGGCGGCAGGGGCGTCGTGAGCCCCCTGGGCTCTCACAGGACATAAAAAAGGATTGGCGTCAGCCGCAACTGTCTGAGGGGCCGGCCTGTCAGGGCAGAATGGAAATGGTGGGGTACAGGCCGGCCAAGTCTCCGTCCGGATAGGGTTGAATGGTGTTGAAGGAGATGTTCTGGTTTTTCTGGGCGTGGCCCCTGTTCCGGGTGCCGTCATAGTAGGCGCCGTTGGCTTCCAGAATATGGTGAATCCGGTTGCGGAAGGCGTCCACGAAGGCGGCGCCGCTGCCCTCGAAACACATTTCGCCCTGGACCAGGCTGTCGGTGGTCTGGGACATGGCATCGAGGGAAATGCTGTTGGTTTCGAGTTCCTCCCGGCTGGTGATCAGCCCCCACACCAGATGGCCTTCGGGAATGTCCAGCGGTTTTTTAACGTCGATGATGGTGTGGGGCATGATGACGCTGTCCTTGCCGATGGAGAGCCGCACATTGGGACGCCCGCACAGAAAGCTGTTGAAACCGACGAAGACGTTCCGGCCAAGATCGGCCTCGATGACTTTGGCACCGTGGGCGGTCACGTTATAGCCTTCCAGCTTCGAGTTGATAATGTAGCAATTTTCCTGGGCGTTGGATCCTTTGCCCAGCCGGGCGTTCTGCAGATAGGCCCGTTGGGCCACCAGAACGTTTTCGCTGATGTGGGTATGGGCTTTGATCACGGCAAAGCGGTCCACCGATGCGGTGTCGGGCACACTGATGGGCAACTCGAGATTGACCACGTTGAATACCTGCTGAAAGGCTTCCTTGCGCTCTTCCACAAAATCGATAAACAGGCCCTGGACCGGTTCACCGGCTGAAAAGCGGATATATCCGCTCAAGCGGTCAAGGGGGTAGCGGTATAGAAAATTAAAGGCGCCCGGGCTGCGCACCCACACGGTGCCGGGATCGACGCTGAGATGGCCGATCTCTCCGGCCTGGACATAGGAATAAGTGCCGATAACGCAATCGTTGGTGGTGGTCAAATCCACAGTGGAAAAGGGCCCCAGAAAACTGCCATCCATGGGCGAGCCATGGATATTGGCGTAATGGGTGGACAGGGTGTTGGTGATGAAGAACTTTTCCAGGGTCTCGGGGTCGTGGGAAAAATTATGCACCAGGGTCTTGATCAGAAAGGAGTCCCCGATATCGATGCCTTCATTTTCCGAGACCGTGATCTCCATGCCCTGGTAATTGAACGCATCGCCTTTTTTCTTCAGCTCATCGCCCCGAATATCGCTTTTGTACAGCATGGAGTTGATGGTGCTGCATTTGCCCAGAAAATAACTGCCCGCCAGGCTGGATTGCCTGAACTCGAAGTTCAGGGGATGGTGGGGGGTGACCCCGTAAAAGGCATAGAATTTGCTCATCTGATGCAGGGGGATCAGGTTCCGGATCAACGGCTTTACGTTGAATTCGAGCTCACGCAGGTTGATGTTCACCCGCTGCATGATCCTGGCAAACAGCTTTTCCAGCTCTTTCATGGTCCGTCCTTAATATTTATAGGGTGGTCTCGAACTCTTTCATGGCATGAAATACGGCGCCGAACACATCCGACAGCCGCAGCACCCCCACGATCTCTTTCTTATGAGTCACCAGCATGGTGAAGAGGTTTTCCAGCACCAGGTGCTGAATGGCCATATCCAGGGTGGCGTCCTGATCGATGTACTCACCCTCCACAAAGGTCTGCATGCACGCTTCCACTTTGACTTTGGCCGCAGTGATGCACAACTCCTTGAGGGGCGCCCCCTGGAGCCGGCGCTGCTTGTACAGATTGCGCACGAATTTGGGACTGAAGCTGAATTTGTCCAGCTCCTTGATCTCTTCCAGATCTTCATCCTTGGGTTCCAGGGCCCGGAGCACATCGACCTGGCCGATCTTGCCGATGACCTGTTGGGCTTTGTTCAGGACCAGGATGCCGCGGTGACGGTACTTGGTGTGGTCGAATTCCTCCTGGGCCCGCTCCAGCGCCATCACCGCTTCAAACAGGGTGGACCCTTTCGGAACGGTGGCATACTCGGACAGCGGCACCATCAGGTCTTTCACGGTAAACATTTTCAAACCCTACCTCCCCCCTGGTAAAAGGCCTACTCCCGTCAATGCACAGTGCTTTCGCACTGCGCAGACCGATCGAAAATTGCTATTGGTACATAAAAAGGTATTAATATATCGAATCAAAACCTGGTTTTCAAGCGGTTTGAAGCCCCTGCGGCGGTCCGCAATAAGGCTAAAGTTTGCCGCTCTGATGCCGAATACAAGATATGTCGGTAAATTGCACCAAGGGAACGGTTTTGACCCCCGTCATTAAAAAACGCATTCTGCAAGGTGTGCTGATGGTCCTTTTGCTGGCCTTCGGGATTTGCCTGGGCAGTTACTACGGGTATACCCGCGGTTACCGGCATGGCGAAAAGATCTCCAATGCATGGTGGATCCAAAAGCAGAG
>Ga0210123_1000402_pt1 | contig 27548 bp, 23 predicted proteins | sample Muzzi_PWB_D2_FD_185535 | JGI IMG/M metagenome (GOLD analysis project Ga0210123, IMG submission 185535) | Wetland microbial communities from San Francisco Bay, California, USA, that impact long-term carbon sequestration - Muzzi_PWB_D2 (SPAdes) | ecosystem: Environmental > Aquatic > Marine >... | reverse complement strand
CAGGCACCCTTTTCCGTCTATAACAGTCTGCTTTCCGAAGCCGGTGTTTTAGGTTTTGAATACGGCTACTCCATGGCGCAACCCCGGGGGTTGGTGATTTGGGAAGCGCAGTTCGGGGACTTTGCCAATAACGCCCAGGCGGTCATCGATCTATACATTGCCAGCGGACAAGCCAAATGGCAGCGTTTTAGCGGTTTGGTTTTGTTGCTCCCCCATGGTTGGGAAGGTCTGGGGCCAGAACATTCCAGCGCCCGTCTCGAGCGCTTTCTCCAGTTGTGTGCCCAAGACAACATCCAGGTCTGTAATCTCACCACACCGGCCCAATACTTTCATCTTCTCCGCCGTCAGGCGAAAGCCAAGTTTCGAAAGCCGTTAATTATCATGACACCGAAAAGTCTTCTGCGCCATCCGTTGGCGGTCTCTGATTTGAAAGAAATGACGGCGGGTTTCTTCAAAGAAGTCCTTGAAGATCAGGACCCCGTTAAATCATCCCGCCGCATTCTTTTTTGCAGCGGCAAGATATATTATGAACTACTTCAAAAACGCCGGGAACTGAAAAAGGCTGATACCGCCATCGTTCGCTTGGAGCAGCTCTATCCATTCCCGGAAAGGCAATTGAAAAACGTCATCCAAAAATACAAACGAACCCGACAATTTTTTTGGGTCCAGGAAGAACCGGAGAATATGGGGGCATGGGTTTTTGTGCGTTCGCGCCTCGAAAAACTCATCGGAAAACCATTGGAATATGTCGGCCGAAACGCCGCTGCCAGCCCGTCAACAGGCTTCCCCGGTATCTATCGGAAAGAACAGGACGCTGTGACAGACAAAGCAATTGGAAAGGATCAAAGTTAAATGCTCAAAACTAAAGGCTCAAAGTTGAAAGTTCAAAGGAGTAATCAATGAAAATTGACATCAAAATTCCGAATGTGGGTGAATCGGTTCAAGAAGCGATCCTTGTTCAGTGGTATAAAGCGGACGGTGATCCGGTTCAAAAAGATGAGCCGATTTTTGTAGTTGAAACCGACAAGGTCACCCTGGAGATCGTGGCAGAAGCATCCGGGATTTTAAAGATTTTAATTAGCGAGGGCCAAACGGTTGCCATCGGAGCTGTTGTCGGAAGTATCGACGTCAAAGAAGTATCTGAAGCCGAACCGAAACCGTCACCATCAGAAGAAGAACCGGAAGAAGAAGTCTCCGAAGTTGAGCCGGAACTGGCACCTCCTGAAGAAAAAAAGGAAAAGCCTCAGGATGTTCCGAAAAAACCGGAGAAACCGGTCTCGCCTACAGCAGCGCCTGAAAAGGTGCCGGCTAAGAAGAAACCTGCCGAAGTTGGGAAAATCCTTTCTCCATCGGTAAGACGGCTTGTATCTGAGAAAAATATTGATATTTCCGATATCATCGGTACCGGTCCGGGAAACAGGATCACCAAGGGTGATGTACTCCTATATCTGGAGCAGGCTCCCTCTTCGGCACCGGTTCCATTACGGGCGTCTCCGGAGACAAAGGATGCTGCTCCGGTTGCCCCTGAAACCTCGGACAAAACGATCCCGTCCAGGATGGAAGGCGTTACCCGAAAGCCCATGAGCCCGATTCGAAGGACCATTGCATCACGCCTTTTGGAAGCCAAGCACTCTACCGCCATGCTCACGACCTTTAATGAGATCGATATGACCCATACCATGGATCTTCGTACACAGTTCAAGGAGACTTTTAAAGAAAAATACGGGGTTTCTTTGGGGTTTATGTCTTTCTTTATCAAGGCCAGCATCGAAGCGCTAAAAGAATTTCCACAGGTTAATGCATTTGTCGACGGTAGTGATATTGTGTACCATAATTATTATCATGTCGGCATTGCCATCGGTACCGGTAAAGGACTGGTGGTGCCGGTGATTCGAAATGCGGACATGCTGAGTTTTGCCGAATTAGAACAGGCTATAGTAGATTTTGTGGATAAAATTAAAAACAACCGCCTTGAGCTGGCTGACCTTGAGGGCGGAACATTTACCATTACAAACGGCGGCGTGTTCGGTTCTATGCTCAGTACACCTATTTTAAACACACCCCAAAGCGGTATTCTGGGGATGCACAAAATTGAAAAGCGGCCCGTGGTTGTGGATGACGAAATAATCATCCGGCCCATGATGTACGTGGCGTTGAGCTACGATCACCGCATTGTGGACGGCAGGGAAGCGGTCACATTTCTGGTGAGAATCAAAGAGTGTATTGAAAATCCCGAAAGGATTATGATGGAGATATAAAAATGGCGAAAAAAGAGATCTACGACCTTATGGTTGTCGGGAGCGGTCCGGGAGGGTATGTTGCGGCGGTTCGAGCAGCCCAGTTGGGACTGAAAACCGCGTGCATTGAAAAGGAGACACGTCTGGGCGGCGTTTGCCTGAATGTTGGCTGTATTCCGAGCAAAGCCCTGCTCGATTCCAGTGAATACTATCACCTGGCCAAGGATCACCTTGCCGAACACGGCATAAAAACCGGAAAATTGACCGTCGACCTTTCCGCTATGATGGCCCGTAAAGAACAGGTCGTTAAAGAACTGACCGGGAACGTCCGCAAACTTTTGGAAGGCAATAACATAGAAATTTTAAAAGGGACCGCCCGCCTTGCCGGAGAGGATCGCGTTGAACTTCGACAAAATACCGGTTCTGCCCGGAAAAAAACCGCCCAAACCCTCCAGGCAAAATCGATTATTCTGGCCACCGGAAGTTCGCCGGTACAGGTTCCGGGTCTTGAATTTGACGGAAAACGGATCGTCACTTCCACCGAGGCACTTGAGTTTAAGACAGTACCCAAACATCTGGGTATTGTGGGTGGAGGCTATATCGGTCTTGAACTGGGATCCGTGTGGCTGCGTCTCGGGGCAAAGGTCACCGTGGTGGAAATGCTGACCCAAATTGCAACAACCTTGGACGGGCAGGTGGGCCGGACGCTGGACCGGATACTCAGAAAACAAGGGATCGACATTCGTCTCAATACCCGGGTTTCAGGTGCCAAAATTCAAAAAAACAGTGTTCGGGTAACCCTTGAAAATAAAGATAAAAAAGAGGCACTGTCCTGTGATCGACTGCTGGTTTCCGTTGGAAGACGGCCTTTGACACACCATCTCGGACTGGAAGACGTCGGTGTCAAGACAGACGCTAAAACCGGACATGTTCTGGTGGACGAATCTTATCGAACCAACATCCCCACCGTCTATGCCATCGGAGACCTCATTCCGGGTCCCATGCTGGCTCACAAAGCGTCGGCAGAAGGTATCGCGGCGGTGGAATGCATTGCCGGGCTCCCCGGTGAAGTGAATTACGATGCCATTCCCGCGGTGGTATACACCTGGCCGGAGGTGGCCAGTGTCGGGCTGACTGAAGAACAGGTCAAAGAGAGAAATATTCCCTATTGTGTGGGCACGTATCCTTTCTCCGGTGCAGGACGAGCCCGGTGTATGGGAGAAAAGGACGGTTTTGTCAAGCTTATCGCCCATTCCAAAACCGACCGAATTTTAGGTGTGCACATCATCGGACCGCGAGCCGCCGATATGATTGCCGAATGTGTTCTGGCTGTTGAGTTCGGGGCGAGCTCCGAAGACATCGCCCGTACCGTTCACGGCCATCCGACCTTTGCCGAGGCGCTTCAGGAAGCGGCCATGGCAGTACGAAAATGCTCGATTTATGCTTCTTGAAGAAATAAAGATATTTGTAACACTTTAGACTTTTAATAATAATACCGCTTCAGGTATAATTAAATTTTTGCTGAAAGAACTCGTGAATAAGGGATCGTAATAAAAGAACCAGCCCGGACTATCAATAAAGGTCTCTGCTTTAACAGACGATTTCATCCATAAAGGTAAATTGCATAGGGTTCTTTCAAAACGATCTCTAATTAACTCAGACAGCTTCCAGTCAAAAATTTAATCATACCTGAAGCTCCTTCTTGTTGGGTCGAAGCTGAAAGCGAAGACCAATGAAATCGATTTGTTTCAGAGGACTAAACTGCTACAGTTTATTAATAAAAAGTTCGCGGACTAATAGGATAAATCGAATTCTGAAACAGGCACTGAAAATTTAGTGTAAGGATTTGCTTGAAACCCCGACAAATCTGCATAATATGTCAAAAATGACCTTGGATGTATAATCAACAAAATCTAAAAGATTTTATATAAAAGGAGCGCATCATGGCCGATTATGAATATGATATTGGGGTTATCGGCGGAGGGGCGGCCGGTTTGACCGTTACTTCCGGAGCGGCCCAGCTCGGCGCCAAGACCATTCTCATTGAAAAGGAAAAAGAACTCGGCGGCGACTGTCTCCATTTTGGCTGCGTTCCAAGTAAAACGCTCATCAAGACCGCTCACGTTTACCATATGATGAAGACCGCCGAAAAATACGGACTTCCTTATGTCGACGTTCCTTCGGTTGATTTTAAAACAATATCCAATAGAATCAAGTCCGTAATCGGTGTCATTCAGAAACACGATTCTAAAGAAAGATTCTGCAATCTCGGCGCAAAGGTTGAGTTTGGAGACCCAGTATTTACGGATGAACATAGCGTTCATCTGAACGGAAAGACGGTTTCGGCAAAAAGCTGGGTGATTGCCACCGGTTCCTCGCCGTTTGTTCCCCCAATAGCGGGACTGGATACCATCGATTATATTACCAATAAAGAGATCTTTTATCTGGACCGTTTGCCGAAATCGATGATTATTTTTGGCGGCGGCCCGATCGGGATCGAGATGGGGCAGGCATTCAACCGTCTTGGAACCAAGGTTTACATCGTGGATCGTGGCGATCAGATTCTTGGAAAAGAAGATAAAGACATGGCCGATACCATCAAGCAGGTGATGGAAACGGAAGGGGTGGTATTCCATCTTAATTCTTCCATTGAAGCTGTAAGGAATCTTGGTAATGAAAAAAAAGTGACCCTCAAAGATAAAGACGGCAAAACTGTACGCCTCACCGCAGATACGATTTTGGTTGCGGTGGGAAGAATACCCAACATCCATGGGCTGGGTTTGGAAGGTATCGGTGTCAAGGTCAACCGATCCGGCATCGAGGTCGATAAGCGGTTGAGAACGATCCATAAGCATATTTATGCTGCCGGAGATGTGAACGGCGGTTTCCTGTTTACCCATGCAGCCGGATATGAGGGAGGAATTGTTGTCAGCAATGCTGTTTTCCGACTTCCAAGAAAAACCGATTACACCTATTTGCCCTGGTGCACCTATACCGATCCCGAATTGTCGAGTATCGGCATGAACGAAAGATCCGCAAAGGCTGCCGGAATCGACTATTCTATCTGGGTCGAGGAGTTTAAGGACAATGACCGGAGCCTTGCCGAGGGCGAAAGAATCGGAAAAATCAAAATGCTTTTGGATGAAAAAGAAAAACCCATCGGAGTTCAGATCCTCGGCCCCCATGCCGGGGATCTGGTTAGTGAATGGGTGGCGGTGTTAAACGGAAAAGTAAAACTCTCCACTCTGGCGGCGGCTGTTCATCCGTATCCGACCATCGGAGAGATCAACAAAAAGATTGCCGGGACATTTTTTACACCCAAGATTTTTTCAGATAGGATTAAAAAAGGACTCAAATTCTTTTTCAATCTCAAAGGCCGGGCCTGCGGTCCTGAAACCTGTGAAGAATAAATAGAAATTTTACAAAATAAATAAAATAGTTATGTTAAGTATTTTCGCTTCAGATATGATCAGATTTTTTTCTGAAAAAACTCATGAATAAGGGCTTGTAATGAAAGAACCCGGTCGAGCTATTCATAAAGATTTTTGTTTAAAAGCATGTTATAGCATCAAACCCGATCGATTAGGTTCTTTCATAACAATCCCTAACTCACTCAAACAGTTTCCAGCAAAAAAATCCGATCATACCTGAAGCTCGCTTGAAAGAACTTAGGACATTTTACTTTAAAAGTTTTGCCTTAAGTTATTCTGAGATATGAAGTTTAATAATAAGTGGCTGGAAAGGAAGAACAAACATGGAGACATACTACACACCTGAAGATCTGCCGAAGTTTGAGGAAATTGGAAAGAATTCGCCGGATCTGGCAAAGAAGTTTTTCGATTACTACGGCGCTGTATTTGCAGAAGGGGAACTCACGGAAAGGGAGAAATGCCTGATTGCTCTGGCCGTGGCTCATACCGTACAGTGCCCGTACTGTATCGATGCGTATACGCAGGCATGCCTCGAAAAGGGTTCCAATCTTGAAGAGATGACCGAAGCCGTCCACGTTGCGGTGGCCATACGGGGCGGCTCATCCCTGGTGCACGGCGTTCAGATGCGAAATATTGCCGAAAAAATATCCATGTAATTCCCAGAACCGTTGAGGGTCAGAAAATGACGAAAGATCAGACATCAGATAAAGACATAAAAGGACGCCCCAAAGAACCTGGCGAGATGGTACCTTTTAGTCTTACCCTGGCTCATCATGACCTGAAACTGGATCGGGAGACAACCCGGACTTTGCAGGTTAACCTGGGATTTTTATGCAACCAGGCCTGCAGACACTGTCATCTCAATGCAGGCCCTGATCGTGAAGAAATCATGGATTTGGAAATCATCCGGGAAGTTATATCCTATGCCCAAAGGGGCGGATTTGAAGTCCTCGATATCACCGGCGGCGCACCTGAACTGAACCCTCATATAGAAACGCTGATTGAGGGTGCCTATGATGTTGTGCCCCGGATTATGCTTCGTTCGAATCTTTCGGTGTTAAATGATGGCAAAAGAGACCATCTCATGACACTTTTGAGCGAAAAACGCGTGGTCATAGTGGCCTCTTTTCCTTCTTTAAATGAAATTCAGACGGATTCACAAAGGGGTGACGGAATTTTTCAAATTATTATCGACGCACTGAAAAAACTGAACGCCATGGGATACGGACATAATGATTCCGGCCTGGAGCTGAACCTGGTATCCAATCCCACCGGCGCATTTCTACCACCGGATCAGGTTCAAACAGAAAAGAGATTCCGCCAGGTGTTGAAAAGAAAATGGGGAATTGTTTTCAACAACCTGTATAATTTTGCCAATGTACCTCTGGGCAGGTTTCGCCAATGGCTGATCAAAACAGACAATCTGAATAGTTATGTGAAAAAGCTTTATTCAAGCTTCAATGCCTGCGCGGTGGGCGGTTTGATGTGCCGGTCACTGGTCTCGGTTTCCTGGGATGGCTATCTTTATGATTGTGATTTTAATCTTGCCAGGGGACTTTTCATGGGCGGGCATAAAACCCATGTGTCTGAAATGCCGGGACCTCCGGAAGCCGGCAGTCATATTGCGACGGCCGACCACTGCTACACATGCGCCGCCGGACCGGGATTTACGTGAGGGGGGTCTATTGGCACCTGAGGTTCAGGATAAAACGCTTCCCATTTCAAATAGTGATCGCTTCAAGTACAATTAATTCAGGGTCAGGGAGTTTTTCTCATAAACACTTATTTATACGTCTCCGGTTTTTTCATTACGATCCTTTAACCACGAGTTTACACGGTTTGAAAAAAAGCATTATCCATGGAGCTACTGAACAAATGAAAACACCCCGACTCCTCAATTAACTTTTTGCTGAAAAGGAATATCGAAAAAATGACAGTAATAGACAAAAATGAATTTATCAAAAAGATACAAGTCAATGGGAGAGAATACCGTATCGCGGATATCACGCTGCTGGAGAAAAAAGGAATCGCCGACATTAAAAGGCTTCCGTTTTCAATTAAAATCCTGGTCGAAAACCTGTTAAGAAAACTGGACGGTCGGACGGTGACGAAAGAGGATCTTATAAATATCGCGCGTTGGAAAAAACAGTATGAACAGCCTGTGGAAATCCCGTTTCATCCGGCCCGGGTGCTGATGCAGGATTTTACCGGTGTGCCGGCGGTGGTCGATCTGGCTGCCATGCGGGATGCGGTCAAAGATCTTGGCGGAGATCCAATGAAGATTAATCCTCTGGTTTCGGTAGATCTGATCGTTGATCACTCCGTTCAGGTGGACCATTACGGGACATCGGATTCTTTAGAAAAGAATGTCGCCAAAGAATACGAACGAAACGGGGAAAGATACGCCCTATTGAAATGGGCACAGAAGAGCTTCGATAATTTCAGGGTCGTCCCGCCGAATTCCGGGATATGCCACCAGGTGAACCTTGAGTATATCGGTCATGTGGTGATGGGCCAAAAACAAAATGGCGGCTGGACAGCGTATCCTGACACACTGGTCGGTACCGATTCACATACCACCATGATTGACGGCATCGGTGTGGTGGGATGGGGGGTTGGCGGCATCGAAGCAGAAGCCGTCATGCTGGGACAACCCTATTACATGTCGATTCCCCAGGTCGTGGGTGTCCGGCTGGTGGGCGAACTCGAGAAAGGGGTTACCGCCACCGACCTCGTACTGGTCATCACCGAACTTCTCAGAAAACACAGCGTAGTTGAAAAGTTTGTCGAATATTTCGGCCCGGGGATGAAGAAGCTCTCCATTCCGGGCAGGGCTACCATTGCAAACATGACCCCTGAATACGGTGCCACCATGGGGTTTTTCCCGGTGGACGAGAAAACCGTGGAATATCTTAAACTCACGAATCGAGAAGATCGAGCCGCACTTGCGGACACATACACCCGCGCCCAGGATCTTTTTTATACCGGCGATGAAACGCCGGAATACACTGAAGTGATCGAGCTGGATCTTTCCACGGTAAAGGCCTCGCTGGCCGGTCCGGCCCGACCCCAGGACCGAATCGAGTTGCAGGATTTAAAAGGCAAATTTGCCGAGGTTTTGGGATGTGAATATGACCGAAATGCGGAAATAAGCGCCATGTCCGCATTCCACGATGAATCGGGGTGCCGGACCGTCAGGCCGTCGTCCTGCCAACCCATTGACGCTAAACAGTGTGCGGTGAATATCAACGGAAAAGAAGCAACCATTGGCAACGGAAGCATTGTGATCGCTGCCATCACATCCTGTACGAATACCTCGAACCCTTCTGTTCTGATCGGTGCGGGGCTTCTGGCACAAAATGCCGTGAAAAAGGGATTGAAGGTTCAGGATTATGTAAAAACGTCCCTGGCGCCGGGATCTAAAGTGGTCGTTCGATATCTGGAAGCCGCCGGCCTGACCCCTTACCTGGAAACCCTGGGTTTTCATCTGGCGGCTTTTGGATGTACCACCTGTATCGGAAACAGCGGCCCTTTGCATCCTGAAATCGAAAGGGCCATCGCTGAAAACAAACTGACAGTGGCTTCGGTTTTATCGGGAAACCGAAATTTCGAGGCCAGAATTCATCAGAGTATCAAAGCCAATTATCTGGCATCCCCCCTGCTGGTGGTGGCATTTGCTATTGCCGGAAGGATCGATATCGATTTGACCAAAGAGCCCTTGGGATTCGATGAAAACGGCGAGCCGGTCTATCTGAAGGATATATGGCCTGGTGATGACGACATTGAACGTCTAGTCAAAAAACACGTTAAAAACGAGTTCTTCAAAGAGGAATACGGCAAGATTTTTGATGGAGATCGATTCTGGCATGCTTTGAATGTCGCGGAAAGCACAACGTTCGAGTGGGATCCGAAGTCCACCTATATCAAAAAACCGCCTTTTTTTGAAAATTTCAGTCTGGATTTTGTCAATACCGAGGACATCGATGATGCCGGCGCCCTTTTACTGTTAGGAGACTCGGTGACAACCGATCATATTTCTCCCGCAGGCGCCATACCTGTCGAGTATCCTGCCGGAAAGTATCTTATCAGTGAAAATGTCATTCCCGAAACATTTAATTCGTATGGTTCGCGAAGGGGGAATCACGAGGTCATGATGCGGGGAACATTTGGCAATATCCGGATTAAAAATAAAATGGTATCTCCTAGGGAGGGAAGTTTTACACTCAAGTTTCCGGGTAAAGCGGAAATGTTTATCTACGATGCGGCCATGGAGTATATTCAGGAATCAAAATCCTTGGTGGTTTTGGGCGGCAAGGAATACGGCACGGGCTCTTCCAGGGACTGGGCCGCCAAGGGAACGGCGCTTTTGGGAGTCAAAGCGGTGATTGCAAGGTCTTTTGAGCGTATACACCGGAGTAACCTGGTTGGGATGGGCGTACTGCCCCTGGTGTTTAAAGAAAATGAAGATCTGGAAACCCTGGGCCTGACAGGCTCGGAAACATTTTTCATCCACGGTATCTCAGATATTCACCCGAGAAAGGAACTGTCTGTAAAAGCGGTTAAAGCGGACGGTAAAGGAATTTCTTTTGAGGTTATCGCCCGACTCGATACGGAAATTGACGTCGACTACTTTGTCAATGGCGGGATTCTCCAGTATGTACTCAGAAAAATACTTTCCAGAAAAGAATAATGACTCAAATCCAATACGTCAGACAAAAAACTGATAAAAGGAAAAGCTATGGAAGAAAAAACCACGCTGGATATATTAAAGCAGGCAATTTTGCTGGAACGAAGGGGTAAAGCATTTTATGAAAACATTGCCGAAAAGGCCGAAAACAAGGCGGTTCAGGACGTTTTTGATATGCTGGCCAAAGAAGAACAAAAACACATCCAAACACTGTCCGAGCAGTTCAAGGCATATCGCAAATACAAAAAATTCATCTCCGGCGATCTTTATGAAAAAGACACCGGCAGCGTTGTATCCAAGGTCCTGACACGAGAAATCAAGGAGAAAATATCGGCGGCCGGTTTTGAAGCGGCCGCGATCTCCGCCGGTATCGCCATGGAGGAACGCGCCATCCAGCTTTACACAAAAAGCGCACAAACTGTATCCGATCCCGAAGCCAAAGCCTTATACGAGTGGCTTGCTACCTGGGAGCGCGATCATTTGAACATGCTGATGGATATCGATATAGCGTTAAAGGAAAAAATCTGGTTTGATAATAAATTCTGGCCTTTTTAATTTGAATGTCCGGCCATTGCTTGACAATGCGTTTTTAGTAGTTAAACATAAAATATGGCAACTTTATTAATAGAATAAGTTTGTAAACAGACAATATTCAAAAATAGGAGGGACATTATTATGGCTTATACCTGTAAAAATTGTGGTGCGGTAGCGGATGCGCCCGGGCATCTGTGTAACCCCTGTAGCGAGGCGGAAAATTGTAGTTTTTGCGGATCACACAAGGTAGAACATTCGCATATGTGCAAGGATAAATTGTACGCAATGAAATATGTATGTGGTGGGTGTGGCCGTGTGGCCATGGAAGACAAACATCTCTGCAAACCTACACCCATTGGCTAACCGATTATTAAAGATAAAAAATACGGCGGGGTCCGAGATAGGGATTCTGCCGTAAGATCCTCCCGAATGACCCAATTGATGACAATGATGTCGATATTGAAAAATCAGACTATCAAGGCAACCAGCGTAGGGTTCAAACCTTAAATGGATGGTTAGTTAAATGGTTAATGTAAAAGAGCATTATGAAAATCATCTGGCAAAATACTACTCCTGGATGTCCGGAGGATTCACCAAAAAACTTGAAGAGAATAGGAAATTTTTTAAGGATTACAACCTGTGGCCCCGTAGTTCAGGGGTTGCAGTGGACCTCGGGGCCGGATCCGGATTTCAATCCATTCCCCTCGCTGAATTAGGTTACCGGGTCATTGCCATTGATTTGAGTCATAAACTCTTGGCCGAGCTCAAGGAAAACGCCAAAGAGCTATCCATTGAAATCATTAACGACGATCTGTTGAATTTCTCAAAGCACTCTCCCGAAACGGTTGAATTGGTTGTATGCATGGGTGATACGTTAACCCATTTGAACACACATCAAAATATCCGAAAACTTTTAAGAAGCGTATGCAGTGTCTTGGAAATTGGCGGTCAGGTTGTTTTAAACTTTAGGGATCTAACATCAGGATTAAAAGGTTTAGATCGTTTTATTCCTGTTCGTAATGATGCCAATACCATTTTTACCTGTTTTTTAGAATATGAAAAAGATTATGTAAAAGTTCATGACATTATCTACGAAAAAAAGCACAACCAATGGGAACTGAAAAAAAGTGTTTTCAATAAGGTTCGCATTTCTCCCCAATGGACCAGAGAAATTTTGCAGGAATCTGGTTTTAAAATAGATACATATGACATTTATAAGAGCGTCGTATGTATCATTGCGCATAAAGTATAACCTCGATCAACCGATCCTCGGCTCTTCCTAATCTTTACCTAATCTTTATTTGATTTTTAATAACCATTAGGGTAACTTAATATTTATTTTTGCATCCGGGTCTTGGAATGAATAAATTAATTCCAAAGAGTTAAAACAAGACGACTAAAGTAACTTACTGAGATAAGAGGTGGGATCAATTCAATACGCATATCTAATTGTCTATATTTTTGCTCTGGGGTCACTTTTTATATATGGTATAAATTGTTACATTCTCATGGTGTTTTATCTCCTAAATTATCCTAAAGCCATTAAAAAGCATGAAGAAATAAAAGAAAATTTTTATAAAAAAGTTTCTTCAAAAAATTGGCCGCATACAACCATTCAACTGCCAATTTACAATGAGCTTTATGTGGCCGAACGTTTAATTGAATCTGTCTGTGGGATTGATTATCCGAAAAATTTGATTGAAATTCAGGTCTTGGACGATTCAACCGACGACACGACCGAGATCGCAAAAGCCACAGTCGAAAAGATGAAAGCTCAGGGCTTTGATATCGATTATATTCACCGCACTGACCGTACCGGATATAAAGCCGGTGCCCTAAAAGAAGGTTTTAAATCCGCCAAAGGAGAATTGATCGGAATTTTTGATGCCGATTTTGTTCCCAATCCCGACTTTCTGAAGGAATCCGTTCCGTATTTTGATGATCCGAATGTAGGAATGGTTCAGGCCCGCTGGGGTCATCTGAATGATGATTACTCGATGCTTACCAGGGCCCAGTCGATGGGTATTGACGGCCACTTTGGTGTAGAACAGGCTTCTCGTGCCTGGAGCGGTTTGTTTATGAACTTTAATGGAACGGCAGGCGTTTGGCGAAAAAAAACCATTGAAGATGCAGGCGGATGGCAGGCCGATACGCTTACCGAAGATCTGGATTTAAGTTACAGAGCCCAGATGGAAGGGTGGAGATTAGTATTTGTGCCGCAGGTTGAATGCCCCGCGGAGCTGCCGGTGACGATTACAGCGTTCAAATCCCAACAGCATCGCTGGGCCAAAGGGTCAATTCAAACAGCCAAAAAAAATTTGGGAAAACTTTTTAAATCAAACGCCCCTTTATTTTTGAAAATCCAAGCTTTTTTACATTTGACCCATTATCTTGTCCATCCCATGATGATCCTGGTGGTTTTAACTTCCATACCCATGCTCTATACGCGTTGGTTTTTTGCAGATCTGACGTATCCAGTTATGATTTTTACACTGTTTTGTCTGGCCACTTTTGGGCCTTCATCCATGTACATATTTTCACAACGTATTCTTTACCGTGACTGGAAAAGCCGAATTAGGTACCTTCCATTTTTAATGTGTCTCGGAACCGGTATCGCTGTTAATAACACCAAGGCGGTCCTTGAAGCGCTATTCGGAATAGAAAGTGGTTTTATCCGCACGCCTAAATATGGGATAAAGAGCAAAGGAGATAGATGGAAAGACAAACGCTATTCGATCCCCCTTAACTCTGTATCCATTCTCGAATTTTTCTTGGGACTCTATTCCCTTACCGGGCTTTTCATGTTTCTTTTTTTTAGTAAATATCTGATCAGCCCATTTTTATTTATTTATACCGCTGGATTTTTTTACGTCTTTTTTCTCTCTGTGAAACATGGATATGGAAAAACCAAGCAATAAAAGGACAAAGGGACTGAGAAATCATTCCATTCATGTCGGAATCGTTGGGTTGGGCCTAATATCCGGAGCCGTCTATTTGTTTAATTTCAAGCTTCATGGATTTATTCCTAAATTTTTTAGCAAAACAGACATCCACATATTTTTATTTTTGTATCTTTTTTTGGCAATCATCTACTTTATCGGTATCTACTTTATTTTAAATCATTTGTCTCAGATTGGTCGCTCAAAAACCCTGGTCATCATAATCATATTTTTTGCAATATGTTTCAGAGCATTTCTAATTCCAACAGATCCGGTAGTACTTTCAAACGATATGTATCGCTATATCTGGGACGGTCGTGTGCAACAAACCGGCATCAATCCGTATCTTTATCCACCGTCATCCAAACAACTCGAATCGTTAAGGGATGACAAAATATATCCTCATATCAATCGCAAAGATTATCCCACCATCTATCCTGCGGGGGCTCAGATATTCTTCCGAGTTTCTCATGCCCTGGTTGGAGACAGAATCTTTGGTTTTAAGGGGCTGATGGTTTTTTTTGACGTGGCGACGGTTTTGGTGCTGCTTGCACTACTCAGGACTTACGGCTTCGAAGAGGCCAGGATCTTCATTTATGCCTGGAATCCTCTGGTTATTTTCGAAATCTGTTTCGCCGGTCATTTGGAAGGGTTGACGGTTTTTTTGATGGTTCTGGCGTTTTACCTGAACGCGATTAAGAAGAATGTGCCTGCTGTTATCACCCTGGCATTTTCCAGTGCAACCAAGCTATATCCGGCGCTGTTGCTTCCTGCGCTGCTTAACCGAGGAGAAAGAATCAAGGGAGCGGCCGTATTTTTGTGTTCTTTTTTGGTCCTTTATCTCCCGTTTTTGAGCGCCGGGGATAAGATAACGGGGTTTTTACCGATTTATTTTAAAAATCCCTATGAAAGTTTCAATTTAGGATTGAAATATCTGATTATGCGTCTCTTCCCGGGATGGGATTACCTGGTCATTTCCAAAATATTCATACTGATTCTGACGGCTGCAGGGATTTTCTTCTTTTTTAAAAAAAAATTAAAAGAGCAGCATCTCTACTGTGGTTATGTTTTAATCGGCTTGCTCATAATATTGATGCCGGCTGCGCTGCAACCCTGGTATGTGATTATGCTTATACCATTTTTAACCTTTTTCCCCTCCGGCGCCTGGCTGATGTTTAGCGGCACGGTCGCACTCTCCTATATCAAGTATGCGTCTCCGGCGGGCATCATGCCAGCTAAGGTTCTGTTCCTGGAGTATTTACCTCTGTTTACATTTCTTCCCGCCGGTTATATCTTAAAAAAATATGCCCATCAGCATTGGGTTATGGGCTTATTTCCGGCTAACAAGACTCAAAAACTTGTGAGGATACGAAAATGATGAGAAAATTGATTATATTTATGTTTTCATTGTTAATCGTCTGCAGTGTCCATCAAAAAACTTACGCTGAAACCTTTGATCATTCCAAGTTCGATCAGATCCTTAAACAGTACGTAGACGATAAGGGATTGGTCGATTATAATGGCATCGCAAAGGACCCGCGGTTTGGCGAGTACATGGAATCTTTGAAGTCTGCTCAAACGGACAAAATGTCTCGTAACGGCCAATTGGCCTTCTGGCTTAATGCTTACAATGCAGTAACCATTGATAAGGTTATCAAATGGAAACCCAAAAAGAGCGTGCGTGAAACGCTGATCCCCGGCGTGTGGACATCCACCAAATTCTTTACCACCCGGGATCATATCGTGGCCGGCAAGCAACTGAGCCAGGATGATATCGAAAATGACATCCTGCGCAAGAAATTCCAAGACCCCAGGATTCATTTTGCCATCATCTGTGCTTCTTCAGGCTGTCCCCCGTTACCCAGAGTTGCTTACACCGAGGAGAATGTGCAAACCAGGCTGGAAGAAGAGACTCGCAATTACATGAATTCTCCCCGGGGTACCCGGATTAATCGGTCGAAAAACATGCTCTACCTCTCTAAACTATTTGACTGGTTTGCCGGTGATTTTATAGCTAAATCAGGTTCTGTTATGAATTTTATCAAACCATATCTCGCACCGGAAACCCTGGAATTTTTAAAACAAGATCCAAAAATTTCATACATCTACTATGACTGGGCATTGAATGCAAAGGCGCCGCTTCGGTGATGAAGCGATCGGGGGGCAGGGGTCGGGTATGAGATGTCAGGTGTCAGAGAGCCAAAGATCGGAGGTCGGAGGCAGGAAGAAGGACGATGGATGAGGGAAGATAGGTGAAAGGTCGATGTGTTTTGTCTTCTCTCGTTCGAACGAAGTAGGCTGGCTTCCTTCCATCGGTTTTTTTTACTTATAAAGCGGAGCGGAGCGACTCATTCAATCAACAATCATCAATCGTCAATCCAATAAACCAGCTGATCCGAATAATTTCGGGTTCCTGAGGAAAGGCGATAGTCGAAGGAAAAAAATTGGACGTTAAGATTTCGGTTGTCATTCCAACGCTCAACGAAGCCCAGGCCATCGGCGAAGTGGTCAGCGCAATTCCACAAGGTTGGGTACAAGATGTTTTTGTTGTAGACAATGGCTCTACGGATGACACAGTAAAACAGGCAACGTTAGCCGGTGCTCGGGTAATTCATGAACCCCGGCGCGGATATGGATATGCCTGTTTGGCGGGGGCCAAAGCCGCCCGGAACAACGATATTATTGTATTTTTAGACGGCGACCGCAGCGATGATCCCCGTCAAATGGATGCTATCGCAATGCCGGTGATTGAGAATCAAGCGGATTTGGTCATTGGCAGTCGTATAGGAGGGGTGATCGAAAAAGGGGCAATGCCGCTTCACGGCCAGTTGGGGAATCGGTTGATTGTATTTCTGCTTCGTCTGCTTTACGGAGTTCATATTACGGATATCGGTTCTTTTCGGGCAATTAAAACCGAGGACTTATTTGATTTAAAAATGGAGCAAATGACCTATGGATGGCCGTCCGAGATGGTAGTTAAAGCGGCACGCAAAGGTTTACGAATTCAAAGCATACCGATAAATTATCGCAGACGAATTGGGGTATCAAAAGTCACGGGTACGGTGAAGGGAACCATTATGGCCACCTATTATATGTTCCTGGTGCCTTTGAAATATCTTTGGAAAGTCTAAAAACTGTTGTTGATAAAAATCGAAGGGAGGTTTTTATGGTTTCATTGGGAATCGGTCTGACCAGCGACTGTAACCTATCTTGTTCACACTGCTATCGAGACCAAGACCGAGTTTATAATTTGACTCTGGACGACATAAAAAAAGTATGCGAGAGTATTGAAATTAGTTCCATTGGATTTGGAACGGGAGAAAACGGTTTAAATCCTGAATATTTTGAAATTCTTGACTACCTTAATGCCAAGCAGATAAAACTCACTCTGGCTTCAAACGGCTATACGCTTTCCATCACATCGGACGAGGTACTAAAATATTTCGGTGATGTTGAGTTTTCGGTGGATTTCCCCGATCAAGAACGTCATGACAGATTCCGCGGCCAAGGCAACTGGAGGACAGTCATGGACGGCATCGAAAGATGCAGGCGACTTGGCATCAGAGTTTCGGTTTTAGCAGTTCTTATGAACCTGAATTACAAGGATTTAGGCAGCATCGCCCGACTCGCGTTTTCGTACGGAGCCGACTTTAGAGTCAATGTTTATCAGCCGGTGTATACCGATGAATTCATTCCAAGCTTTGAGCAATACTGGCATGCCTTTGAAGCCTTGTTTGATCAAACAGAAATCATCTCGGTGACCGAGCCACTGGTGAACACCTTCCTGGGTTTAAAAGGTTTAACCGGCACTCCGTGCGGCGGTCGAAGTATGCGAATTACGCCTGACAGGCTCTTGAAGGCCTGTGTTTATTGGCCGGATTCTGATCTTGCTATAGAGGATCTTGTAGAAAAAAAAGAAGACATCTTCCAATCGGTCCATTTCAAACAAACTCATCGTATCCCGCAGTTTTGTCTCGGTTGCGAACACGTCATCAATTGCGGCGGTGGATGTGCAGCCCGACGGCTTCTCAGAGGGCAGTTTGAAAACCCGGATGAATACTGCCCCATATTTCAGAAGAAAACCATTCAACTGGAAGGCCGGCTTTCTGCGGCTGCCAAGCCTCTTAGGACCGGAAGTATATGCACGACCATCGTCAGAGGAATTTAAGTCCATGGAGACAGTTAGATCGGATTTAGAGCTTCCTAAACATCTTTACATCGAAACGACGTCCAGGTGTAACCTCAGATGCAGAGGGTGTATTTTACACCGGGGCAGTTGGGAGCTTCAGCGCGACATGTCCCTCAAAGAACTTATCATGATTTGCGACCAAGTTCCAAAACTCGAACGAGTAGCGCTTCACGGAATTGGAGAACCGATTTTAAATCAAGAACTCCCGAATATGATCCAATATCTTAAAAAGAGGAAGGCATTTGTATTTTTTAATTCCAACGGAGTCCTGCTTGATGAACGATGCCAGAATCAACTCATTGATACCGGCCTTGACGAACTGCGCATCTCTTTGGACGCCTCCTCCCCGGAAGGATATAAAACCATTCGCAACAGCGACAAATTCAATATAATTATCAGCAATGTGAAGGCTTTTTCTGAACGCATAAAGTCTCTTCATATTTCTCATCCTAAGCTTTCATTATGGTATCTGGGAACCCGGGAAAATATTTCTGAACTCCCCGATTTTGTTCGACTGGCAGCCACTTTAGGTATAACAGAAGTGTATTTGCAACGCCTGGTTTATTTCCAGGACCATGATGGATACGGTTTGGCTATGTCTGAAAAAACACTCATGGATTCTAATATCACGATAGCGGAATTGATACATGAAAGTTCTGAAATCGCCAAACGCTCAGGTGTCCAATTCAATGCTTCCGGACTTGTCAACCCGATTGATAGTTTGCAAAAAGGTATCCGTAGGCCATTGCCGTGGAAACGCTGCTACCGGCCAACAACCCTCATGTACATTACCGCCAACGGCAATGTTCTACCATGCTGTATTTCTCCATTCTCCATCTCTGATTATGATTCTATCATTCTGGGTAACATTTTCGATAACTCTCTGGCCGAAATTTGGTCGGGTGATAAATACAGGGCTTTCAGAGAAAAACGGCAAACTGAAAATCCTCCGAAATGCTGTCAAGGTTGCGGCATTCTTTGGAGCCTTTGAATGGAAAAGCAGCTCGAAAAGCTATTGGTGATTGTGGCAAAACAACCCGTACCCGGACAGGTTAAAACCCGTCTTTTTCCTAAACTTTCTCCGGCAGTAGCCGCCGGCCTTTATCGGTGTTTTCTTCAAGACAGGATACAGGAGGTCAGCATTCTTAACGGGGTGGATAGGGCGATTGCCTATACACCCGAAGATGCAAAAGAAACTTTCACCTCTTTAGCTTTGAAGGGCTTTGAACTATTTGCCCAGCAAGGCAAACACCTGGGGGAAAGATTGAATAATATATTTTTGGAAAAACTGTCTCAGGGATATAAAGCCGTCTCCATTGTTGACAGTGACAGCCCGGATTTGCCCAAGTCCTTAATCAATGAATCTTTTGAATTACTTTTGTCAAGACGGGCTGATATTGTGTTTGGGCCCTGCTATGACGGTGGTTATTATCTGGTAGGCATGAAAAAACCTCATCCGGAATTGTTCCGCAATATTCCCTGGAGCACTGAAAACGTACTTTCCGTAACTCTTGAAAAAGCGAAAAAAATGGGACTAAAGGTAGAGCTGCTTTCTATCTGGAATGATTTGGACACCTTTGAAGATCTTGTCGAATTTTATAATATGTATAAAGACCGCCTGTTATCAAAAGATTGGGCCGGCAGTAAAACGCTTTCCTATCTTTCGCGATTAGGAAAGATTTATGAATAGCTGAGACAGACAAATAAAGCTTTTCTGGTTTTAAAAGGAGTTTTCAGCTTTACAACCTTTAGAACACATGCCACCTGCATGTGATTGATTGAGAGAGATGAATTTCCTGGCGCATTTAGTCCTTTCCCCAAAGGAAACGGATTTTATATAAAAACTCAATTTCCGAAATTATGGCTATGAAATCGTTCCCCTGATGTGTATCCCTCTCAACCGTTGAATAAACTTTTTGGAAAGCTCCGATGAAATCCTGTGTTCGAAAACATCCCCTTCCGGGGTCATCCCCCTTATTTTTCCATCTTTTAAAAACATCTGGAGAAGCTTTATTCCGGTTTCCATCCGGTCTTCCAAATTCCCGACCCGGACATTATTCATTGAAACGCCGGAAATGTTAACCCCCTTGTCTTTTAGAAGTTTTATAAAATTAAGGATTCTTCCCAACCTGAGAAGGGTAACCGATTCTATTCTGGTGGTGATGTGTGATAAAGGTAAAGCGCTGGAGCGCATGAGAGAAAATGTATCAGGAAGTATATTAAGTTGCGAACACAATTCAAAGTCCTTGCTTCCGGGAGCCGGGTAGAAAACGGATACGCCGGAAAGCACTCTTTTTTGGGCGAGAAAAATCAGGTCTGACAGGGAATCCTCTGCCCTTTGGAATGGGGCCCCGACAATCACATACCCCACGGCGTTAAGGCCGTATTTTTCTGCAAGAACAAGCACGTTGTCAAAAGCTTCCCGAACATCAGGTCTGTTGAACCGCCTAAGCTGTGCCTCGGATATCGAACCCAATGATAAGTTCAGGGTTTTAAAACCGGCGGCTTGCATGGCGCATACCAACGCTTCATCCAGGGAGGTTGGAAGAAGTCCGTTCATGGCTCTGAGTTCCAGTCCGAACCCGTGGAAACGGTGTTTTATTTCATCCAAAAGGTGAAGAAACCATTTTTTGTCCAGTGAAAGATTTTCATCTTCAAATTCGATAAACCCGACGTTAAATCGGGTTACGGCCATTTCGATCTCTTTAACTACGGATGTTACGCTTCTTCGCCGGTAGGGCAATTGTGACGATGCACCCACGGCACAGTATGTGCATTTCATGGGGCATCCCCGGCTGGATGTGATCACGACACTTCCTTTGGTGCCCCGTTTGTAAAAATGTTGTTTTATCAGATGGATTGCAGGCAAAGGAAAATGATCCGGGGAAATCATTGCGGCGGGGTCATTGAGTTGAAGGGTTCCGTCGTCTTTACGAAAAACAATCCCGGGTATTGAAGCATAATCGGTTCTAGTTTTGAGTGCCCTGGCAAGTCGCGGCATGGATACCTCGCCCTCTCCCCGCAAAACAAAATCAACGGCTTTATTCTCCATAACACTGAGGGGCAGGGAGCTGGGATGGTGGCCGCCCAGTACGATTTGACATTCAGGATGAAATTTCTTGACGGACACTGCGACGCTTAAAGCAACGTCAACGTAGGGCGTAAACAGGGCGGAAATTCCAACCAGAAAAGCCCCGGAATGTCGGGCAATTTTGCCGATATATTCGAAACTGTACCCAAAATGTCGATAATGATGAAACAGCCCAAAAGGAGATCGATCCGGCTTTGGATAATATTCTCGGAGATAATTCATTTCCTTCGGAAGGTCGATGATTCGGGATTTGGAAGTGGCAAGCCCGTCAAAGATTTCTACTGAGAACCCCTCTTCAAGAAGAACTGAAGCAATACATGCAAGCCCGTAAGGAATTGTTCTTTTTGATGTAAGATAAAAATCCCTCACCGGCGGTTGTATGAGAAGAATATCCGTCATTGTGCTTTTGAGTGGTTTAGGGATCGTTCAAAAGAACAGACGGTGCCTACCATCTTATGAGCGCACTTCCCCAGGTCAATCCGCCCCCGAAAACCGGAAGACAAATCAAATGTTCCGGCTGAATATATTGCTTTCGAACGGCTTCATCAAGCGAAATGGCGCAAGAGGCCGAAGAAATATTCCCATATTTGTGAATCGTGAGATAAAATTTATCGAAAGGAATGTTTAAAGATTTTGAAATGTTCTGAAACATCCTGAGATTTGCCTGATGGGGAATAAACCAGTCAATATCCTGGATGCTGACATGGTTAAACCGAACAGCCTCCTTGATCGATTCAATAAAGTACCTGACCGCTATCCTGAAACTTAAGTTTGCTTCTAAAATATTTAAAAAGTGCTTTCTCTTGTCCACACTCTCATGGGAGATGGGTGTGGTTTTTGAACCCCCTCCGGGCAACAAAAGATTCTGTCCATCGGCGCCATGGGTGTGTATATGCGTGGACAATAGTTCAGGGCCTGTTTTATCCCATGTCAAGAGAGCGGCACCGGCTCCGTCACCCCAAAGAATACAGGTGGCGCGATCCTTCCAATTCAGTGTTCGGGTCATCACTTCCGATGCCACCACAAGCACATATCGGCATGTTTTGTTTTTGAGATACTGTTCGGCGATATTCAGCCCGAAAATAAAACCCGAGCAGGCTGCTGTGATGTCAAACGTTATTGCTTGAGGCGCTTCGAGTTTGGCCTGAAGAAAATTGGCCGCCGAAGGGCAGCACATGTCCGGTGTAATAGTAGCCACAATGATAAGATCTATATCCTTGGCGGTCAAACCGGCCATATCCAACGCCATGACAGCTGCTTCATAACCTAAATCCGAGGTGGCGACCTCCGGGTCTGCAATTCTTCTCTCGCGAATGCCGGTCCGCTGGACTATCCAATCATCTGTTGTATCCAGGCCCATTTTCTGTAAATCAAAATTCGTCAAGATGGTTGGAGGTAAATAAGAACCGGTGCCAATAATTCTAACAGTATCCATATGTCTTGATACGTATATCCGCTTTCTTTTTAAACCCTATCGTTGCATAAAAAAATCTGCCAAAGTATATTATATTGAAATATTTCATCATGTTAAGCATGTTATACAGAAAATTTAGGAAGGAATTCAGCGTGAATTCCAAAAAACCAAATTTCGTTTGGCATATTTTTTACCCTTTGAGAAAGCCCGCCTACGGCGGACAAGCCGATGATACCCGAATTCCTTGTTGCCAAGGGTTCACTGTAGTTTACAACAGCGTCACCCGTGGACGCCTTAAACTTACGGCCTCCTTGACTTTTACTGCATTAAGGTTTTATTATCATAATAAGTTATTTCCTACAATAATAAGATTTCGGCGGTACAGCTTATCATTAGAAGACTGTCGGAAAATCAATAGGAAGAGGAGAGACAAATCATGCGCACGGTTGAACAACTCTTACAAGTTAAAGGCAGCGACATCTGGTCTATTGTGCCCCAGGCAACAACATACAATGCATTGCAAATCATGGCTGAAAAAAATGTTGGGGCACTTCTTGTCATAGAAAAAGAGAAGCTGGTGGGAATTTTCTCTGAACGTGATTACGCCCGTAAGGTCATCCTGAAAGAGAAATCTTCCAAGAATACATCTGTGGGCGAACTCATGACACGAGAGGTAATTTATATCAATGCCAACTCTACTTTGGAAGAAAGTATGGCATTAATGTCGACCAAACGCATACGCCATTTGCCTGTCTTGAAAAATAACCAGCTAATTGGTATCGTAACCCTTGGCGATGTGGTCAGACAGATCATCTCTGATCAGCAATTTGCCATTCGGGAACTTGAGAAGTACATCACTGGCGGTTAGCATATATAACACTTCAACTCTCAATCTGCGATGCATTCCTTTAGAAGTTCACAAGCGACAGAAGGTTTTTTTCATTTTTCAATGCTATGGTTTCCATTTCTCGGACCTGTGCTGAAAGTTTTGACACGTATGATGTGTCTGTTATGGATTTCAAATTGATTTTTACGTTGCACAGTGCACCCAAAATGGCCGTTCTGGCCATCATGACAGCCACCAACCCGTCGGTAACGGCATTGGGATTGCCTTTTTTCAGTACGATTTCCGCGAGTGTCATGAGTTTTAACGTTTCAGACGCCACCCACAGGGGAACTTCGGCAGCGTGTTTCAACGCCGCCTGAATGGCCCTGGTTCTGGTTGTTGCTTCAGCTTCATTCGTCTTTGACATCTTAAAAGATAAAATCACCTGGTGATATGCCTTAGAATCCCGATCAATACATGCCGATAATTTTACCCGGAATTCGGCAGCTTTACCGGAGATTTCTTTCATTTCTGTTTTGGTTGCTTCAGATCCTTTTCCGCCGGCGGTGAGATTGGCAACCATTTCAACGAGACCGGCAGCAGAGGCCGCAGCCAGGGCTGAGATACTGCCGCCGCCCGGGACCGGATCACTCGAGGCGGTTCTGTCCAAAAACGCATTCAATTTCATTTCAATCAACATTATTTTTCCCCTAATTTTTATCCAATGAATCTGATACGAGTTTTTCGATCATTGCGTCGTCGGGAATAAACGGGAGCGTGATGTGATTCTGTTTTGGGTCATCCAGGTTGAAAGCGATGCTGGTTTCAATGGCGTTTTTATTTCTGGCCCAAGCCCTTCGGGCAACACCACCCATGACATCCCATGTTATGGCCCGGCGGATGATATTATCCACATGGTCGCTCCCATCCAGAACCAGACCAAAACCGCCGTTAATGGCTTTTCCGATACCCACACCACCACCGTTGTGCAGGGAAACCATACTCATACCCCTTGAGGCATTTCCTGCAAAGCACTGGATTGCCATCTCTGCCATAACATTGCTGCCGTCTTTGATATTGGCGGTTTCCCTGAAAGGCGAATCTGTTCCGCCTGTGTCGTGATGATCCCGGCCCAGCATAACAGGGCCGATGTCACCATTACGGACCATGTCATTAAATTTCAGGGCAATCTTCATCCTGCCCGGGGCGTCCTGGTAAAGGATTCTGGCCTGGGTTCCAACCACAAGTCGGTTTTTCTTTGCATCCCGGATCCAGATATAATTGTCTTTGTCCTGAAAGCGTCGCTTTGGATCGATGCACGACATGGCGGCCTGGTCGGTCTTTTCGAGGTCTTCGGGCTTTCCAGTGAGGCAAACCCATCTAAATGGGCCGTAACCATAGTCGAACATCATGGGTCCCATGATATCTTCCACGTAGGATGGAAAGATAAATCCGTCCATAGCGTTCTTACCGTTCTTGCAGATTTCCGTGACACCCGCATCAAATACAGCTTTTAAAAAGCTGTTCCCATAGTCAAAAAAGTAGGTGCCGCGGTTGACAAGAGTCTTAATGAGTTCGTAATGACACTTCAGAGAAATGTCCACCATCTTCTTGAATCCGTTGTGATCGGTCTTTAGCATTTTAGTGCGTTGTTTGAATGTCAGGCCTTGAGGACAATAGCCGCCGTCATAGGCCACATGGCAGGACGTTTGGTCGGAAAGGAGATCTATGGGAATATTGGTTTTCACCGCATATTCGAGCAGGTCGACGATGTTACCGTAAAAAGCGATGGCGATGCTGCTCTTTTTCTCTTGGTATTCCTTTGCCAAAAGGAAGGCGTTGGCCGGCGTATCGACAACTTTGGTTACCCAGCCTTGATCGTGTCGGGTTCGGATTCGAGAGTCGTCGACCTCAGCAATAATTCCTACCCCCTTGGCTATTTCCACAGACTTTCCCTGTGCGCCGCTCATGCCTCCGAGACCGGAGGACACAAAGAGATGTCCGGTAAGATCGCCCTCGGCAGACATTCCAAATTCTCTACGAGCGGCGTTCAGGATGGTACTGTAAGTCCCGTGAACGATCCCCTGTGGTCCAATGTACATCCATCCACCGGCGGTCATCTGGCCGTAGTTGGCCACTCCCAGTGCCGCTGCCCTGTGCCAGTTTTCCTGGTCGTCAAACATTCCCACCATGAGGCCGTTGGTTATAATAACTCGCGGGGCATCGGGACTGGATGCAAAAAGACCCAATGGGTGACCGGATGAAACCACCAGTGTCTGCTCCCGGGTGAGTTTTTCCAGATAGCGTTTGATCAGTAGATACTGCATCCAGTTCTGACAAACCTGACCGGTTTCGCCATAGGTGACCAGTTCGTAAGGGTAGAGCGCAATATCAAAGTCCAGGTTGTTGTCTACCATCACCTGTAGGGCGCGACCTTCAAGACACTGTCCCTTGTACACATCAATGGGAAGACCGGTGATCCTGCCGGGAGGTCTTAAGCGGTATCCATAAATTCTCCCGCGTGTCAGTAATTCGTCGAGAAATTCGGGGGCCAATATATCGTGCCAGTGTTCAGGGATATATCTGAGGGCGTTTTTTAGGGCCAGGACGGTGTCACTTTTTGAAAGCGAAAAATGTCTCTTGGGAGCCCTGCGAATGTCATCGACAAATTCCGGCATGTCGGGTAGGTCATCCAATATGCTTTCAAGCTTTATGGTCATTGCATTTGATGTGTCGATATTATGGATCATTTTAGTATCTCTTTTATGAAAAAGGTGGGTAAATTTTACGGATTGCTGCATCAATGTTTTATATACCACAATTTTCGATCCAGAGACAGGGCAAACCCATATGAACTCAGTGTAAGAGCATTCGATTTCCAATACGATGTGAGCGCTCCACGACAGCGTGTATCTCTTTCCAACCGACTGAAACTTGTGCTTAACCACCCGTAAGCCCGAGCCGTGCCTGAGTTATTTAGAAACATTTATCGCTAAATTATCCCATCGATTGTTTAAGTGATCATTTCATTCGGTTCGGGCCAACGCGTGCTAAAGCCCTTCGAACAGTCATTCGGTTTTCAAGAGAAACATGCCGTCGCTTCGCTGCACCAGAATCAAATGCATTTGCACTGCGTTTATCCGGGTTAATTCTTGACACACAGCCTGAATATTTGTAATGGTTTCACAACATGATTTTATCTTTGATAAATAAAAAACCCTGACTCCTGAAATACTTAAGAAAAGAGAAGAAAATGGAACTTGATCAAATAATGGAATCATATGGTTTCAAGGTATCATCGAGCTGCAGTGGTTTCGAGTGGTATGTCAAAGAAGTCGAGTATAAAGGAAATAACGCCTTTGTCACCATAACCGCCGATGATGAACTTCATTTGCCTGAATCCCTAGTCGAACCGGTAGTTGTAAATATTACAGACCACAATTCCGGTAATGAACTTGAAACGCCTCAACGTTTTGAGTCTTTAAAATCCTATCTGGATACGCTTAATCCTCCAACCTGAAATTTTTCTGACCGTGAGATGGAATACAGCAATTTGGAAAGCAAAACGTTTCCCTCTCTTTTGACTTTTGCCGCATATAATTCGTTCAAAGCGCCTGATTTGGACATCTTTGCAAAAGCCAATGCCATCTCTTGGTCTATGGTGTCCGACATGGTTTATCCGCCTTTAGCTAATGGTTTCATAAAAACTTAGTAAAGTGACTTTTTATAGTTGGATACTTGGGTAATCCCTACGAGAAAAGTAAACCGTAATTTTTATAAAATCGTCAAGAATAAAACATAATAAATTGCTCTTTCGGATCACCTATGTTACTCAAGTAAAAAACAAATCTCATCGTTGCATAAATACCTGAATCTTGCATAGACAATCTTGAATCGATTCAATAAATATAATCTTATCACCCACTCAATTGGTTAGACTTTTATCGCATCAAATTTTTTTTACCTAAATCCTTATTTGACGGGCTTTTACTTGTTGACTTTATAATTTTGTTGCTGTAACCCGTAAAAAAGAGGGACAATATATAAATGAACCATTAAGTAAAAAAGGAGGGAGCAAATGACAAAAGCAGAATTGGTCGAAATTATGGCAAAGGATGCGAACATTTCTAAAGCTGCAGCTGGTGTCGCCCTGGAGTCTTTTATGACAAACGTTACAAAAGCGCTGAAGAAAAAAGACGG
>Ga0210123_1000401_pt1 | contig 27552 bp, 9 predicted proteins | sample Muzzi_PWB_D2_FD_185535 | JGI IMG/M metagenome (GOLD analysis project Ga0210123, IMG submission 185535) | Wetland microbial communities from San Francisco Bay, California, USA, that impact long-term carbon sequestration - Muzzi_PWB_D2 (SPAdes) | ecosystem: Environmental > Aquatic > Marine >... | reverse complement strand
GGTGCTCCCGCCAGTAGGCGAGCTGCTCCTCCAGCACCTCGCCCGCCATCCACCGGCGCTGCCAGGCGGCGAAGTCCGCGTACTGGATCGGCAGCTCCGGCAGGTCGGCCGGCGTGCCCTCGACCCGCGCCTGGTAGAGACGCAGCAGGTCTCCCACCAGCACCCCCTCGGCCCAGCCGTCGTGGACCAGGTGGTGCTCGCACTGGGCCAGGCAGTGGTCGTCCTCTCCCATGCGCACCAGAACGGCCCGCAAGAGCGGCCCCTGGGCCAGGTCGAAGGGCGCGCGCCCCTGGAGCAGCACGATCCGCTCCAGCTCCCGCTCCCGACGCTCCGGGTCGAGCCCCCGGAGGTCGGCGAAGCCGAGCCGGAACGGGAAGGGAGGATGGACGATCTGCACCGGCTCGCCGTCGATCTCGGGGAACCTGGTGCGCATCACCTCCTGCCGCTCCACGAGGTCGGAGAACGCCCCCTGGAGGGCGCCCACCCGGAACGGCCCACGGATGCGGATCGCCCGCGGCACGTGGTACGAGGTGCTCTCCGGCTCCAGTCGTGCCAGGAACCAGAGCCTCTCCTGGGAGAAGGAGAGCGGCAGCGGCCGGTCCCGCGGAACCCGGCCCACGGGCGGCAGGGTGGGCTCGCTCCCCGAGCGCACCCGGGCGGCCAGATCGGCCACCGTCGGCGCCTCGAACAGGCTGGCGAGCGGCAGCTCCACGCCGAAGGCGTCCCGGACCCGGGCCACGAGCTGGGTGGCCAGGAGCGAGTGCCCTCCCAGCTCGTAGAAGTCGTCCTCGATCCCCACCCGGTCGAGCCCGAGAAGATCGCTCCACAGGTCGGCGAGGAGAGTCTCGGTCGCGTCCCGGGGCGCCGCGTACTCCCCTCCCCACGCCTCGCGCCGGCCGTCCGGCTCCGGCAGGGCGGCGCGATCGACCTTCCCGGCGGAGGTCAGCGGCATCCGGTCGAGGACGACCCACGCCCGCGGCACCATGTATTCGGGGAGACGGCCACGGACGTGGTCGCGGAGCGCCGCCGGCGTGGGTTCCCGCCCGGGCTCGGCGACGAGATAGGCCACCAGCCGGGGCGCCCCTCCCGGACCGTCCTTGCGCGCCAGGACCACGCACTCGCGCACGTCGGGATGGTCGATGACCGCGCCTTCCACCTCCACCGGCTCGACCCGGTAGCCGCGGACCTTCACCTGCTGATCGGCGCGCCCCCGGAACTCGAGCTCTCCTCCGGGGAGGAGCCGTGCCAGGTCCCCCGTGCGGTACATGCGCCCGCCGGGCCGTGCGCTCCACGGGTCGGGAACGAAGCGCTCCGCCGTCAACCGGGGGTCACCGGCGTAGCCTCGGGCAACGCCCTCGCCACCGATCCAGAGCTCTCCAGGCACGCCGACCGGCAGCACCCGAAGCCTCGGGTTCAGGACCTGGGCCCTGGTACCCCGGATCGGGCTGCCGATGGGCGGCTCCCGCCAGGGCTCGTCGGCGGAATCGACGACGAGGTCGCACCGGGTGACCACCACGGTCGTCTCGGTCGGGCCGTAGCTGTTGACCAGAGGGACTTCGTCGACCCGAGCCAGCCAGTCGCGCACCGCCCCCGCGGGCGCCGCTTCCCCGCCGAGGATGACCAACCGCACCGTGGTGGGTACCAGTGCGCCCTTCGCGACCGCCGCCGCCAGCTCGCGCCAGAAGGCGGTCGGCAGGTTGAGAACCGTGAGCTCGAGCTCGGCCGCCCGGCGAAGGAAGTCCTCCGCCGAGACGAGCATCGCCTCGTCGCGAAGCACCAGGGTCGCTGCCGAGACCAGAGCACCGAAGATCTCCTCCACGCTGCCGTCGAACGCCGGCGAGAAGAACTGGAGCGCCCGATCCGTCGGACCGAGGGCGTAGGCCTCCCGGGCGTCGGCGACGAAGGCGGCAAGGGAGCGGTGACTCACTTCGACGCCCTTCGGCCGGCCGGTGGAGCCGGAGGTGTACATGACGTAGGCGGCCTGCTCCGGGTCGGCTACGGCCGGTTCCTCGGCTCCATGGCTCGGCACCGGCTCCGCCGCCCCGACCTCCTCCACCAGCACCAGCCGGTCGGCCTCCACCGGAAGCGAAGGCGTGTGGCTTCGGCGCGTCACCACCAGGTCGGCACCGGCGTCGGCCAGGGTCGCCCCGATTCGTTCCGGCGGGTGGTCGAGGTCGATCGGCAGATAGGCGGCACCGACCCGGAGCACCGCGAGCACGGCCCCCACCATCTCGGGCGAGCGCTCGAGGCAGACGGCGACGCGCCGGGGCCGTCGGGTGCCCCGGGAAGCCAGCTCCACCGCCAGACGGGCGCTCCAGGCAGCGAGCTCGCCGTAGGTCCACGTGCGCTCGCCCGCCACCACCGCGGGATGGTCGGCGTGGCGCTCCGCGACCTCCAGGAGCCGGGGGACCACCCCGCCGCTCCAGGGCTCGGCCGGCCCACCCCAACCGCGGCTGACGATCTCCGCCCTCTCGGCCTCGTCGAGCAACGGCAGGTCGTCCAGCGCGCGCTCCGGGTCCGCCACGGCCGCCTCCAGCAGGATCCGCCACTGGCGCAGGAAGCGCTCGGCGGTCGCCTCGTCGAACAGATCGACCGCGTACTCGAGAGCTGCGGCGAGGCCCGCCCTGCCGAAGCTCCCCCGCGGCTCGACCCACAGGGCGAGATCGAAGTCGGAGCGCTCCCGGGGAAGCGGCACCTGCTCGAGGCGGAGGCCCGGTAGCTCGAACGGCGGTGCCGGCGTGTTCTGAAGCACCAGGGCCACCTGCACCAGCGGCGCGTGCCCGGGGGTGCGCCGGGGCTGGAGCGCCTCGAGCAGCCGCTCGAAGGGCAGGTCCTGGTGGGCGTAGGCCGCGAGCGTCCCCTCCCGGACCCGATCGAGGGTCTCGCCGAAGCTCCGCGCTCCGTCGAGCCCCACGGGCAGGGCGAGGGTGTTGACGAAGAACCCGATGAGCGGCCGGATCTCGGAGCGCGTCCGATTGGCGGTGAACGTGCCCACGTTGAAGTGGCCCTGGCGCGACCACGCCCGCAGCAGGGCGCCGTAGCCGGTGAGGAGGGTCATGAAGAGGGTCGCGCCCCGTTCCCGTCCCAGCCGGTCGAGCCCGTCCGCCAGGGCGTCCGGCACGAGCGCCTCGACCCGCCTTCCGCGCGCTCCGCGGGCGGGGGACCGGGGCCGGTCGGTGGGCAGCTCGAGGACCGGGTCGCTCTCCGCCAGGGCCCCCCGCCAGTGGTCGACCAGGGCCTCTCCCGCCGGGCCCTCGAGCCACTCCCGCTGCCAGAGGGCGTACTCCGCGTACTGGAGGTCGAGCTCCGGCAGAGGCGAGGGCGCGCCCTCTGAAAACGCGCCGTAGAGCGCGGCGATCTCTTCGAGCAGCACGCCCAGAGACCAGCCGTCCGCCACGATGTGGTGAAGCACCAGGGTCAGCAGATGCTCCTCGTCGCCCAGACGGATCAGGGCGGCGCGGACCAGCGGCCCGCGGGCGAGGTCGAACGGCACGCGGGCGAGATCGGCGCTCAGGCGGCGGGCGGTCTCCCCGCGCCCGGCCTCGCGGAGAGGCCGCAGATCGAGCCGGGATAGCGACCGGCGGCGACCGGAGCCGACCTCGGCGACGCTCTGGACCGGGCCCGCCGGGCCGGCCGGGAAGGTGGTGCGGAGCGCCTCGTGTCGCCGGACGACCTCGGCGAGCGACCGCTCGAGCGCCTCGGCGTCGAGGCACCCCTCGAGGCGCACCGCCATGGGCAGGGTGTGGGCCGCGCCCGGCTCCATCTGGTCGAGGAGCCAGAGACGCTCCTGGGAGAACGAGAGGGGCACGCTGCCGCGCCGCTCCACCCGACGGATGGGAGGCGCCCCCTGGACCCCTCCCCGACGCGCCGCGGACGCCCGGGCGGCCAGGCCGGCCACGGTCGGCGCCTCGAACACCTCTCGCAGCGGAATCTCGACGCCGAAGCCACGGCGCAGCTCGGCGACCACCGAGGTCGCCAGCAGGGAGTTCCCGCCGAGAAGGAAGAAGTCCTCGCTCCGGCCGACCACCTCGCGCCCCAGCAGCCGGGCGAAGATCCCGGCGACCAGCTCCTCCTCGGGGCCGCGCGGTGGCTCGGATCCGCTCGCCCCCCGCTCCTGCTCCGGAGCCGGCAGGGCACGCCGGTCGAGCTTGCCGGAGGGCGTCCGGGGCAGATGCTCGAGGACGGTCCAGAGCTCCGGCACGTGGGAGGCGGGCAGCCTCCCGGCGACCCAGTTCTCGAGCTCCTCGGCCGGCGGTCCGCCGGCGCTCCCGCCCACGAACGTCACGTAGGCGGCGAGCCGCTCCGGCTCCGCCCGGCCCTCGCGCCGGCTCACCACGACCGCCTCGTCGACCCCCGGGTGGGCTGCGATCGCCGCCTCGACCTCCGCCGGCTCGATCCGGTGCCCCCGCACCTTCACCTGGCGATCGACCCGGCCGAGGAACTCGAGCTCCCCGGAGGCGAGCCACCGCACCAGATCGCCGGTCCGATAGCGGCGCGCGCCGGCCCCTCCCGACGGATCGGGGACGAAGCGCTCGGCCGTCTGGGACGGCCGCCCCAGGTAGCCCCGGGCGACCCCCAAGCCCGCCAGCAGCAGCTCGCCGCCGACGCCGATCGGCACGGCCGACCCGGACCGGTCGACCACGGCACAACGGACCCCCGGAAGCGGCCGCCCGACGGGGAGGGACGCGCCCGCCTCGGACCTTCCGGCGCCGGCCGGGCGAACCCGGTGGAGCGTGCTGGTGATCGTCGTCTCGGTGAGGCCGTAGGCGTTCGCCAGCTCCACCCCGTCGCCCGCCGCCCGGTGCCACTCCGGGAGCCGCGCCGCGGACGCCCGCTCGCTGCCCACCACCACCAGCCGCAGCCCCTCCGGCAGGCGCTCGCGGGTCCGCTCGAGCTCGGCCACCCAGAGATGCCAGACGGAGGCCGGGAGATTGAGCACGGTGACGCCTTCCCGCCGCACCCACCCCGCGAGGTCTGCCACCGCCTCCGCCGACGAGCCCTGGGCGAGGACCAGGCAGCCGCCGGTGAGCCAGGTGGGAAAGATCTCCTCGGCCGCCACATCGAAGGCGAGGGAGTGGAGCTGGAGCACCCGGTCCGCCGACGTGAGGCCGTACTCCCCCGCCACCACCCGCGCGTGGGCCACGAGGCTGCGGTGCGGGACCGCGACCCCTTTGGGCCGGCCGGTGGAACCCGAGGTGTAGAGGACATAGGCGAGGCTTTCGAGATGGGGCGGATGGCGCGGATGGGGCGGATGCGAAGACGCACTGTCCGGGATGCCGCCTTCGGCATCGGTTGCGCGCTCCGCCAGCTCGTCCAGCACCAGCATCGCCACCCCGGCTCCCTCGAGCCGGGGAACGGCGGCCATCGAGGTCACGACCCGCGCCACTCCGGCGTCGGCGATCAGCCACCGGAGGCGTTCGTCTGGAAGCGCCGGATCGAGGGCGACGTACGCCGCCCCGGCTCGCCAGACGCCGAGGAGGGTCGCCACCGTCCACGGGGAGCGCTCCGCCAGCACCCCGATCCGACACTCGGGTCCAGCGCCCTCCTGCCGGAGCTTCGCCGCCACGGCGTCGGCCCGGGCGAGGAGATCCCCATAGGTCCAGGCCTCCTCGCCGCAGACGATGGCCGGACGCTCCGCCCAGCGCTGGGCCGCCCGCTCCAGAGCCTCGGGAAGCGTCACCCCGTCCGCGCGCCGCGGCGGCTCCGGGTCGGCCGGCGGGAAGCGGCCCGTGCCCAGGGCGAGAATCTCCTCCCGCTCGGCCTCCGGCAGCACCTCGAGCTCGGACAGACGCCGCGTCGGATCGTCCGCCGCCGAGGCGAGCAGGGTCTCCAGGTGCCCCAACATGCGCTCGACGGTCCCCCGACCGAAGAGATCGGCGCTGTACTCGAAGCTGGCGACGGTCCCATCGGGGCCGACCGCGAAGGAGAGCGTCAGGTCGAGCTGGGCAGCGCCGGTGTCGACATCCACCAGCTTCGCCTCGACGCCCGGCATGGAGAGGCCGCTCCCGGCCCCGTCCCCCTGCCCTCCCGGAGCCGCCAGCAAGTCGGGGGCGATCATCACCGAGTAGAGCGGGTTCTCACCCGGCGAGCGCTCGCTCCCGAGCTCGGCGACCAACCGCTCGAACGGCACATCCGCGTTGGACTGGGCCTCGAGGACGACCTCGCCGGTGCGACGGAGCAGCTCCTCGAAGGTCGGGTCCCCCGAGAGATCCAGCCGGAGCGCCAACGTGTTGACGAAGTTGCCGACCAGGCCCTCGATCTCCGGGCGCCTGCGGCCGGCAAACGGGGTGCCCACGATCAGATCGTCCTCACCGGTGGAGCGCTGGAGGAGGGCGGCGAAGGCCGCCAGCCAGACGGTGAACGAGCTGGTCCCCGCCTGCGCCAGGCCGGCCAGGCTCTGCGCCACCTCGCTCGGCAGCGTCCGGGAGCACCTCCCGCCGCGCCAGGTGCGCCGCGCCGGCTTCGACCGATCCGCCGGCAGGGCGAGCTCTGGCAGGAGCCCTTCCAGCCGGCTCCGCCAGAAGTCCATCTGAGCCTCCAGGCGCTCGCCCTCGAGCTGGGCCGCCTGCCACACGGACCAATCGGCATACTGGACCGGAAGCTCCGGAAGCTCCGCGTCACCACCCTGCTCCGCCACCCCGTAGAGGCGCCCCACCTCCGAGATCAGCACCTGGAGGGACCACCCGTCCGCGATCAGATGATGGAGACAGAGGAAGAGGGTCGACTGCCGCGCTCCGAGGCGAACGAGAACGGTCCGCCAGAGCGGGCCCCGCCCGAGGTCGAAGCGGGCCCGCGCGAGCTCCGCCATCCGGCGGCGGGCCTCCCGGGAGCGGGTCGCCGGAGCGAGCCCGGTGACGTCGACCACCGGCAGCCGGCGGCCGGTGGTCGCCTCCGGCGGTGCGATCTGCTGCCGGGGTGTGCCGTCGTCTCCCCCCACGAAGACCGTGCGCAAGGCCTCGTGACGACGCTCTACGCTGTCGAGACAGGCGGCGAGCCGGGCGGCCCCCATCTCACCCTCGAGCTCGACGGCGCCGGCCATGTGGTAGGCCGGGCTCTCGGGGTCGAGCTCCACCAACAGCCAGATCTGGCGCTGGGGATCCGACAGCGGTGCGCGCGAGCGGTCGCCGTCGCGCCGGGGGATGGTGTCCCCGGTCGTTCCCTGCTTCGCCACCAGCCGCTGCACCAGCGCATCGAGCTGATCCGGCGACAACCCGGGCAGATCCTGCAGGGGATCGTTCATTGACGCTCCATTCGTTTCGTGCGCGGTAGCGGCCACGGAGCCGGATCGATCCCACGCAGAGCTGCCGCGGATCGCATGGCCCGCACGGCTCGCATGGGTCGACGGCTACGGCGGCTACGGCGGATCACGGCCAAACGGTCGAAGGGGAGTGGTTCATTGAATCTCGCTCAAAACAGTGGCTGCCACCTCCGGCTCCGCCCCGGCCAGGAGCGCCCGGGCAATCTCCACCCCCAGCGCGGCCACCGTCGGTGCCTCGAAGATCGTCCGGAGGGGCAGCTCCACGCCAAAGGTGGCGCGGAGGCGGCTCTGCAACCTGTGCGCGAGCAGCGAGTGCCCCCCCATCGCAAAGAAGTCGTCGTGTACGCCCACCGGGTCTCGGCCCAGCAAGTCGGCGAAGATCGCGGCGATCGCTTGTTCGAGGGGAGTGCGGGGGGCGACCGTGACCGCGGCTTCGCGCCGCCGGGCGGCCATCTCCTCCAGGGCCCCCCGGTCGACCTTCCCATTCGAGGTGAAGGGCAGCGCCGAAACCGGGACAGTCTCGGAGGGCACCAGGTGGCCCGGCAGCCGACCCTCCAGATAGGCCCGGAGCTCCGTCTCCGGGACCGGTTCCGCCTCCCAGACCACGCACGCCGCCAGTCGGCGGTCGGCGCCACCTCGGCCCACCGGGACCACCGCCGCACGCCGCACACCGGGATGGCTTTCGAGAGCGCTCTCGACCTCCCCTGGCTCGACCCGGAAGCCCCGCACCTTGAGCTGACGATCGAGGCGCCCCAGGTACTCGAGCTGACCGTCCGGACGGAGGCGCACCCGGTCCCCGGTCCGGTAGAGACGGGACCCGGGCACACCGAACGGATCGGGCACGAAGCGCTCCGCGGTGAGGGCCGGCCGGCCGAGGTAGCCCCGGGCCAGGCCGTCTCCCCCCAGGTGGAGCTCGCCGACCGTGCCCCGGGGAACCAGCGCCAGGCGGCGGTCGAGCACCAGCGCCCGGGTGCCGGGGAGCGGCCGGCCGATGGGAGGAGCCCCCTCCCCGGAGCCCACCAGGGCACCGGTCGAGTAGGTGGTGTCCTCCGACGGCCCGTAGAGGTTGCGCACCACCGGCGGCCGGGCCACCTCCTGGATTCGCCGGACGAGCTCCCGGGGCAGAGGCTCGCCCGCCAGATTGACGGCGCGCACACCGGCAGGAAGATCGGCGCCGTGGAGCAGCTCGGCGGCGACCGACGGAACCGTGTTGACCAGCGTGACTTCGCCCGCCGCCGCCAGAGTGCCGAGGGCCAGGGCGTCGTCGGCCAGGACCACGGCCCCTCCCAGACTGAGGGGTACGAAGAGCTCGAACACCGACAGGTCGAAGCAGACCGAGGTGGCGGCGAGCACACGGGAGAGCTCCTGCTCTGCGAACTGCTCCCCGGCCCACTCGACCAGGGCCAGAGCGCTCCGGTGCTCGATCGCCACCGCCTTGGGCCGGCCGGTCGACCCGGAGGTGTAGATCAGGTAGGCGAGGTGGCTCGGATCGGCGTCCGGCCGCTCGGCGGACGGTGCGATCCTCCCGTCGGTCGACGCCTCCACCTCCGCCAGGGTCACCTTCCGGGCCGCACCGGAGGGGAGGCGCGCGGCGAGAGCGTCGGAGGTCACCACCGCCGTCACCGCGGCGTCTTCCACCATCCAGGCCAACCGCTCGGCCGGGTACGCCGGATCGAGGGGGAGGTACGCCGCGCCGGAACGGAGCACCGCGAGGAGCGTCGCGACGAGGTCGGGCGAGCGCTCCAGGCAGACGGCCACCACACGCTCCGGACCGGCCCCCAGCGCGCGGAGGCCTCCGGCGAGGAGGGCGACCCGCTCGGCGAGGTCCCGGTAGCTCCAGCGCACGCCCCCGCCGATGACGGCCACCGCGTCCGGTGTCCGGGCAGCCTGGGACAGCACGCCCTCGTCGAGGGCTCGACGAGGAGCCGGTGCCACGTCGTCGCCCCGGCCCGCGGCCAGGAGCTCGTCGCGCTCCGCCACGGACAGGAGCGGCAGCTCCGAGACGCGGCGCCCAGGCTCTTCGGCAGCCGCCAGAAGCAGGCGACCGAACCGTTCGATCATCCGCTCGCCGGTGACCCGATCGAAGAGCTCCGCATCCAGCTCGGCGAGCACCGCCAGCTCACCCGCGCTCCGGCGGACGGCCAGGGTGAGGTCGAACTTGGCGGTGCCGGTGTCGATCTCCTCGACCCGAGCCTCGAGACCGGGCAAGACCGGCGCCCGGAGCGGCTCTTCCAGCAGGACCATCACCTGGAAGACCGGGTTGTGGGAGAGGTCGCGGGGCGGCTCGAGATCCTCGACCAGTCGCTCGAACGGCACCTCCTGGCGGGAGTAGGCGTCGAGGGCCGTGGCCCGCACCCGGCCGAGCAGCTCTTCGACCGTCGGATCGTCCGCCAGGCTGCACCGCAAGGGCAGCGTGTTGACGAAGAAGCCGATCAGCCCGCCGAGCTCCGGCCGCGTGCGCGCCTCGACCGGCGTCCCGACCACCACCTCGTCCTCCCCGGAGAGGCGCCCCAGGAGAGCGAAGGCGGCGGCGGCCACGGTCATGAAGAGGGTCGTGGCGCTCTGCCGTGCCAGGTGCTCGGCGGCGGCGGCGGCCCCGGCTGGAAGCGGCCGGAGCAGCCGCTCGCCCCGGAACGCGGAGACCGCCGGCCGGGGCCGGTCGGTGGGCAGCTCGAGCACCGACGGCGCGCCCTCGAGCCGCTCTCTCCAGGCGTCGACGGCGCGTTCGAGCGTCGGTCCCGACGCCTGGCGCCGCTGCCAGAGCGCATAGTCGGCGTACTGGATCGGCAACGGCGGCAGCACAGCGGCGTCCCCGCCGGCCAGGGCCCGGTATCCGGCCCCCAGCTCGGCCACCAGCAGCTCGAGGGAGGCCCCGTCCGACACCGCGTGGTGGAGGATCGCGAGCAACTGGTGCTCGTCCGCCGCCAGGGCGAGGAGCCGGAACCGGGCCAGGGAGCGGCCGCCGAGATCGAACGGCCTCCTGGCCTCGCCGAAGGCCACGCGCTCGGCCTCCTCCGAGGCCCGGGACCCCAGACCGGAGAGGTCGATCACGGGCAACCGACCCGCCGCCACCTCGTCCGGGCCGGCGACCCGCTGGATCGGCTCGGTCTCTCCGGTCGAGCCCGCGACCGCGCGCTCGGCGAACCCGGTGCGGAGGGCTTCGTGGCGCCCGACGACCCTCGCCAGGGCCGCGGCGAGGGCCGGCCGGTCGAGGAGGCCGGACAGGCAGAGCCGCCCCGGCACATGGTAGACGGCCAGCCCCGGCCGCAGCCGGTCGAACAGCCAGAGCCGCATCTGACCGAACGAGAGCGGCAGCTCCCCGCCGTCACCGTCGCGCGCCGCGATCGGTCCTCCGCCCGCCGCCTCCGGGTCGTGACCGGCGGAGGCGGCCATCACCTCCCGCGCTCGCCGGGCCAGGGCCGCGGGGGTCGGATTGGCGAACAGATCGCTCACCGGAAGCTCGACGCCCAACGCCTCCGCGAGCTCGAAGCGGAGCCTCATGGCGAGGAGGGAGTGCCCCCCGAGGGCGAAGAGGTCGTCCTCGGGGCCAACCCGTTCGAGCCCCAGCAGACGAGCGAAGAGCGCGCAGACGACCTCCTCGTCCGCCGAAGCGGGTGCCCCGGGAACGGGGCCTCCGGGGCCTCCGGGGTCGGCGGGGCCGGCGGGGTCGGCGACGGGGACCGGTGGCGCGGGGAGCGCTCCCCGGTCGACCTTGCCGTGGGGGGTCCGCGGCAGGGCCGGGAGCACGACGACCGCGGACGGCACCAGGTAGGCCGGCAGAGCGCGGGCGAGAGCACGCTGCAGACCCTCCCCGTCCGGTGCCGGCTCACCGGCCACGCCCGTGACGTAGGCCACCAGCCGGCCGCCCGGCGTGTCGCTCCGGAGCACCACCACCGCCTCCCGCACCCCGGCCTCGGCGAGAAGCGCGGCCTCGATCTCCCCCGGCTCGATGCGGTGGCCCCGGAGCTTCACCTGGTGGTCGAGGCGGCCGAGGAAGCGGAGCTCCCCGTCGCCGCCCCGCCGGACCAGGTCGCCGGTACGGTAGAGCCTGGCGCCCGGCCTCCCCGGCCCCCCCGGCTGGTCACTGAACGGATCGGGCACGAACCGCTCGGCGGTGAGTCCGGGGCGCTCCAGGTACCCACGGGCCAGGGCGCCCCCGCCCAGCACCAGCTCGCCCGCGACCCCCGGGGGAACCGGCTCCAGCCGGGCGTCCACCACGTGGGCGCGCTTGCCCGCAAGCGGGCGGCCGATCGGCGGCTCCCCCGGCGCGCCCGGCTCGACGAGCGCCTCCGTCGAGTAGGTGGTGTCTTCGGACGGACCGTACAGGTTGAGCAGGCGGGTCACGCCGCCCCGGGCGTGGACCCGGCGGGCCAGGGCACCCGGGAGTGCCTCGCCGGCCAGGTTCACGGCCAGCACCGACGCCGGCCAACCCAGGGAGTCGACCAGCTCGGCGGCGACCGAGGGTACGGTGTTGACCAGAGTCACCCGCTCCCGGTCGGGCAGCTCCGGCAACCGCAGGGCGTCCCGGGCCAGGATCACCGTGCCGCCGGCGGCGAGCGGTACGAACAGCTCGAAGACCGACAGATCGAACGAGACGGCCGTGGCCCCCAGCACCCCCGCCAGCTCCCGGTCGCTGAACGTCGCCCGGGCCCAGGCCAGGAGGAGGGCCGCCGACCGGTGCTCGATGGCCACCCCTTTGGGCCGCCCGGTGGAGCCGGAGGTGTAGATCAGATAGGCCAGGTTCTCCGGCAGGGGGCGCCGGACCCGGGAGGGATCGGACGGTGGCTCGGCACCGGAGCAGGGTGCGTCGAGGTCGACCCACGGCGCGGTTTCGGGCGCCCGCCCCCGCAGCGCCGACCGTGTCACCACCGCCCGAAGCGTCGCGTCTCGGGCCAGAAGCTCCAGACGCTCGGCCGGCAGCTCCACCGGAAGAGGTACGTAGACGCCGCCGGCCTCGAGCACCCCGAGGAGCGACGCCACCAGGAAGACCGAGCGCTCGAGACAGACCCCCACCCGATCCTCCGGCCCGATCGGGCGGACATCGAGAGACCGCAGCCGCTCCGCCACCTCCGCGGCCAGGGCCCGGAGGCCGGCGTAGGTCCACCGGTCGGTGCCGTCGACCAGCGCCACCCGGTCCGGCGTTCGCGCCGCCTGGGCGAGGAAGCCTTCGTGGAGCAGGTCGGCCACCGGCGGAGGCGCGGGGGTGCCCCGGCCCGCGGCGAGCACCTGGCGGCGCTCGCTGCCGGTCAGGAGCGGCAGGGCCGCCACCGCCCGGTCCGGGGCGTCGACCGCGGCGCAGAGCAGGGTCTCGAGACTCCTGAGCAGCCGGTCGATGGTGGCGGGATCGTAGCGCCCGCTCCGGTACTCGAGGGCGAGGGAGACGCCCCCCGACGCTTCGGCGCCGTAGAGGGTCAGGTCGAGCTGGGCCCGCCGCTCAGGCAGATCGAGGGGCTCGAGCAGCAGCGGGCCGGTGACGAGCCGGGCATCCGGGTCGCCGACGGCGAACGGGCCGAGATCCTGAGCCGCGAACGAGGGCGGCCTCTGGAAGGCGACGAGCACCTCGAACAGGGGGCTGCGATCGGCGGTTCGCCCCGGCCGCAGCCGCTCGGCGAGCTCCGCCGTCCCCAGGCCGGCGTGGGCCAGGGCACCCACGGTCTCGGCCCGCGCGCGGTCGATCAGGGTCAAGAAGTCCGGCTCGCCGGAGAGGTCGGCCCGCAGAGGCAGCGCCTCGACGAAGCAGCCCACCTGCTCCCGGCTCGCCCCCGTCGTCCTCCCCGCCGACGCCACGCCGACCACGAAGTCTTGCTGGCGGCTCCAGCGCCCCAGTAGCGTTTCGAAGCCGGCCAGGAGGGTCGCGAACAGGGTGGCGCCCCGCTCCCGTGCCAGGGAGGTCAGAGCGCCGGTGAGGTCCGAGTCGAGCCGATGTCGGCGGACCCCGCCGGCGTCGGCCGGGGCGGAGGACCGGGCGCCGGGCGCGCGGTGATCGACCGGCAGCTCGAGAGCCTCGGGGGCACCGGCCAGGCGCTTGCGCCAGTACCCCCACAGCCGTTCGCCCTCTTGCTCGGACGGCTGCCCGGACGGCGCTCCGGTCTCGAGGTCGGCACGGGGACCGGCCTCCCCCGGCGGCCGGCCACCGTCGAGGCCCCCGTCTAGGAGAACCCCCAGGTCGCGCACCAGGATCGCCATCGACCAGAGATCGGCCACCAGGTGATGGACGGCCAACAGGAGCGCTCCCGGCCCGCCCCTCTCCGGCTCCTTCGAGCTCCGCAGAGAGACCACGCGCAAGAGCGGCCCCTCCTCCAGGTCGAACGGCCGGTAGGCGTGGTCCGCCAGGCGGCTGGCCAGCCGCTCCTCGCTCCAGCCAGGGGCGTCTTCGATCACCAGCTCCGCCGAGCCGTGGGGCGCGATCCGGCGCCACGGCACGCCCCGATCGACGACGAAGGAGGTGCGGAGCGCCGGGTGCCGGTCGACGAGCCCCTGGAGCGCCCGGGCCAGTTCCTCCGGGGCGGGGCTGGAGCGCACCCGGGCGGCACCGACGATCTGGTAGGCGGTGCTCTCGGGAGAGGCGGCCTGGAGGAACCAGAGCCCCTTCTGGGCCGGTGTCAGCGGGAGGAGCGCCGGCGGGGCGTCGGCGGCAGGCGCGCCCGCCGAGGGACCGGCGCCGGTGCCCGCACTCTCCGGAGCGTCGCCCGGGAGCTCTTCGGTGGCGCAATGGGCGGCCAGCTCCCGGAGGCTCGCCCCCTGGAGCAGCAGATCGAGGGGCAGAGCCAGGCCGAAGGCACCCTCCATGCGGGCGGCGAGATCCACCGCGCCGAGGGAGTCGAGCCCGGCCGCGGACGCCGAGTCGTCCGGAGAGACCGCCACCACGCCGGCCAGCGCCGCCGCCTGACGACAGAGCCACTCTTCGATCACCGCCGCCCGCCCAGCCTCCGGCAACGCGGCGAGGGCCGCCCGGTCGGGGGCCTCCTCCTGCTCTCCTCTCGAGCCGACAGCCCCGGAGCGGGCGACGACGGTGAGCTCGTCCGCCTCGTAGGCGGCACGGCAGGCCCGGCGCTGGACCTTGCCGCTCGAGGTCTTGGGGAGAGACCCGATGCGCAGAAGCACCACCTCGTGGGGCTGCGCCTCGGTCTCGTCGGCGACCGCGCGGGCGACGGCGGCGAGAGCCGCGGGCGCCTCCCGCACGCGGCCCCGGGAGATCTCGTGGGCCACCACCAGGCGCTCCTCGCCGTCCACCTCCACCGGAAAGGCCGCCCCGCCGCCGGGCACCAGGGCGGCATGGCTCGCCTGGGCGGCGCGCTCCACATCCTGGGGATAGACGTTGCGACCGCGGAGGATGATCAGGTCCTTGAGCCGGCCGGTGACGAAGAGCTGCCCGTCGTCCAGGAAGCCGAGGTCGCCGGTCCTGAGGAAAGGACCGTCGCCGTCTGCCAGCGTGCCACCGAAGGTGGCGACCGTCTCCTCCTCGTCCTGCCAATAGCCGGCGGCCACGCTCGGCCCCCGCAGCCAGATCTCGCCCACCCGCCGATCGTCGACCCGACCCAGCGTCTCCGCGTCGACGATCGCCACCTCCAGGCCGCCCCGGGGTCCGCCACAGCCCACCAGCCGGCGCGCCCCGGCGGCGGACGGACGCGCCGTCTCGGAAGGGCCCGATGCGCCCAAGGGCAGGGCTCGGTGACGCTCCAGCTCGGCGGCCGAGTACTCGCCGACCACGGGCGACTGATCGGCCCGGTCTCCCGCGACGAACAGGGTCGCCTCGGCGAGGCCGTAGCAGGGAAAGAACGCCTGGCGACGGAAGCCCTGCTCGCCGAACGCCCGGGTGAAGCGCTCCAGAGTCTCGGCGCGCACCGGCTCGGCACCGTTGAAGGCCACGGTCCAGCTCGTCAGGTCGAGACCCTCCCGGTCCTCGGGCGCGATCCGGCGCACGCACAGGTCGTAGGCGAAGTCGGGACCGCCGCTGGTCGTGGCCCGATAGCGGGAGATCGCCTCCAGCCAGCGTCTGGGCCGTTGGAGAAACGCGGTGGGCGGCATCAGCACGCAGCGCCCCCCCAGCCAGAGGGGCTGGAGCAGGTTGCCGATCAGCCCCATGTCGTGCTGGAGCGGCAGCCAGCCGACGATCACCGACTCCGGCGTCTGGGCGAATGCCTCCCCGATCATTCTTTGGTTGGCGAGGAGTTGGGCGTGGGTGAGGATCACCCCCTTGGGGGATGCGGTGGAGCCGGAGGTGTACTGGAGGAAGGCGGTCCAGCCGGGCTCGACACCCGGGTCCCGCCACTCATCGGCCCGCTCAGCAGCCTGGACCTCCGTGGTGATCTCGTCCGTGGCGAGCCAGGGCAGATCGAGCAGCGGGTCGTCCTCGGCCAGTGGCGCCCCGCGCCGGCCGGAGCGGATGCGCCCGGCGATCGTGGAGTCGGTGAGCACCGCGCGGGGGCCGGAGCTCGCGGCCAGGGCCCGCAGTCGCAGGAGGTTCCGGTTGCGCCGAGGCGGGTAGGCGGGAACGGCGGTCACCCCGGCATAGAGGCAGCCGAAGAAGGCGACCACCAGGTCGATGCCCGACGGGTAGACGAGGAGGGCCTGTTCGCCGGCCAAGCCCACCTCGGCGAGGCGCACCGCGAGCGAGCGGGCGCGGCGGTCGAGCTCGCCCGACGTGAGCCAGTCATCCTCCTCCTCTCCCCCGGAGAGGAAGGTGTAGAGCCGGTGGTCGGGGTTCTCCCGAGCCCGCGCCCGGAGCAGCTCGACGAGGGTGTCGTGCGCCATCGCCCTCACCGGCCCACCGCCTCTCGCACCAACCGGAAGCCGAGGCTGAACCCGTCGTCCTGGGGCCGGTGGGTGTAGCGCAGGGCACACCGCGCGCTGTTGGCGTCGAAGTACCAGCTCCCGCCCCGGATGACCTTGAGGCCGCCGTCGAGGCCCGCGGGGGCTTCGACGGCCGGACCGTCGGGCCCGCGCGGGTCGCGCACCGCGCCGTCCGGCCCGGCCCCCTCGACCTCGTAGGGGCCGTACCAGTCCTCGCACCACTCCCAGACGTTGCCGTGCAGGTCGTAGAAACCCCAGGGATTGGGTGGATAGCTGCCGACCGGCGCCGGCGACTCCCGGTAGGACCCCGGTGGATCCCCGTCGTAGGGGTAGCGGCCGTCGAAGTTGGCCTGATCGGAGGAGAGGCTCTCGCCGGTGGAGAATGGAGTGTCGGTGCCGGCCCGGCAGGCGAGCTCCCACTCGGCCTCGGTCGGGAGTCGGAACCGGCTGCCGGGGGAACGCTCCTCCAGCCGCGCGATGAGCTCCTGGATGGCGAAGTAGCTCACCGTCTCGACCGGGCACCGGGGGCCGCACTCGGGGAACTGGCTCGGGTTGGAGCCCATCACCTCCTGCCACTGCCCCTGGGTCACCTCGTAGCGCCCCAGGTAGAAGCCGCGGGTGATCGTCACCTCGTGGAGCGCCTCGTCCGCCTGGCGTCCGAAAACCTCCGGGCCGCTCCCCATCTGGAAGCTCGACGGCGGCACCCAGAGGAACTCCATCCCGGTTTCCGGCTCACGCCACACTGAAAAGGGAGAAGGCTGGGCCGGGACGGTACACGAGACGATGGAAAAGGCCCCGAGCGCCACGCTCAGAGACCGTAGCCAGCCGGCTAACATCGAATCAACTCTCATCACCTTGGGGTATCGTCGCGAGATCGCACCTGAGCATTTCTGAGCCGTCCCTTCGAGCCCCTCCGAAGGTCCCCGGACCTTGCCGTACTCAGCCATCGCAACCTCGATCCGTGCTCGAACCCACCCAGTGAACCCTCGCTCGCCGGAGAACCCAACCCATGTCCATGGCTCGTGATCTTCGACAAGACATCGTGTATGGGGTGCGCCTGATGGCGCGACAGCGGACATCCACGTTCGTCGCCGTCCTGGCGCTCGCCCTCGGCATCGGAGCCAACAGCGCCATCTTCAGCGTCATCGACCGAGTTCTCCTTCAACCACTCCCCTACGAAAAACCAGAGCGGCTGGTTGCGGTGCGCGAGAGCGTCCCGGAGATGACGGACGTGCTGCCGCTGACCGAGCTCGAGTACTTCGCCATCCACGACCGCGCACGAACCCTCGAGCAGAGCGCCCTCGCCGGCCTGGCCGACGTCACCTTGCTCGAAGGCGACGAGCCCGAGACCTACCCCGGAGCCAGGGTGAGCGCGGACCTCTTCTCTGTGCTCGGTGTCCAGCCCGCCCTCGGCCGGGGGTTCGAGCCGCGGGACACCGAGCCGGGGGCGAGCCCCGCGGTGATCCTCGACTACGACCTCTGGCGGCGACGCTTCGGCGCCGACCCGGACCTGATCGGGCGGACGCTCCGTATCAAGACCTCCACCCTGGTCGGAGCCGGCAACGATCTGGCGACCCAGTACACCGTCGTGGGCGTGCTCCCCGCCGACTTCCGCTCCCCCCTCGAGGACGAAGAGATCTGGATTGCCCGGCCGCTCACCGAGGCGTCCGCCAACCGCTGGTTCCACGGCAACTTCCTGTTCGCCCGGCTCGCCCCGGGGGCGACGGTCGAGCAGGCCCACGACGAAGTGCAGGGGATCCTCGCCGAGGTGGCGCCGGACCACCCGATCCACAAGCGGCCCGGCCGAGGCACGACGCTCCTGCCCCTGCCGGAGCTCCTGGTGCGCAATGTCCGCTCCGGGCTGCTCATCCTCTTCTCCGCCGTCGCCCTGGTGCTCCTCATCGCGTGCGCGAACGTCGCCAACCTCCAACTCGCCGGAGCCCTGGCGCGGGAACGAGAGCTGGCGCTCCGCGCGGCGATCGGTGCCGGGCAGGGCCGGCTCGTTCGCCAGATGCTGACCGAGAGCCTGGTGCTCGCCGTCGCGGGAGCGATCCTCGGCCTGGTCCTGGCCAAGGCCCTCCTCAGGGCGATCGTCGCCTTCAATACCGGGGAGATCCCGCGTCTCGACGAGGTGGCGATCGAACCCAGGGTGCTGGTCTTCACCCTCGCCCTGGCGGTCGTCACCGGACTGCTCTTCGGGCTGCTGCCGGCCTGGCGCGCGTCGCGCCCGGACCTCAACGACGCCCTGCGCACTGGCGAGCGTGCCGGCGGCGGCCTGACCCACGAACGCCTGCGGGGGGCGCTGGTGGTGGCCGAGGTGGCGCTCGCCCTGGTGGTGCTGATCGGGGCGGGCCTGCTGATCCGCAACTTCCGCGACCTGCAGCAGACCGACTACGGCTTCCGCTCCGAGGGCGTGGTGACGATGAAGGTCTCGCTCCCCCAGTCCCGCTACCCGGAGGCGTTCCAGCAGGAGGCGTTCTTCCGCGACCTGGTCGAGCGCGTCCGGGCGCTGCCCGGGGTCCGGGGCGCCGGCGTCGTCAACACGATCCCGCTCACCCGCCTGAACACCGCCACCACGTTCGACATCGAGGGCCGGGTGCGGGAGGAGGGGGAGGTCTTCACCGCCGACTACCGCCTCGCCACCCCCGGGATCTTCCCCACCCTCGGCGTGCCGGTCCTCGAAGGGCGCGGGCTCGAGCCCCAGGACGTACGCTCGCCCCCGCTGGTGATCGTCGTCGACAAGACCTTCGCCGAGACCTACTGGCCCGACGAGAGGGCTATCGATCAGCAGATCGTGCTCCAGGGGATCGACCACCCCGTGCGCATCGCCGGCGTGGTCGGCAACGTGCAGCACAAGGCGCTCTCCCACGAGGCGCGGCCGACCTTCTACCTGCCCTGGCTCAACTCACCTGCCATGACCGTGGTGGCCAAGACCGAGCTGGCCGACCCCATGGTCCTGGCCGACGACCTCCGGAGAGCCGTCCTCCAGCAGGACCGGGAGCAGCCGGTCACGATCACCCCCCTGAGCCAGCTCGAACGGGAGGCGATCGCCCGGCCCCGGTTCAACACGGTGATGCTCGGCCTCCTGGCAGGCGTGGGGCTGCTCCTGGCGCTCCTCGGAATCTACGCGGTGATGAGCTACTCGGTGCGCCAGCGCCACCACGAGATCGGCATCCGCATGGCCCTCGGGGCATCCGGTCGCCAGGTCGTGCGGCAGGTTCTCGCCCGCGGCCTGACGCTGACCACCGTCGGCCTCGCCGTGGGGGTGGGCGTCGCCCTGGCCACCACCAAGTGGATCGAGAGCCAGCTCTTCGGCGTGAGCCCGACCGATGCGACCACCTACGTCACCGCCACCCTGCTGCTCTTCGTCATCTCGGCGGCCGCCGCACTGCTGCCGGCCCTCAAGGCGACGCGGGTCCACCCGACCGTGGTGCTCCGGGGTGAGTGACGCCATGGAGAGCCCTTCGAATCAGGCGACGGCGAGCGCCGCCGAGTACGGCAAGGTGTTCGTGGTGGGCTGCCCTCGCTCGGGCACCACCTGGCTCCACGACATCTTCAAGACCCATCCGGACGCGGTCACCAGCCTCGAGTCCGCCATCCTCGACTGCCTGGTGGCCCCCTGGTGGGAGACCACGCGCGCCGCCCTCGGCGCCTCCGAGAAGGACGGTAAGAGGCTGCGAAGCCAGATGTTCACGATCAGCGAGGGGCTGCTGGTGAGGAACCGTGCCCCCTGGTACCCGGAGTGGCGCAAGACCCTTGTGGACTTCTTCCACAGCCGGGCGGTGTTCCTCGCCTATCACGCCGGCATTCGCCGCCCCCGCAACATCTGGAACCGACAGCGCCTGCCGCTCCTGACCTACCCGCGACTGGTGGAGCTCATCGCCGAGGCCGAGGCCGAGGCCGTCGTCGACGGCGGCCACGAGGAGAAGGTGGCGTGGATCGCCCGCCGGATCTTCGACGACTACTTCCGCGCCCGAGGGGGCGGACCGGACCAGGTCTTCGTCGAGAAGACCCCCAGCCACCTCTTCCACGCCCGCTTCCTGCTCAGGCACTTCCCGGAGGCGCGGATCGTCGAGGTGGTGCGCGACGGCCGGGACGTGTGCGTGTCGATGGACGCCTACAAGCGCTGGATGCCTCAGGAGCGCAAGTACCAGATCTGGATGTGGAGCCACTACGTGATCGAGGGCTCGAAGCTCGTCGAGGACCCTCGCTTCGAGGGACGGGTGATGCGGCTCCGCTTCGAGGACCTCAAGCGGAATCGGGAGGCCGAAATGGCGCGGTTGCTCGAGTTCTCCGGGCTCGACGCCTCACCCGAGTCCGTGCGGCGGATCATCGAGGCGACCGACATCCGGCGCAAGAAGAGCGCCGGCGAGGGCAAGCACTACCGCAAGGGCAGGGTCGGTGATCACCAGCGGCGCATGAGCCCCGAGGACCTGGACCTCTTCCGCCGGATGGCGGGCCGAGAGCTCGAGCGGCTGGGCTACGACCGGAACGGAGCATGAGAACATCGCCTCGACCCGGGAGTCCGCGCGGCGAGGCCGTGCGGCCGCGGTCCTGCCGCGCAGACTCCTGGCCCCGGCGACCGGCCCTGCCTCAAGGAGATCCCAACGATGCCCACCGAGACCGACACCCCGAACCGAGCCGACCTTCCACCGGTGGCGGAGCGCTTCCTGCGCTACGTCCAGATCGACACGCAGTCGGACCCGGACTCGACGAGCGTACCGACCACCGAGAAGCAGAAGGACCTCTCGCGGTTGCTGACCGACGAGCTCCGCGCGATGGGCCTGGACGACGCCGCGATGGACGAGCACGGTTACGTCTATGCCACCGTACCGGGAGGCTCGGAAGGGCTGCCCGTGCTCGCCTTGGTGGCCCACGTGGACACGGCACCCGACGAGCCGGGGGGGCCGGTCACGCCGCGCATCCATCCGAAGTACGACGGATCGGTGCTGGAGCTCGGAGGCGACCCGCCGGTCTACCTCGACCCGGAGCGCTCCCCGGCGCTCTTGGAGCACTTGGGCCACGACGTCATCACGAGCGATGGGACGACGCTTCTCGGAAGCGACGACAAGGCCGGCGTGGCGGTCATCATGCAGCTCGCCCAGGACCTGGTGGCCGACCCCTCCCTGCCCCGGCCACCCCTCCGCGTCTGCTTCACCGTCGACGAGGAGGTGGGGCGCGGCATCGACCACCTCGACCTCGAGCGCCTCGGTGCCGACGTCGCTTACACCCTCGACGGGGGCCCCGTGGGCACCCTCGACACCGAGACCTTCAACGCCGCGAGCGCCACGGTGCGGGTCCACGGCGTCAACGTTCACCCCGGCCATGCCCGCGGCGTGATGGCGAACGCGGTGCGCATCGTGGCCGAGGTCATCGCCGCCCTGCCTGCCGACCAGTCCCCCGAGGCAACCGACGGCGCCGAGGGCTACTTCTTCCCCCACCGCATCACCCAGGGGGCCAGCCCGTCCGAGGCCGAGGTCAAGATCCTGCTGCGGGACTTCGAGAGCGACGGCCTCGAACGGCGCAAGCGCTTCCTCGAGCACCTGGTGGAGGCGGCCCGCGCGGCCCATCCCCGGGCGTCCGTCGAGCTCGAGATCGAGGACAGCTACCGCAACATGAAGGAGTACATCACCGACAAGGACCCCCGGGCGATCGACTTCGCGTTCGCCGCCGCCCGGGCCATGGACCTCGAGATGACCGAGCAAAGTGTCCGCGGCGGCACCGACGGCGCCCGCCTGTCGGAGGAGGGCCTGCCCACCCCCAACATCTTCACCGGCGGCTACGACTTCCACAGCCGCTTCGAGTGGAACACTGTCCAGAACCTGGAGACCACCCTCGCCTACGTCAAGCGCCTCGTCGCCCACTGGGCCGAGCACGGAGGTTGACCGCGGCTGGCCACGGTGCGTGTGGCACTGCGCAAGGGTGCGTACAGGCGTTCAGCGAGGGCGACCTGGGCGCGAAGGGATCGTGAGCCGCCGGGCATGACAACATCGCGCCGATCCCGCCCGACCCCGATCGACGCTCGGCGCACGACCTGACAAAGGCAACGCCGGAGTCCGACAGTCAAGGAGATACCGATGGCTCCCCATACCGGCAACGCACCCTTCAAGGTCGCCGCGGTGCAGGCGACCCCCGTCTTCCTCGACCGCGAGGCGACCGTCGAGAAGGCATGCCGACTCATTGCCGAGGCGGGCAAGGCGGGCGCGCAGCTTGCCGTCTTCCCCGAAGCCTTCATCCCCGGCTACCCGGTGTGGGTTTGGTTCGTACCGTCGGGCAAGACCCAGGTCCTGCGAGGGCTCTACGCAGAGCTGCTGAACAACTCCGTGGCGGTCGGCGACGAGGCGACCCGGCGGCTGGCCGAGGCGGCGCGGGAGACGGGGGTCGCAGTGGCAATGGGGATCAACGAGATCAACGTGGAGGCGAGCGGCAAGACCCTCTACAACTCGATCCTGTACATCGACGCCACGGGCCGTGTCCTGGGCGTTCACCAGAAGCTCGTGCCGACGGTCGGCGAGCGCACTGTCTGGGCCCAGGGCGACGGGTCCACCCTGGCGGTCCACGACCTTCCCATCGGTCGCCTCGGCGGTCTCATCTGCTGGGAGAACTACATGCCGCTCGCCCGCTACGCCCTCTTCGCCTGGGGCGTCGAGCTGTACGCTGCTCCCACCTGGGACCATGGCGAGCCCTGGACCTCGACCCTGCGCCACGTCGCCAAAGAAGGTCGTTGCGTGGTGATCGGCTGCTGCAGCCCGATGCACCGGGACGACCTCCCCGACCGGCTTTCCTTCAAGCAGGAGTTTCTGCCGCCGGGCATCGAGTGGATCAATACCGGTGACAGCGCGATCGTCGACCCGGACGGCAAGTTCCTGGTCGAGCCGGTGCACGAGCGCGAGGAGATCCTCCTCGCCGAGATCGATCCCGCCACCCTTCGCGGTCCCCGCTACCAACTCGACGTCGCCGGCCACTACGCCCGCCCCGACGTCTTCGACCTCACCGTCTACCGCAGGCCACGCCCGATGGTCCGGGTCGAGGACGAGCCGCCGGAGGAGCCCGACGAACCACGGTTCGTGTAGACATCTACGAGGGGCGACTTCGTGACGACTGTGCCAAGTTTCTCTGGGCCGTCGGTGGCGGAGCTTCGCTAGCGTCCCGCAGACCGCGGCGCCGATCTGTTTCCCGCCAATTCGGACAGTCTCCCTGCCCGGGGGGACATAACCGACTACCCATATGGGTATGTGATCGGCCAGTTCTTCGCGGCATCCTGGCTGTGCAATGCAAGGAATCGGTCGCCAGACCGGTGTCCACCCCCAAATCAGGAACCTCGAAAGACTCGAGCCAGGAGATCGACATGTCCAGCAACAACCGCGTGCTCACAGTCTCGCTACTCGCCCTGCTCGTCGTGCTGGTGGTGGCCGTCTCTGCCTCCGCCAAGGACAAGGCGATGACCGGCAAGCAGCTCTACAAGGAGTACTGCAAGCAGTGCCACCTCCCGGACTCTCCCGACGGTGAGTACACGCCGATGACCCTCATCCAGGACCAGTGGACCGAATTCTTCGACACCCAGATGGTCCCTGCCCACGAGAACGTCACCGACCCGAACCACGACAACACGTCGGTTCTCGACCTCCTCACCCCCGAGGAGATGAAGACGCTCCGCGAGTGGACCATCGACCACGCAGCCGATTCAGAGCATCCGATGACCTGTGGTTGACACCACACCTGAACTCACATCTACGAGAGAGAACCATGAGATTCGACAAGCTCTTCGCCATCGCGTCCGCCGTCGCCGTGATCCTGTTGACGGCCCTGTCAGTCCCCGCGCTCGCCCAGGAAGAGGGCATGAGCGTCAAGAGTGAAGCCGAACAGACCGCCGAAGAGATCGCCCAGCTCAAGGACAAGCTCAAGAAGCTGGAGCGGCGGGTCCAGAAGGGCGAGCGTAAGGACGCCCTCGACCGCGTCAACTTCTCCGGCGACTTCCGCTTCGAGGCCCACAGCATCGAGGCCAGCGTGCCCGATCACTTCGACGGTTTGCAGCTCCAGAACCTGGTGGTCAACACGCTCTTCTACGTCAATTCGACCGGCATGCTGCCGGCGTCGCCCGACGCCATCAACCAGCAGATCGCCACCAACTACGGCGACTACCTCTACTTCACCAACAACCTGACCTACGAAGGGCTGCAGAACGCGCTGGCGCAGTTCCCGCCCCAGCTCCAACAGCAGCTCTTCGGCATGCTCATGCCCGCGACCTACGTGCCGGGCTACGACGCGGACAACAGCATCCTCTACACCAACCGCCTGCGCCTGCGCATGGACTCGGACCTCGGTGACAACATCAGCTTCTCCGGCCGGCTGTCGATGTACAAGGTGTTCGGTGACTCGACCGGCGTCCAGGTGTTCAACGGCCAGCCCACCAGCCTGAACGTGGACGGAACCAGCACCGGCGTGCCCAACTCGGACATCGTGCGCGTCGAGCGTGCCTACTTCAACTGGTCGAACATCGGCGGCAAGCCCTTCTACCTCTCGATCGGTCGGCGGCCGTCGACCGGCGGCGCGCCGCTCAACTTCCGCCAGGACGAGCCCCGGGGCGGCACTCCCCTCGGCTCTGTGATCGACTACCAGTTCGACGGCATCACCGCCGGCTACCACATCAACGACTACTCGACCGTGCGCCTGTGCTACGGGGTCGGCTACGAGTCCGGCTTCGGCAACGGCGACCTGCTGAAGCTTCCCGCCGACCGCCTGGACGACGCTTCGTTCCTGGGCGTCAACTGGGACATCTACGATTCGGAGAAGATGTTCATTCAGGCCACCGTGGCGCGGGCGTTCGACGTCACCGACGGCTTCAACGGCCTGGTGGTCTTCCCCGTCGATCCGCTCTCCGGCAACTCGATCAACGCGCCGGTGGCGCTGCGCTTCACCCCGTCGACCAACCTCGGCGACATCGATCTCGCCAGCATCGTGCTGATCCGCGAGGACGGCCCCTTCGACTGGTTCATCTCCGGCAACTACATGCAGTCGGACCCGAACCCGGTATCGACGCCCTTCGGCGGCCTGTTCTCGGACCCCTTCGAGGTTCCCGAGGACCAGGACGGCACCATGTGGTACGCCGGCGTGCGCTACAAGTTCAACGAAGAGAAGACCAAGATCGGCGTCGAGTTCAACCACGGCTCCCAGTACTGGTTCAACTTCGCCCTCGCGGAGGACGACCTGATCGCGCCGAAGACCTCGACCCGTGGCGACGTGTGGGAGCTCTATCTCACCCACCGCATCACCGATCGGTTCGTCCTCAAGCTCGACTACATCGACTACGACTACGAGTGGTCCCAGTCCGGCTGGCACCTCGGCGCGCCGAAGCGCCTCGACTCGAGCCCGACCCTGGGGTTCCCCACCTACGACTCGGCGTCCAAGGCGTCCCTGAGCCTGGTCGCACGCTTCTAGGGAGAGGAGACGAAGATGCTCGACCGGTCGTCACGACCATCCCTCCGACTGGTCGCAGTCGCCGCCGCCCTCGCCGTTCTCGGCGGGGCGGCGGGGACCGCGACGGCGGCAACGACGAAGCCCAAGTACTCCCACCAGGAGTACTTCGAACACTACGAGGGCACCAAGACCTGCCTCGAGTGCCACCGCGACGCGGCGATCTCGTTTTTCGAGTCCCAGCACTACCAGTGGCAGGGCGAGACCCCGCAGCTTCTCAACTCCCACGGCAAGAAGCTCGGCAAGATCAACACCATCAACGACTTCTGCACCAACCCCGGGGCCAGTTGGATCGGCCTCACCCGCAACAGCCGGGGAGAGATCCTGTCCAAGGGCTGCTCGGCGTGTCACGCCGGGTTGGGAATCCTGCCCTCGCCCGAGATGACCGACGAGCAGATCGAGAACATCGACTGCCTGATGTGCCACGCCTCTGGCTACAACCGTGACCTCTACCCGACGGAAGACAGCGGTTGGCAGTGGCGGCCCGTGCTGTGGAAGAACCAGGTAGGCATGGACTCGGTCTCGAAGCGCATCTCGCTTCCCCAGCGCAAGATGTGCCTGCGCTGTCACGCCGGATCGGGCGGTGGCCCGAACTTCAAGCGTGGCGACATCGAGTACGAGCTCGCAGACCCGAGCCCCGAGTTCGACGTCCACATGGCGACCTCGGGCAACGACCTGCAGTGCGTCTCCTGCCACGCGGGCGAGGACCACCGGGTTCGCGGGCGGGGCACCGATCTCTCGGCCACCGACTCTCCGGACCACCTCCTGGGCTGCGAAGACTGCCACGGTGGGGCTCCGCACGAGGTAACGGCGCTCAACTCCCACACGGAGAGGGTGTACTGCACGGCGTGCCACATCCCGACCTTCGCCAAGAAGGACGCCACCGACATGGTGCGCGACTGGTCGGAGCCGTCCTATGACGAAGAGAAGGACAAGTACAGCGCCACCATCACCCTGGAGAGCAACGTCGAGCCGGTCTTCGCCTGGTACGACGGCACCACCGTCGCCCAGCTTCCCGGCGAGCCGCTCCGCCAAAACGAGGACGGCAAGGTCGAGATGATGCTGCCCCACGGCTCGAAGGCGGATCCGGGCTCGAAGCTCTACGCCTTCAAGCTGCACCGTGGCAAGCTGCCGGTGCTCGAGGACAAGCAGTGGATCGTGCCGATCGTCGTCGAGGAGTTCTTCGCCGACGGCGACATCGACAAGGCGGTGCGCGAGGCCGCCGCGGAGTTCTATGGCATCCACGACCCCGAGTACGAGTGGGTCGACACGGTGCGCTACATGGGGCTCTTCCACGAAGTGACGCCCGCGGCGCAGGCGCTCGGCTGTCTCGAGTGCCACAGCCCGGGAGGTAGAATGGACTGGAAGGCGCTGGGCTACGAAGGGGACCCGCTGGAGAAGATCTTCGCGGCCTCCAAGTAGCCCTGTCACGAAGCACTGACCCCGCGGAGAGGGACCTTCCGCCAGCCGGCGGCTCCGGCCCCTGCCCCTCTCCGCGAGCGGTTGTCCAAGGCGTGTGCCGTCTCGACCCTCGACGGCCACGAGGGGCGCCTGGGACCGATCTCTCAGGGGATCGGCCCAGCGCCCTTCAGCGCTACCAGCCGACCACGGTTTGTGTGACACTTCGTCTGTCTCGACGAAGTGCCACACAAGTCGTTGTCCAGCGATCGAGGAGCTCCCCGTGACGCGACAGAACGTCTCCTCAGGCGCCCCCTGGGAACCGATCGTGGGGTACTCCCGCGCGGTCCGAGTGGGTCCCTACGTCCACGTTTCCGGAACTACCGCCACCAGCCCGGAAGGAATCGTCGGACTCGGCGATCCCTATCGCCAGACGGTCCAGACCCTGACCAACATCGAGGCTGCCCTCCGCATGGCGGGAGCCGAGCTCTCCCAGGTGGTACGCACGCGGATCTACGTGGTCGACATCGAACGGTGGGAGGAGGTGGGCCGGGCGCACGGCGAGGTGTTCGGCGAGATCCTGCCGGCGACCTCCATGGTCGAGGTGAGCCGGCTCATCTCCCCAGAGC
>Ga0210123_1000398_pt1 | contig 27643 bp, 28 predicted proteins | sample Muzzi_PWB_D2_FD_185535 | JGI IMG/M metagenome (GOLD analysis project Ga0210123, IMG submission 185535) | Wetland microbial communities from San Francisco Bay, California, USA, that impact long-term carbon sequestration - Muzzi_PWB_D2 (SPAdes) | ecosystem: Environmental > Aquatic > Marine >... | reverse complement strand
TATGTACAAATGCCGCGCATGCGATGGAAGAAAGCGGCGGTTTACTGAAAGTCGTTCTGGAAGATCTTAGATCTGAAAAACATGAAACAATTCAGAGACAGATTCTAAAACCAGGTGATTATATAAAATTGATCATATCAGACACAGGTACCGGTATATCTCCAGATGTTATCGGGTCTATATTTGATCCCTATTACACCAACAAAAAACCCGGAGAAGGCACCGGACTGGGACTGGCCCTGGTTCACAGCATTGTTGAAAAATATGGTGGCATAATTGAAGTTTCCAGTGAATTGGGACAAGGATCTGTATTTTCGATTTACCTGCCAACTACGAAAATGAATCAACCAAGTCAACCATATATAAAAGAAGATCTGCCCATCGGCTCTGAAAGAATCCTTTTTATTGATGATGAAGCTGTTATCGCCAAAATAGGTGCCCAATATCTTGAAAAATTAGGATATTCCGTCACTATCCTGACCAGCAGCAATAAAGCGCTCAATCTCTTTCAATCAAATGCTTATGCTTTTGATCTGGTTCTCACAGATATGACGATGCCAGGACTTACCGGAGATAAGCTTACGGTTGAACTAATGAAAATCCGTCAAGACATACCTGTTATTGTTTGTACTGGATATAGCAAAAGAATCTCTGTCCAAACAGCCTCTAAAATCGGGATAAAGGCGTTGTTATACAAACCGGTGGATAGAACCGAGTTGGCAAAAACGGTTCGAAAAATTCTTGATGAGGCCAAATCTGAAAATCAAGGTTAATTATCCTATGCATAAGTTTCAAAGGTCCCGAAAAAATTAAAGATACCGTATTAATGCTGCACTCTTTGAAAACATTTCATAAGGATATCATTAGAAAAGAAAACGGCATATTGAAAATGTCACATAACCCATAAGGATTGAACCGATCCTGAAAGGTCGGATTCAATCTAATGATGGTAATCAATGATAACAGGTGCGTGAGCATCATCTCAGGAGATCAAAATGAAAGCAAAAAAAGTAAACGTATCGGGTCTTGGTCGTCTCCCTGCCTTTTGCCATGCAGTGATTGCGGGGGATTTTATTTATGTTTCCGGTACATTGGGAACAACATCAGACTCAATGGAGCTTGTAGAGGGTGGAACCGGGGCGGAAACCGCTCAGGCCCTTCAGAATATTGGCTTAATTCTAAAGGAATGCGGAGCCTCCCTGTCAGATCTTGTTAAAGTCAGTGTTTTTCTGGCAGACATAAAGACTTTTCCAGAAATGAATCAGGCCTATCTTGATCTGATGGGCGGTGATCCACCCGCACGCATCACGGTTGGTGGAGCCGAATTAGCACGTGGAGCTGCGGTGGAGATTGATGCGGTTGCGTACAAGCCAAACGACTAGATTCACCGTCAATACGTCTTTTTAATCCTGATGCCAAGTTGCAAACCAGAGGAAACACGGTAACAACCCTATTTCTTTTTGGGGTTCGTCTTGCTGGCGCGGCAGCGGGTGAAACACGGCGTTGGATGACTTGATAAGGAGGCATCATGGACATGGGAACACTCTATCGTAGATCAGCTTTTTCGGACAACCCCAGGGGCGGTAATCCCGCCGGAGTTTGGGTTGGTGAGACATTGCCACCTTTCGACGTTATGCAGCGAATTGCATCCGAAATTGGTTACTCTGAAACTGCCTTTGTGGCTCCAACTATCGGAAAGACTCGAACGATTCGATACTACAGTCCTGAGATGGAAGTGCCGTTTTGTGGTCACGCTACCATTGCAACGGGGGTGGTCCTCGGCGAGACCGAAGGGGATGGCACATATAGGTTGGCAACTGCCGTTGGGGAGATTCCTGTCACCGTTTTTTCCAAAGGTGGTGTACGTGAAGCCTCGTTGACTTCAGTGGCGCCAAAGTACACGGATGCTTCCGATGTACTTATCAACGAAGTGCTCTCCGCGCTTGGCTGGCAATCCAGTGATGTAGATGGCTCAATTCCTCCAGCCAGAGCCTACGCCGGGGCATGGCATTTGGTATTGGCCATCATTGATCCGCTTAGGCTGGCCAAGTTAAATTATGACTTTGAGAGACTGAAGGCGCTTATGCTCCGAGAAGGACTGACTACGCTACAATTGGTGTGGCGAGAGAGTACGAATGTATTTCACTCGCGCAACCCATTTCCGGTAGGTGGGGTTGTGGAAGACCCAGCCACGGGCGCGGCGGCAGCAGCGCTTGGGGGGTATCTCCGAGAAGCCGAACTCATTGCTGTGCCCGCCACCATTTTCATCCGTCAAGGGGAAGCGATGGGCCGTCCGAGTCGACTGATAGTCGAAATACCTGCTACGGGAGGAATTGTGGTAAGGGGTACTGCGGTTCCGATTGAGGCAGAGTGATGTCGGAGGAAGGTTGTGCTATCGAGTGCGGCTTCAATCCGTAACACCCGCCCAACATCAATTCGCTGCACTGGATTTTCACTCCGCGGCGCTCGTGTGTCATGACGAAAAATGAACCACCGATGAGGTGTCGATATGGATTAATGCTGTCAAAACCGGGGAACGAGAGTATTTCCGGGACGAGTTTCGACGTTGTCTGGTTACGAAGGAACGCCGCAAGGGGGTGTCATCAGCCCACTTCTGGCGAATGCGAAAAATAACACTCGTCCCTATGAAAAAATCTTGTTGTTGGTGAACCTTTGCAGCGATATATACCACTGTATAGGTAACCCGGCGATCTTGTTCCGGACTGCATCATCGTCATGGTCTGCTGACAGCTATGCAGGCAAAAGGTTGGCGCTGGAAAATACATTCACACGTCGGGCATGGAAAGAGAATGCACTTTTTCGCGCATAGCAGGCGAGGGCTTGTGGCCCCAATATTTCTGATGTTTTATTGCCCGCGCACAATCAGGGTTCATTGGAACCCGAAACTTCGGCCCCGGAGGCAAATATGAAAAGATTGGATATCTGCTGCAGAAAGCTGCTCCCAGCCATGATGCTTGTCGTCGGTATTGTCTTGCTTGGCGGGCTGCCCGCTCCGGCCGGAGCGGACATGGCCGCGAAATTAAGTCTATCCCGGAAATTCGGCTTGCAGGTGAAAAAGAATTTGGGACCCGCGGTGACCATGGACCAGACGCTTTTCAATGTGAAGCTTCCATTAAATATTTCGAAGATGCCCGGCCCTTGGAAAAATGCTGAATTTGTGGGGATGGCCACAGTCTATTTTCTGGATGGACCTGGAGATACTGTCGGTTATGCAATCAGCAGGGACGGGGAAGAGGGCATGCCGCTGAATATCAGTCTCAATGGCGGCAGTTACAACGGGACCGTTATCCTCCCCATCCAGAATGTGGCCGGGACGCTTACCGGCAAAACGTGCAGTGCTGCCGTCGTGGTGGCTAAATTGGGTGATCAGGTCATGTTCATCGGATCTTCCAAGGGTGGGACCGCGCCCAATTCAGGCGCATGCTCAAAGATGAGTCCGTCCGGAATACAACCCGGTACGATCTTGCCTTATTGATCGCAGTGGCGTCTTATGGACCAGGGTTTTGCAGAAATCCTGCCCACGGCATTTTACTTTCGATGCAAGATCCGGGTTGACTGACCGATCCTTATCCAGACAGGGGGAAGCTATGCGACACTGGCGCTTTGGCCTCATTTTTATAGCGATACATCTTGTCCTGGCGGTGATGCCCTGTTGGGGCGACGTACCGACACCGACCGGCAGCATGCCGGATGTTCAATTCGCCAATCCGCCCGATCTTGTTCTTCCGCCTGTCGTCTACGCGGGCCCTGCATTGGATGATCTCGGCATGAAGCCCATCACCTTTACCGGACCGGATCTTTCCGACATTACATTGGATCCTATTCATTTCAGCAAGGCAACCCTGGTCGTCAACCAGTCACCGGCCCTGACCCGCAGCTCGGTCAAGACGGCGAAAGCCGCCGCATTGCCGGTGGCCCCGATCCCCGGCAAAACGCCCGGGGTAAAGATCCTTTTGCCAAAACCCGGCCAGTCGATAAAGGGCAGCGTGGTGCTGGAAGTCAAAATCACCGGATGGCAGGGAACCCCCGGCGTCGATCTTTCCTGGTGGTGGAGCGCACCCGCACCTGCCGGACAATGGCCGCCCACCCCGAAAAGCATGACGGTGGTGAGCAGCCTCAACGGTAAAACCCGTATCATTATTCCGGCTTCGGCCTTCCCCAAATACGGTCGGTGGCGGGTGGCGGCCGCGGTAAAGGTTACCGATAACCTGCGGGTATCCGACGATGTGAGCTTCAACCTTGCCGGGATCATGAAACCGGCAGGCAATACCATCATCATGAAGAAAAACACGAAGCAGGCGCTTCCGGGTGGGGCCGTCACGAAACCTGCCGCAGGCCGGAGGATTCAAATCCGGCCGGTTGGGCCCACCGCAACGGACGCGAACAAGTAAGTAAGCCCCTTTTAAACGCATACAAAGTTCTACCCGAAAAGCGACGGTTGAACCTCATACCAATGGCTTCACCGCCCTGGTGAGGCTGCCGTTATTTCACCACCATGGTCTGACCGCATTTGGGCACCGTCGCGTCGTATCCTTGTGCTTTCAACAGGTCGGCGAAGGCCAGGCTCTGGTCTTCTTCGCCGTGGACCACGGCGATGCGCTTGATGTTCAAATTGGATGATTTTAAAAAGCGCAGCATTTCATTTTTATCGGCATGGGCCGAGAATCCGCCGATTTTAACCACCTGGGCTTTGAGCGGGTACTCTTTGTTCAGGATTTTGAGCAGGGGTGGATTGCCTTGGCGGCCTTCTTTTTCGTAGGCTTCCCCCTGTTCCAGCAGGCGGCGGCCCAGGGTGTGCTGGGCCATGAAGCCCACGATCAGAATGGTGTTTTTGGGGTTGTGTATTTTGTAGCGCAGGTGGTGCAGGATGCGGCCGGCTTCACACATGCCTGAGGCGGAGATGACGATGTTGGGGCTGGTTTCTTTCATCAAGGTCATGGAATCTTCCACCGAGCCGGTAAAATGCACCTGTTTGAAGTCAAAGGGGTTCTTGCCGCTGCGCAGGAAGGTTTCGTGGGTGTCCTGATCGTAGACTTCCGGGTGTTCGCCGAATACGGTGGTGATGTTGGTGGCCAGCGGGCTGTCCACCCAGACCGGCAGTCGGGGCACGGCGCCTTCATCGTAAAGTTCATGGATCACATAGAGCAGCTCCTGGGTGCGTCCGAAAGCAAATGAGGGGATCACGACGCTGCCGCCACGGTCGAAGGTCTTGTTCAGCACGGCTTTGAGGCGCGGCTTGAGGTCCACCACCGGTTCATGTTCGCGGTCGCCGTAGGTGCTCTCCATGATCAACAGGTCGATATCGCGGTCCCCGTCTTCAAAATTCGAGGCTGGATCGCGCAGGATGGGTTTGCCGAAACGGCCCAGGTCGCCGGTATATGCCACGGTTCTGGTCTGTCCGTTGGCGTTGTGTTTGATGATGCTGATGGCCGAACCCAATATGTGTCCGGCTTCATAGAAAGTGACGCTGAGGTCACGGCCGATGGTCCTTGTTTGGCGATACGGCGTGCCGTCCATTTGGGTGAGGGCGGCTTCGGCATCGGCCGAATCGTAAAGCGGCTTTACGCGATCGATGTTATAGCGCGCGATGACCTTGTCGACGATCTCCGTGTCGATGCGGTGCTTGTTCTTTTTGAGCAATTTCTTCAGCTTGTCGTGCTCCCTGCGTTCCATGGTCTGACCGTTGATGGCGGCACCGTGGGAGAGTGCTTTGCGGACGGATTTGTAATTGAGGTATTGGGCGTCCTGTTCCTGAATATGGGCCGAGTCGGGCAGCAGATAACGACAGGCGTCGGCCGTGGCGCGGGTGGTAAAGATGCGGCCGGCAAATCCTTTGCTGGTCAGCAGGGGAATGCGGCCGGAATGGTCGATATGGGCGTGGGACAGAATCATATTGGTGATCATGCCCGGATCAAAGGGCATCACGCGATTCTTCTCGGCGGCCTCTTTGCGTCGTCCCTGAAACATGCCGCAATCGAGCAGAATATTATCGGTGTCGGTTCCCAACAGGTGCATGGAGCCGGTGACTTCCCGCACGGCGCCGTGGAAGGTGATATGCATGAGGTATCCTTTCTGTCTGCTGCTGTTGATCAATCCGGCAGATGCCACTCGATGTCGGCATCGTCCACGGTAACGGTCACGATATGGTCCCGGGCCACCCAGCATTGGGCGACCCGCCACAGGCTGCCATCATATGTAAGCTCCATCCGGGTGTCATCCAAAATTTTGGCGATATGGCAGCGGGACAATCCGACCATTCCCTGGCCAACAGCCTTAAGCACGGCCTCCTTGGCCGTCCAGTAGCGGAAAAAGAGGCGCTGGGTCATCTGCGATGCGAGTTTCCATTCCGCCGGCCCGGCGATGCGCTGGTACAATCCCTCGCTGCACGGCCGGTCTTTCTCGATATCGATGCCGATGGGCACGGGGGAGGTGACGGCGGCCACATAGCTCTCTTTGTGGGTCAGGGACCAGTGCACCCCGTTGGAGGGCAGGGGGGCGCCGGCATCGTTTTTTTCCAGATCGCCCAGGACCATGCCGCTGTACCTTGCGGAACGTCGCAGGGCCGCCCGGGCCGCTTTTCTCAGGACGGCTACTTTTTCGCGACCGGTTTTGTGCCGATCCGCTTCAGGTACCGCCATTGTGACGGGGTGGATTTTGGTCTTTGAGTTCATTTTTGCAGCGGAACTATCCTATCGATTAACAGGTGCGTCAACTTCTGTGAGCTTTTCTAACAAGTTTTAAGTGTAAAGCAAAGGATCGTGAACTTAACACTCTAACCCCTTGTCAGATCTAGTCGACTACGTTTTAACCCCTCTTTTTTATTTTCAGCGCTTTTTCATAGACCATCTTCCTCGACAAGTTGAATTGTTTGGCCAGGGTTTTGGCGACATCGCTCAATGATCCGGCTTGCGGGTCTGACAGTGCCGCTGCGAGAACCGTATCCAGTTCCGCTTCCGTAGGCGACGCGGCTTCTGCGCCGGTCACCAGAAGGGTGCATTCGCCTTTTACTTCGGGGCGCTGCTGCAATGCCGCCTTGATCTGCGTCAATGTCCCGCGCAGGAACTCTTCGTGGATTTTGGTCAGCTCCCTGGCCAGGGCGGCCTGGCGATCGCCCAATGCTGCCAGCAACTCCTCCAGGAATGAAACCATTCGCCGGGGGGATTGATAAAATATCAGGGTGTGCCCCAGGTCGGCCAGCGCTTCGAGTTGCTGATGCCGCTTGGCTTTCCGTCGGGCCGGAAAGCCGATGAAAGTGAAGTTGTCCGTGGTCAGCCCGGCTGCCGAGAGGGCGGCAATGGCGGCCGACACGCCAGGTATGGGCACGATGGGGATGTTTTGTCCGGCCGCGGTTTGAATCAGGCGGAAGCCGGGGTCCGATAGCGTGGGTGTGCCGGCGTCGGAGACCAGGGCGATGTGGTCTCCCTGATACAGGCGTTCGACCAACTCCGGGGTGCGCTGCTGCTCATTGTGTTCGTGATAGGAGATCAGGCGACTTTTGATACCCAGCGCAGTGAGCAGGCGCCTGGTGTGGCGGGTGTCCTCGGCGGCGATCAGGTCCACCTGCCTGAGGGTTTCGATGGCCCGCAGGGTGATATCGTTGAGGTTCCCGATGGGCGTGGCCACCACGAACAGGGTGCCTGGGGACGCGGTTGGGCGATGGTCAGGCATAGGCAAGTTCAAAGGCGTTGGGGATGATGTCAATGGACGGCCCGTTCTCGGACGCCTGTACGGTGACCACATCGAAGCGCGCACGGGTTTCAAGCGAATGATACTTTTTCAGATAGGCCAGGGCCACCATGGATATTTTGCGCTGTTTGGCGGCGGTCACGGCCAGTTTGGGGGTGCCGTAACGCCGCGTCCGGCGGGTCTTGACTTCGATGAATGCGATGCAATCCCGGTGTCTGGCGATGATGTCGATTTCTCCGTTGCGGGTTCTGAAGTTGCGTTCGATGATTTTATAACCCCTTTTTCGCAAATGACGTACAGCGAGGTCCTCCCCCTGCTGCCCGAAATTCTGTTTGCGGTTAGGCATGTTGCGCTTCCCGGTGACCGGCGCCGGCATGGTCCAGGTGCTCGCGGACTCCCCTGAAGCTGCGGCGGTGGATCAGGCACGGGCCATGTTTGGCGATGGCGGCCTTGTGGGCTTTGGTGGGGTAGCCTTTGTGGCGATGGAAACCAAAATGGGGGTAGTCTTCGTGATAGCGCTGCATCAAGGCGTCGCGGCTGACCTTGGCCACAATGGAGGCGGCGGCAATGGAGACGCTGAGGGCGTCACCCTTGATTATGGGTTTCTGGGGCAGGTCCGTGGGAATGTCGAAATTGCCGTCGATGAGCAGATAATCCGGCCGGGGATTCAAATTGGCCACCGCCATGGCCATGGAGAGCCGGGCGGCTTGAAGAATATTGATGCGATCGATCTCAACGGCATCCACGATACCGATGCTTACCGCCGTGGCGCCGGCGTAGATGCGATGGAATAAACGCTCCCTTTGGCGCGCTGTGAGCTTTTTGGAATCGTCGATGCCCAGGGCATCGAAGCCGGCGGGCAGGATCACCGCCGCAGATACGACAGGGCCGGCCAGGGGACCCCGGCCGGCCTCATCCACGCCGGCTATCCTGGAATAGCCATCAGCGGTTGCTGCAATTTCAAACGCCCAAAGATTTGTATTCATACGTCGCGCGCAAAAAGGGGTAATTTAATCAAAGACTTTCGGCTGAGATTACCACCAGAAACGCACTCAGTCCGTTAACCCCGCAGTTGCATAAAAAAGATGCAACGATGGGATTAATTAAAGCGTTTTTCCCGAATACGTGCGGCTTTGCCGCGCAGTTTGCGCAGGTAGTAAATTTTGGCCCGGCGCACGCGTCCGCGGGTGACGATCTCTACCTTGTCGATAATGGGCGAATGCAGGGGGAAATTTCTTTCCACGCCCACGCCGTAGGAGACTTTGCGGACGGTGAAAGAGGCGTTGATGCCCCCCTTGCGACGTGCGATGACCACGCCTTGAAATACCTGGATACGTTCTTTGTCCCCTTCACTGATCTTAACGTGGACGCGAACCGTATCGCCGGGTGAGAAATCCGGCATGTCAAGGCGCATTTGCTCTCGTTCCAGTTGCTTGATGACTTCCATGGTTTGTTTTCCCCCTTCATCAGGACCGCATCATCGGGGTTTTGTCCAGCGACGATATCCCTTGCTATGGTTGTCGCGGTCCTTTTCTATTGGAATTAAATCAAAATGATATATCGATATCCTTATGTGCCGTTGCCCAATACGCGGTCCAGAATGATGGCCACCGCCGAACGCACCGCCAAATGGTTGTATGCCCCTCGGCCGGCAATGGGCGCCAGCCGAAAGTCGGCGCCGGCCATCACTTCCGGGGCCAGTCCCCAGGCCGTTCCGAACACCAGCAACACCGGGCGATCGCTGTGTGCCATTTGGCCGAGCTGCGCATAGTTCAAATCGCTCTTTTCGATTCGCGCGCTGGTGACCACCACCCGGGGGCGGCCTTCTCCGGCCGCTTCCATCTCCGCCAGGACATCCTGAAGCGAAGGTTTCAGCCGGATCAACGCCAGGGCCGCCTGCCGATCCGGATTGTATTCGGCGCCGGCGCCCGTGACCCAGTGGCCGATGATTTGCTGAATCAATACCTGCTGGTCTTCCAGCGGCGTGACCACGTAAAACGCGTTGACGCCGAAAGTCTTGGACGCCCGGGCGATGTCGTGCAGATCCAGTGCCGTAACAGCCGCCGCAATGGTTTCGCCGTTTTTATCCACCACCGGGTGATGGACCAGGGCCACCGCCACCTTGGCTGCGGATGAGCTTTTCAATTTCTCGCCGCCATTCTTCTAAAAGCGCCGTATCCTCTTCATCCAGTGGCGTCTGGCGCAATAAATCCGGTCTGCGGGCCAGGGTGCGCATCAGCGCATCCGCCCGTCGCCATTTGGCGATATCCTCATGGTGGCCGGTGAGCAATACGTCGGGCACCTTGCGGCCCTCAAATTCGGGCGGCCGCGTGTAGTGGCCGTAATCCAGCCGCCGATCCTCAAAAGAATCCTGGCCGGCGGAATCTTCATTGCCCAAAGCGCCGGGCAACAATCTCGTCACGGCGTCCATCAGCACCATGGCCGGCAGTTCGCCGCCGGTGAGCACGAAATCTCCGACGGAGATTTCAAAATCGACGAATCGTTCGCCAATCCGTTCGTCGATGCCTTCGTAACGGCCGCACACCAGGATCAATCCCGTATAGCGGGACAGGGTTTTGGCCATCTGCTGGTCGAACCGCCGCCCCTGCGGAGAGAGCAGGATCGTGGGGGCGTTCGGCGCGGCCTTTTGGGCCTCCCGGATTGCGGCGGCCAGCGGTTCGGGTTTCATCACCATGCCGCAACCGCCGCCATAGGGCCGATCGTCCGTGGTGCGATGCCGTCCCGCGGCAAAGTCCCGGATGTTGATGGCCTGGGGCGCGATGATACCTTCGGCCGTTGCGCGACGCATGATGCCATTATCCCAGAAGGACTGCAGCAACTCCGGGAAAATGGTGAGGGTAACAAATTTCATCACGGGTCAAATCAAGCCTTCCGGCAGCGCGACGCGCATGCGCCTGCCCGGAACGTCCACTTCAATTACCACCGCGGTGATGGCCGGCAGCAGAATCTCTTTCACCGGGAAATCCTCCGGCGTTTTCACCACATAGACGTCGTTGGCGCCCGTTTCGATGATTTCCGCCACCTGACCCAAATAGGCTTCATCGATGTCGTAAACCGCCATGCCGATCAGGTCGATCCAATAGTAGGTATCGTCGTCCAGCGGCGGCAGGCGCTTCTTGGGCATCCAGATTTCGAATCCGACCAGCGCTTCTGCTTCTGTTCGCGTCGATACATCCTCAAACGCCAAGCGCAGACTGTTTTTATAAGGCTTGACCCAAAGAACCCGACGTCGCTGCTCGCAACCCGACGGGTCGATCAGCAGAAGCTCGTCCTGATCAATGTAACATTGCGTGGACTCAGCATAAGAGTAGATTTTTACCGTCCCGCGAATACCGTGGGCGGCAATAATCTTTCCAATCTGGATAAGATCGTCGCGACTACTCGATGATTTCAAGAACCGTTCGTTTTTTAATTTTGGCCGATGCAGCGCTCAAGATGGTTCGCATGGCACGGGCCGTGCGTCCCTGTTTGCCAATGATTTTGCCCAAATCCTCTTTCGCCACCTTCAGCTCCAACACCGACGTTTGGTTGCCCACGACTTCATTCACTGAAACCTGCTCCGGATAGTCTACCAGCGCTTGTGCAATGTACTTGACCAAGTCCTTCATGGCCGCCTCCTCTTAGCTTGATCGCTGCTCGAACAACAGCCCGATGCCTATTGGGCCGCTTGGGCAGTAGCCCCCCCTTTTTTCAACAGGCTTTTCACGGTGTCCGTTGGCATTGCGCCCTGTTCCAGCCAGTACTGAATCCGATCGGATTTCAGCGTTACTTCGGCCGGTTCCTTCAGCGGATTGTAGGTTCCCACATTTTCGAGAAACCTGCCGTCGCGGGGGCTTTCACTGTCCGCCACCACAATCCGGTAAAAGGGGCTTTTTTTGGCACCGTGTCGAGCCAATCTGATCTTTACTGACATTACCTCATTCTCCTTTAAAAAGGCAACATGCCGCGGCCCAGTCCGCGCATTCCGCCTTTGTTCAGTTTCTTCATCATTTTCATGACCTGGGTATAGTTTTTAAGCAACTGGTTGACGTCCTGAACCTTGGTGCCACTCCCTTTGGCGATCCGTTTGCGCCGACTGCCATTGATCATGCCGTGATGGCGCCGCTCCTGGGGCGTCATGGAGTTGATGATGGCCTCGATGCGCACCAATTGGTTGTCATCCACTTCAAAGTTCTTCATCTGCTTCAACTTGCCCATGCCCGGGATCATGCCCATCAAATCCGAGAGGGAGCCCATCTTGCGCACCTGGGCCATTTGATCACGGAAATCCTCCAAGGTAAATTGATTTTTGCGCAGCTTTTTTTCAAGCGCCGCCGCCTGCTTGGCATCAACCGCCTCCTGGGCCTTTTCGATCATGGTGAGCACGTCGCCCATGCCCAGAATCCGGGACGCCATGCGGTCCGGATGAAAGACTTCGAGGTCGTTGAGCTTTTCACCCACCCCGATGAATTTAATCGGTTTTTGGGTGATGGCCTTGATGGAAAGGGCCGCGCCGCCGCGGGCATCACCGTCCATCTTGGACAATACCACACCGCCGATGCCCAGCGTGTCATCAAACGCCTTGGCCATGTTGACGGCATCCTGGCCGGTCATGGCATCGGCGACCAGCAAAATATCGGAAGGCTGAACGGCAGTCTTAATGCGCTCCAGTTCAGCCATCAATTCTTCATCCACATGGAGCCGGCCGGCGGTATCCAGAAGGACGACATCGCATCCTTCCTTCTGGGCCTCCACCCGCGCCTGCTGGCAGATGTCCACGGGATCCATTTCCGTTGAGGACGCAAACACCGGCACTTCGATCTGGCTACCCAGCTTTTGGAGCTGATCGATGGCCGCCGGGCGATAGACATCCGCCGGCACCAGGTACGGCTTGCGGCCCATTTTTCGCAAATGGATGGCCAGCTTGCCGCTGGTGGTGGTCTTGCCCGATCCCTGCAGGCCCACCATCATGATGGCCACCGGATGGGTGCCTTTCAGGTCCAGGTCTTCAGATTGACCGCCCATGAGCCGGGCAAGTTCTTCGTTGACAATCTTGATGACCTGCTGACCCGGGGTCAGGCTGGTCATGACCTCCTGGCCCAGGGAACGCGCCTTGATGTCGGCAATGAACTGCTTGACCACCTTGAAATGAACGTCGGCTTCCAACAGCGCCATGCGCACTTCACGCAGGCCATCGGAAATATTCTTTTCCGTCAGCTTGCCATGGCCCTTAAGGCGCTTGAAGACCCCGTCCAGTTTATCGCTGAGATTGTCAAACATATCCGTTGCGCCTACCGCAATAAAACCTTGAAAATAAACTGATATAAATGATAAGTCAAGCTAAACAAAACGGCAACCTTTAAAGTTGCCGTTCAACCATACGGTTATCAACCGGCCGTCTATAACACCAATCGAACCGCGGGGCAAGCACTCAATCCCATGACGCCGACAGATATCAAATCCTTGAGCCGCGAGGTGCTGGCCGGCTGGCTGGACCAACGCGGCGAGCGTCCCTTCCGGACCGATCAGATCCTCAAATGGCTCTACCTGCGGCTGGCGGACAGCTTCGACCAGATGACCGATCTGAGCAAGACGCTGCGCTCCCTGCTGGCGAGCCATTTCTTCATCTCCCGCATGCCAGTGGACCGCATGCTGACGGCCAATGACGGCACACGCAAATACCTGTTCGGCCTTGATGACGGGGCGTCCGTCGAGAGCGTGCTGATCCCTGAAAAGAATCATTACACGCTCTGTGTGTCCAGCCAGGTGGGCTGCGCCCAGGGGTGTCGCTTCTGCCTGACCGGTGAGGGCGGCCTGGTGCGCAATCTCACCAGCGCAGAAATTGTCGGGCAGGTATGGGAAGTCCGCAAACAGATCTCCCGTCCCGAACATCTCACCAACCTGGTATTCATGGGCATGGGCGAGCCCCTGGCCAACTATGCCCAACTGGTGGCGGCCCTTGGCATTCTGACCGACAGCCAGTGGGGCATGAAATTCGCGAATCGCCGTATCACCGTCTCCACCGCCGGCATTGTGCCCCGCATTCGAGACCTGGGACGCGATACAGACGTCAATCTGGCCATTTCACTCAACGCCGCGGATGACATCGAGCGCACCCGCTTGATGCCCATCAATCGAAAATACGCCATCGCCGAGCTCCTGGATGCTTGCCGCCGTCATCCGCTGCCCAAGGGGCGCAAAATCACCTTTGAGTATATTCTGTTTAAAGACATCAACGATTCCACCGATCATGCCCATAAGCTCACCCGGTTGCTGGCCGGCGTTAAAGCCAAAATAAACCTGATCCCCTTCAATCCCTATCCGGGAAGCGCATTCGAGCGTCCATCGGAAGCCCGCATCCATGCTTTTCAGGAAGTTCTGGCGAACAAGTATTTCACCAGCATGGTCCGGTACAGCAAAGGGCTGGATATTCTGGCGGCCTGCGGACAGCTGCGGGCATCACGAGATCCTTCCTAAGCATCGGGCGGTGGGCTTTGCCGGATTTTTTATGGATTCGGCGGCAGCTTTTCGGCCAGATTGTTCCACAGGTGCAGGGCGTAGAGCAGGGGGGTGTGGTCTTTTAAGCCGTCGGGCAGGGTTGCGCTGAAGCCCTGGTTCAGGTGGCGCGCATTTTCCATAAAGCATTTGATATGGCCCTGAATCCCGTCTTTCCAGCGCTGCCAGGCGTCGATGCGGGCGTGAAGCTTGCCGCCGCTGTCGATGTAGCGGGGATTTTCCGGATCGACATAAGGAAAAGGCGGCATGTGGGGCACCACATCGTTGTTGTTGACGATGCTGTGGTGGGCGTACGGAAAGCCGGCTACGAATTCGCGATTTCCAACGCGAGGCGTGCCAAAAGTATACAGCCCCGGGGCTTGATTGAGCCGGCTTGCCGCCACAACGGCCAAGGCGCCGCCCAGGCTGTGGCCGGTGAGCCAGAGTTTGCGGTTGGCGGAGGTCAGTGCATCAATGCCGGTCAGCAGGTCGGGCCAGACCTCGTCCAGCGCTTCGTGGAAACCCCTATGCATCTTTCCGCCGCCCTGGACGTCCACCCAGTGGATGTCGATATCCGCACCGAGATCGGCGATAAACTGCGCCATGGCTTCCGGGCCGCGGTCGATGCCGCATTCGGTGCCCCGAAAGGCCACGACCACAGAAGTATCGTTGGCGGCGACATAGCATTGGGTGGCATGGCCGCTGAAAAACCTCACGTCATCAAAGCCGGCGTCATTGAACCGCGCAATGGCAAAGGCTTCTTCAGCATAGGCGAGCAGCGCCGCCTCGCTGAGCCACCAGGCGTTGACCAGGCTGAAGCCATCTGGTTCCGATTGGAAAGGGACCTGGGAATGATGTTGAAAATAGGTATGATTTTCAAAGGGCGGGGCCATGTTGCGCCAGGTAATCAATGGAATGGGTTTAGGGGCCAACCGGTTGGCCATGGCGCCTCCTTTGGGTATCATCGCAGGGTGTCGTTATCGTAATAATATATCATGGGATGCGGTTGTCCGGAAAGCTTAAGTGCAGTTATTTTGCTTAGAACCCCGGTATGCCGAGGGTCATCAATTCTAACTGATGATAGTGCATTAAACCCGGCCATGTGCGGGCAGGCACCCGGCGCCCCACGCAACAGCGTCAAGTGCCCGTAGGATGCGCTCCGGGCGGCCCGGAAACTCGCTGCGCTCAAACAGTCCGGGCCGCTTTTCCTACGCTGCATCCAACGGTCACTACGACGCCATTGCTCACGTGGCGCCGGGTGCCTGCCCACACATGGCCTAGCTGTCAGAGCTATTGGCGAGAATCTTTTTCCAGCGGTTGCCGCAAGGCATATGAGACGTAGGGAATAGGATTCAGTCAGAATTGCTGGCCGATGGGCTTGGGTTGCTGGACATGCCAAGCGTTTCAAGTGCTGCTGAAACAACCATGCGGCTAAGTGATCAGGAAGCGCTGGGCCTCATTTGGCCGGATGGGCAGCACGGTGATGGTTTCCGTTTTCCCGGCAGCGTCCACTATCACTTTGGCCGTCGTCTCTTTGGACGCCTTGCTGTAGCCGGCACAAATGGCGCCTGCCAAAAACACGACGGCTTCAGGCCCTCCGCCCGGCATCACCACGGTGGGGCCTGGGTAGCCTTTGACCTTGAGCACCGCATCCGTCTCGGGATCGACATACGCCATGATCTGTTCGTTGTCCTGTTTGGTGCGGCCCACGATGATCTTGGCATTTGCGTTGAGTCGCATATGGCGGCCGAATTTAAGCAAGTGAAGGGCCCGCGGCGTCAATTCCATGCCGTGGTCGAAGAGATCCTTCAGCCGTCTGGAATACCCCGGATCGGTCAACAGGCAGCCGCCGGCCGGTGAAGGGTAATCGGCGATGCCGAACTCCCGGGCCAGTGCCATCTGGGGCTTGCGGGAGCGCCCGGAAAGGCCGAGCAATTGGGAGCGGTCCACCAGGCCGTTTTTTTCCATGGGCGTCTCCGGCAGGTTTTGAGCGCAAAGGGGGCGCAGAATATGCCCGTCGAACCCGGAGCGTTTTTCCACATAGCGCAGCGCGTTGGCATTCTGGGACATGGGGCGCTGGCCCAGCACTTCGCCGCTGAACAGGAGGTCGAAACCGTTGGCTTGCATAAACTCCCCGGCCTTTTTAAACATCAGGGCATGGCAGTCCATGCAGGGGTTCATGTTCTTGCCATAGCCGGCCGGCGGGTTTTTCAGCATGACCAGGTAATCTTCGGTGATATCCTGGATATGCAGGGCAATGTCGGCCTGTTCGGCTGCCCGGCGGGCCTTGCGGGATGAAAAAAAGGGTGTTTCAAAGGTGATCCACTCCACGTGGATACCTTGCCGGCGCAACACCAGGCCGGATAGTATGCTGTCCAGGCCTCCCGAACAGAGACCCAGGGCGCGAACGGTTTTGGTTGGGTGATCTTGCATTGAAATCCTTAGCACGGTTATCTGTTGATTATAGAACTATCGGATCACCTCCTGCAGATGCATGGAACCGACGTGTAGCTCATCTTTGAACTTGACGGATGAATGCTATCCCCAGTTTGCATTTGGTGCCTCAAGCTTACTTAAAGAACCATGTTCTTGAAGTCAAGACACTGCCTTGGATGGAGGCAGTCGCCACCTTATCGCTATCGGTATCAACAGCAGGGGGCAAAATATATCCAGGAGCATGATGAGATGAGTCTTACATGCGATTTCTCTCCGCAAGGAAATGGCCTGTGATTTCCCGTAAAGCACCTTGGGGCGGCCTTTTGTATAACCGGCCTTATTTACATCCTTTATATTTCATGTTATCGCAGTAGCCGTGTAATCATATGATTATCTTTTAAAATATGAATCATAGACAGGGGTGCTGAATATGACCATCGAACGCGAATCCATTGAATTTGATGTGCTGATTGTGGGGGGCGGACCGGCGGGTTTGGCCGCGGCTATCCGTTTGATGCAACTGGCCCAGGAGCGGAATCTGGAATTGGAAGTGGCGTTGATTGATAAAGGCGCCGAGATCGGTGCCCATGCCATCAGCGGCGCCATTCTCAAGCCCGAGGCGATCGCGGAGTTGATCCCCGATCATGTGGAAAAAGGGTGTCCCATCGAATCCACCGTCCGCGGTGACGAGTTTTACTACCTGACCCAAGGCAAGGCCCTGGCCATGCCCATGACCCCTAAATACATGCACAACACCGGATGCTACGTCGTCAGCGCCTCCCGCTTGAGCCGCTGGCTGGGCGGCATTGCCGAAGATATGGGGGTCAATCTTTTTCCGGGATTTGACGGCAAAGAGGTGTTGTACGGCGAAGACGGTAAAAGCATCATCGGCGTGCGCACCGGCGACAAAGGTTTGGAGAAGGATGGATCGCAGAAGTCCAATTTCGAGCCGGGTATCGATCTGTTGGCCAAAACCACCATTTTTGCCGAAGGCGCCCGCGGCAGCCTGGTCAAGTCCATGGCCGGCCACCTCGGCCTGTATGTCGGCAAGCAGCCCGATGTCTATGAAACCGGCATCAAGGAAGTGATTCAACTGCCCGAAGGGGATACTTATTTTGCCAACAGCAAGGGCAACGATATCCACATGATGGGCTATCCCCTGGGGCTGGGCACGCCCGGCGGCGGATTTATCTATGAGATGGGCGAAAACCGGGTGAGCATCGGTTACCTCACCGCCCTGTGCTACGACGACCCCATGCTGGATCCGTATGATATGTTCATCATGTTCAAACGCCATCCCTTTGTGGCGGGCATCATCAGCGGCGGCAAGGTGATCGAGCAGGGGGCCCGCACCGTTCCCACCGGGGGGTATTATACCCTGCCGAAGCTGGTGGTGGACGGTGGTCTTTTCGTGGGCGCCGGCGCCCAGTTTCACAACACACCGGCCCTTAAGGGGATTCACCTGGCGCTAAAATCGGGCATGCTGGCGGCCCGGGCCGTTGTCGAGGCCCTGGCCAAGGAGGATTTCAGCGCCGGTGGTCTGCAAACTTATGCCGATGCCGTGGAACAAAGCTGGATCAAGAAAGAACTGTGGGAAGGACGCAACAGCGCCGCGGCCCTGGCCAGGAAAGGCATTTTCAAGCTGATTCATCTGGGGGCGCAATATATCACCGGCGGCCGCGGGCTGGTCGACCCCATGGCTTTGGAGGCCGATTCCCGGACCTTGAAACCCCTGGCCGGCGGTGCCGCCGAGGCGCAGGCCAAAGAGAGCTATGACGGCGAGCTCTATGTCGATAAGCTCACCGGCGTCTATCTTTCCAAAACCATGCACCGCGAAGATCAACCGCCCCACCTGATCATTCACGATCTTAAGGTCTGCGCCGATCAATGCTATCCCAAATACGGCAGCCCGTGTACCCGTTTCTGCCCCGGCGAAGTATATGCGCTTGAATTGGATGCGGCCACTGGCAAGGCGCACATCAAGCTGAACCCATCCAACTGCTTTCACTGCAAAACTTGCGATGTCAAAGATCCCTTTGATAACATCACCTGGACCTGCCCCGAAGGAGGGGAGGGGCCGGGATACACCATGGTTTAAGCTTTACAGCCGGCCTTTTTTGATGATCGCCACCAGCAGCCAGATGCCCAGAAAGCCGGCGGCGAGAAAACCCGCCAGTCCGATCACGGAGATGCCGTAAAATAATGGCGGCATGTTGGAGATGACGATCAGGGCCGAGCCGATGATCAGCGCGGCGATAATAATGGCGAAGGAGATGCGGTTAGAGATCTGGTCGTGGGTGGCCAGCATTTTATCCAGATCCTTGAGAATCAGGTTGAAGGAGAGTTTTTTCTGGCGCAGGGAGCGGCTGAGCTCAAGCAAATCCTTGGGAAAGTCGGTCAGAAATTCATAGGATTGCTCCACCAGCCGCAAGGCATCGTCGGCCAGACGGCCGGGGGCCAGGCGTGACATTTTGATCTGTTTGATGAACGGCGTGGCCTTTTGGATCATGTCAAAATCGGGATTTAAATTGCTGGCCACGCTCTCCACCTGGGCCAATGCCTTGAGCATCAGAAAAATATCCGGCGGCACGCGCATGCGGTGTTTGGTGGACAGCTCCAAAAGATGCTGAAGCAGCTTGGCCAGCTGAACGTCCTTGAGCGGACGGTAGAGATGGTGGGAGAGAAAGTCGGCCACGTCTTTCTCCAGTTGCAGCACGTTGGGTTCATCATCCCAATCGGTGAGCTTCATCAGGATTTGGGCGGTGCGCGGTTCATCCCGGCGAATGATGGCGTCCACCAGGGATACGAAGATCTCCCTTGTGCTGCGGTCCACCGCCCCCATCATGCCGAAGTCCAGCAGGCAGATGACATTGCCGGGCAGCACAAAAACATTTCCCGGATGCGGGTCGGCATGGAAAAAGCCAAAGGTGAAGATCTGCCGAAGCAGAACATTGGCCCCTCGCTCGGTGATCAACGGGCAGTCGTAGCCCGCCTGGCAGAGTCCGTCGATATCGGAGACCTTGATGCCATCTATATATTCAACGGTCAGCACCCGTTTGGATGAGGCATCCCGATAGACTTTCGGGACATAGATTGATGGATCGCTTAAGAACTGACCGGCGACCCGTTCCATGCTGCCGGCCTCGAGGGTGTAATCCATCTCTTTTTCGATACTGCGGGCAAATTCCTCGACGATTTTAACGGGCTGATGGAAGGCCAGTTCTTCCACGTGGTTTTCGGCCAGGGTGGCCAGATGGAGCATGATCTCGAGATCCACTTCCACCACGTTCTCGATGCCGGGCCGCTGAATCTTCACCGCGACTTCGTCGTCGTTGTGCAACCGGGCGCGGTGCACCTGGCCGATGGATGCGGAGGCCAGCGGCTTCGGCGTGAAGTCTTTGAACAGCACGTCCATGGGGCGATTGAATTCCGATTCGATGGTTTGCCGTATGGCTTCGAAACCCACCGCCGGAACTTCGTCCTGCAGCTTGGCAAATTCGGAGACGAATTCCACCGATACCAGGTCAGGGCGGGTAGAGAGCACCTGCCCCAGTTTGATATAGGTCGGCCCCAGCTCTTCCAACGCCATGCGCACCCGCTCCGCCCGCGAAAGTTTCTCCAGACGCTCACGGCGTTTGCGGGAAATCATCTGCAGGCCGATTTCGATGTATTGTTCGATTTTAAGTGTTTCGATGAGGTCGCCGAAGCCGTATTTGAATAGCACGGCCAGGATCTGACGGTAACGGTTGAGATGGCGGTAAGTGCGTCCGATGATACCGATTTTGCGGATGCTGATCATGGCTTCCCGTGTTCAAAGAATGGCGCCCGGCATGGGCCAGGGTAGGATTTGAACCCGCGTCTAGTCCATTTTCTGGGTCAACGTGTTGATGATGCTTTTGAGCTCCCGGATCTCCTTTTTAAGCTCTTTGAGTTCATCCGTGGTAACGATGTGGGTCTTTTTGAGAATGTCCTTTACGGTCTGTTCCACCCTTTTTTCCAGCTTGCCCTGGGCATCTTCATACTTTTTTTGGACTTCGTCAAAGAATTTGCGGCCCTCGGCTTCCGACATCTCGCTTTTTTTCTGAATCTCCTGCACCAGATCTTCGACTTCGTCCTTGGTTTTCAGTGCCAAACCGATCCCGGCAAGCATTCCTTTTTTCATTAGATCGAACATGGAGCCCCTCCTTGGGAAAATAGGCATTGTTGTTGGTAGGTTACCCATCAGTACCATAGGGGTCTGGTGAATGCAAGGCGATTGAGCATAGCCTGCGGACGTGGGGTTTTGGGGTGTGCATTTGAAGAAAAATCACCAGACCGGGAGCAATGCACACCCCAAAACCCCACGTCCGCAGACATAGCGTTAAAATCCTCAAGCCCCTCGTCTATCCGGCCCCCTGGAAATCGTCCTTGACTGGGGCATCCAACTTGCTTAGGTTGCTTGTGATGCGGTGATGCCGGCAGCCGGCGCCATGGTCGGCCGGCCGCAGCATACGGCGATAAGATCACGATTCAGGGGAAGGTACCAATCCATGACATTTTCAATTGCGTTAGCGGGAAAAGGAGGGGTCGGCAAGACCACCATTGCCGGCATGTTGATCAAATACCTGGTTGCCAGGGGCAGGACACCGATTCTGGCCGTGGATGCCGATTGCAATGCAAACCTTAACGAAGTACTGGGGCTCGAGGTTCACGATACCCTGGGCCAGGCCCGCGAGGATATGAAAAAGGGCAAAGTGCCTTCGGGGATGACCAAGGATGTCTTTATGTCCATGCGCCTGGAGCAGGCCGTGGCTGAAGAGGAAGGTTTCGATCTGGTGGTGATGGGTACGCCCGAAGGCGCGGGCTGCTATTGCGCGGCCAATTCATTGCTGGCCGGGTTTTTGGAAAAACTGGTGAACAATTACAGCTATGTCGTCATGGACAACGAAGCCGGCATGGAACATATCAGCCGCTTGACCACCAATAACGTGGATGTCTTGCTCATCGTCAGCGACACGTCGCGGCGCGGACTGCAGGCCGGCTTGCGCATCGATAAGCTCTCCCGGGAATTGAACATCGGTGTGGGCAAAAGCTATCTCATCATCAATCAGGCCAAATCCGAGCTGCCCCAGGAAGTACTGGACCTCGTCTCCCAGGATGGCTTGGAGCTGGCCGGAACCGTGCCCGCGGACGACGCAGTTTACGAATACGATCTCAAAGGCAAGCCCACCATCGATATCGATGAGGACAATCCGGCGGTTAAGTCTGTCTTTGCCATTTTCGATAAGATTCTGTCCTGATGGTGCGGCCTGTGATAAGATCGACCCGATCAAAACGGGAATATAGCGATTGCATGCCCTGGCGAAAGGTGTTTTGCTGGTAAACACATACCCCCTTCACCGACGATAGAGGCCATTACATGAACAAGACAGGCTTTCTATACGATCCTCGTTATCTGCTGCACGATACCGGTCCCTACCACCCCGAGATGGCCGAACGCCTGGAGATGATTTTTCAGGGCATCGAAGCGGCAGACCTTCTTCCCCATTTAACGCGTATCAAGGCCCATCGGGCGCACATCAAGTGGGTGCAGGCCGTCCACACCCAAGCCTATATCCGCCGGTTTGAGGAAGTTTGCTTCTCCGGCCATCGCTCCCTGGACCACGAAGACAATCAGATGTGTGTCGATACTTTTGAGACTGCACTGTTGGCCGTGGGCGGCATTCTCGAAACCCTTCGCATGCTGATGGAAGGAGAGATCGACAACGCGTTTTGCGCGGTACGACCCCCGGGCCACCATGCCGAGAAGGATCAGGCCATGGGGTTTTGCTACTTCAACAATGTGGCCATTGCGGCGCGCTACCTGCAATCGGAGTACGATATCCAGCGGGTGGGGATCATCGATTTCGACGTCCACCACGGAAACGGCACCCAGCATATTTTCGAGCAGGATGATTCCGTTTTCTATTACTCCATTCATCAGCATCCTTCATTTGCCTATCCGGGCACCGGGCGTGAATTTGAAGAAGGACAGGGCAGCGGGCACGGCTTTACCAAAAACTCGCCGGTTCTACCGGGGCAGAGCGACGATGACTACCGCACCCTTTTTGAAAAAGATCTGTTTCCGTCATTGGCGGTGTTCAAACCCGAAATCCTGCTGGTGTCCACCGGATTCGATGCCCATGAAGATGACGAGATGTCGGATGTCAATTTGACCACTGCAGGATACACCTGGATCATACAGACCATTTTGCAGTTGGCGGCGCAACATTGCCATGGGCGCCTGGTCTCTGTTTTGGAAGGCGGCTATTGTTTGCCGCGACTGCCGGAACTGGCCGCCAACCATGTGAAGGTATTGTTGGGCACTTAAACGTTAGGGTAAACCCATACGCCCGCCGATTTTTCTTTTGTGGCGTGCGAAGGAGGTAATCATGTTTGTCAGCAGATCCATGGCCCGGAAAGTGGCTACTGTGGATAAGGAGACCAGCCTGTTGGAGGCGCAAAAGCTGATGAAGCGGCGTCAAGTCCGTCATCTGCCGGTTGTGGATGCGAGCAATACCCTGGTGGGCATGGTGACTGATCGTGATATTCGCAGTGCATTGCCCTATGTCCTGGCCAAAGGAGAGGATGACGCCGAAGCAAAAAAGAAATATGCGCACCTCAAGGTGGCCGACGCCATGGCCACTGATCTGCTGACCATATCGCCCAATCATACCTTGCAGGATGCCATCCTGTTGATCGAGCAAAAAAAGGTCGGGGCCTTTCCCGTGGTGGATGATGAAAACAAATTGGTGGGCATTTTGTCGGTGCGCGATTTGTTGCGGGCGTTTGTCAATGTGCTGGGCATTGGCGAGCCGGGCACCCTGCTTTGTATATTAGTAGAAGAAAAAATCGGGCAATTGAAGAAAATTGTGGACATTGTCACGGAAGAGAATATCTCCTGCGGCAGCGTGCTGGTCGCCCGCTATTGGGAGAAGGACAAGCGGGCCGTATTCATGTATCTGCTCTCCAACAACGTCGCCCGGGTCAAGAAACGATTTCAGGAGATCGGCTTTGTGTTGCTCAATCCCATGGACTGGTACCTTGATCAGTTGCCTGATAAAGAATAAACTCTATCGTTGAATAAAAAAAATGGCAAAGAGGGTAAAAAGGTTTTTGGGTTCCACCCGATGAAAAATTCAATGGTGAACTTGAGGAAGTTGTCTGTTGTATGCTATCTTTTTTATGCAACGATAGGGCAAAGGCCACAGCCCGAAATACTATACCGGTAATAATCCATGCCTGAATTATCCGACCATAACCCGCCCTATAAGGACCTGTATATCTACTATCTCAAAGGCCGGGTGCCATGCGGTGCCATTGAAGACCATCCTGCCTTTATCGGCAATTGGGAAGAAGATGAGGATTCTTTTCTTTTTTTCACCCGATCATCCGACCGCCAGGTGGACAAAGTACTTGCGCGTTATCCTCAGCTTGTTTTAGAGGATCAATTCCAAATGACCTACGAGGATTGGCAAGGCGGTACGCTGACGCCCATCCGGATCGGGGATCTTCACGTCATGCCCGCCTGGCATCCCGCCGCCGAGCGTTCGGATGCGGAGAGGATTCTTCTGGACCCGGGGGTGGTTTTCGGTGCCGGAACGCATCCCACCACCCGCGATTGTCTGGCGGCCTTGTCATCGGCTTTTCAAATGCACCCGGTGCATGAGGTCATGGATTTGGGCACCGGGACCGGATTGTTGGCGCTGGCGGCCGGCCGACTGGGGGCGCGCCGTTGCATAGCCGTGGACCTCAACCGGTTGGCCGTGGAGACTGCTTGGCGCAATGTGCGGCGCAACGGCATGTCAAGCCGCATATTGGTGGTGCAAGGGGATGCCAAGAATTTTATGGACCTGTCTTGCGATCTTATGGTATCCAATATTCATTATGATGTCATGCGGCATATTGTTTCAGCGCCCGGTTTTCGGGCCATGAAGCAATTTATTTTGTCCGGCCTGCTTCGCAGCCAGGCACGGGAGATCGAGAACCGGCTGCTGCGAATGGGCGCCAAGATCCTTCAAAAATGGGCGCGTGATGGCATTTGGTATACGTATCATGGTAAGAATACCGGCCGTTGACCCTGTGCATGTTAAACCGGAAGGGGATCTATGATTATTCGATGCTGGGGGGCAAGAGGCTCCATACCGGTTTCAGGTCCAAAGTACATCAAGTATGGCGGCGATACCACATGCCTGGAAATTAGGACCCAAAGCGATGATATCATTATTGTCGATGCGGGCACCGGCATCCGGCGTTGCGGCAATCAACTCATCAAGGAAGGCCGCTACCAGTACAATTTCCTGCTGACCCACGGGCATTGGGACCACCTCATGGGGTTTCCGTTCTTCAAGCCCCTTTTTCTGGAGCACCCTGAAATTATCATGCATCGGGGGCCTTTCCACAAGAAATTCATGGAGAGCATGTTCTCCAAGGTCATGGCGCCGCCCAATTTCCCGGTACGCTATTCAGACTTGAAAGCAAAGATCATCTACAATGAAGGCCACCCCGAGAAATTTGAAATCGGATCCGTAACGGTGGTGCCCATTCAGATCAGTCATCCCAATACCGGCAAGGGCTATAAGTTCATCGAAGACGGCAAAACCTTCGTGTTTTTGACGGATAATGAACTGGGCTTCGTGCATCCCGGCGGATTGCATAAAAAAGAATACCTCTCCTTTTGTGACGGAGCCGATCTTTTGTTTCACGATGCCGAATACACGCCCCAGGAATACAAGCTTTTGATTGAATGGGGCCATTCCTCCTACTTCGATGTTCTGGAACTGGCCTTCAAGGCCGGTGTTAAGCAATTGGGCCTCTTCCATCACAATCAGGAACGTCTGGACGACGAAGTAGATGAAATCGTTGATGCCTGCCAGAAGATTATTGCCAAACGCAAACGCAGCTTGAGTTGCTTTGCGGTCGGCTCCGATATGACCTTTGAGCTGTAGGTTCAATATTCCTGCGCCCCTAGCGGCGGCTCGCCGCTCACTTCCAATTACTTCTTCCGGGCCGATCCATGAACATGCAAATTCAACAAGCGGCGATGGCATTGAAAGTCGCCCGTTCCACCATCGCGTTAACCGGCGCAGGTATTTCAGTGGAGAGCGGCATTCCACCTTTTCGGGGCCGGGGCGGCCTGTGGGAGAAGATCGACCCCATGAAATACGCCCACATCGATGCCTATGAACGCAACCCGGCAGAAGTCTGGGAGGTGCTCTTTCTTGGGTTAATAGATGTTCTCGGTAAAGCCAAATCCAATGACGGCCATCGGGGGCTGGTCCGCCTTGAGTCCATGGGGCGGCTGCAGACCATCGTGACCCAGAACATCGACGGCCTTCATCAACAGGCCGGCAGCAAAGACGTCATTGAGTTCCATGGCACGTTTGCATCCATGAGCTGCATGACGTGTGGGCAAGCCACGGATTCGCATCAGGTCAGCCTGGAAGTTCTACCGCCCCGATGCGCATGTGGCGGTGTTTTGCGGCCGGATGTCGTCATGTTCGGTGAGATCATCCCCCTGGACCATCTGCAGCGTGCGCAAATGCTGGCCTCGACATGTGATGCCATGTTGGTGGTGGGCACATCGGCCACGGTAGAGCCGGCGGCTTACCTGCCCGTCATTGCCAAGCGGTCCGGGGCTACCATCATCGAGATCAATCCGGAGCCCACGCCGCTGACCGATCGGATCAGCGATATTACCCTGCTCGGAGAGGCCGGCCGTGTACTGCGTGCGCTTGTAGACGCCGTGAAGCATATCCTCCGGGATTAATCCGGTCGGTCCCGTGATGTTGACACTGTCGCTCGTCTCACCGTATATATGCCCACTTTATTATTCGTTCATGAATCGATGAAAGACATGCATATGGCGACGCAATCCCCTGACAACCAAAGCATGCTGGGTTTGATAGCGCACATCACCTTGCCACAGCCTTCATTGGAGGATAATACGGCGGATGCCGACCGGTTGTGTCACGCCCTGCAGCGGGAATTCAATGTCGACCATGTGGCGGTGGATTTGGATTTGCGCAGGCAGTTGCCGGCGCTGCTGCGGGAGAACAATTTCCGCCTGCGATGCCTGATGTTTCAGGACAAGGGGCGCGGCCGCCTCCTTCATGCATGCGCCGTCGACGATCCAGCCGTCCTGGCCGGCGTGGCCGTCGATCTGGGCACCACCCGGGTGGCCATGCGCCTGCTGGATCTTGAGCAGGCCAAAACGCTGGCGGAGCGCTCGTTTGAAAACCCCCAGGTGAGCGTCGGCCCCGATATCCTGGCGCGCATTCATCACGCCGATCAAGGCTCAGGTCAGTCCGAGCTGCAGCAACTCATCATTGAAGCCGTCAATGGTCAACTCCTGGACATGTGCCGGGCCTGCGGGTTGTCCCCAGGCGAAGTTCATTTGTTCGCCGTGGCCGGCAACACCGCCATGGGGCACTTATTTGCCGGTTTGCCGGCCCATTGGATGATTCGCGAACCCTATATCCCGGCAGTCAACCGCTTCGGGCTGATTCCCGCGGCCGAATTGGGGCTTTCGGCCGCCGACCATGCACTGGTTTACATCTTTCCCAATGTGGGCAGTTATTTTGGTGGTGATTTGATTGCCGGAATTTTGTCCACGGGCATGCACCATCAATCGGAGACCGCCATTCTGGTGGATGTGGGCACCAATGCCGAGGTGGTGCTGGGCAACCGGGATTGGTTGATGGCTTGTGCCGGAGCCGCCGGGCCGGCCCTGGAGGGGGGCATGAGCCGCATGGGCACCATGGCGGCGCCGGGGGTTATCGATCGGGTGCGCATCGATAGCCAAAGCGGTGATTTTGAGCTTCAGACCATCGATGATCTGCCACCGGTGGGCATCTGCGGATCAGGGGTGATTGATCTGGCCGCCCAACTTTTTTTGGCCCGCATGGTGGATATTCGCGGCAAATTTCGTCGCGAGGCCTGCGGCTGGCGCCTCTCTCACGAAAAGGAGATGGCCTATCTCACCATC
>Ga0210123_1000397_pt1 | contig 27662 bp, 28 predicted proteins | sample Muzzi_PWB_D2_FD_185535 | JGI IMG/M metagenome (GOLD analysis project Ga0210123, IMG submission 185535) | Wetland microbial communities from San Francisco Bay, California, USA, that impact long-term carbon sequestration - Muzzi_PWB_D2 (SPAdes) | ecosystem: Environmental > Aquatic > Marine >... | reverse complement strand
CGCGCCGCTGGCTGGGCGCGGCGATGACCCTCGTCCTGCTCGCGAGCTCGCTCACCGCCGCGGTTCATTTCCACGCCGATGGGCAGCAGCATCGCCTGACCTGCGCCGCCTGCACGGTTCTCCATCAGCCACGCGACGCGGCTCCGGCCGTTGTGCTCCCCGAGCCACCCCTCGTGCAGCAGGTCGCGTTGCCTTCGCCGCGCCCGGTCACGGCGCACGGCCACGACCTCTTCCCCACCTGCCACCCCCGAGCCCCCCCCGCCTGATCCTGCTTTTCCGGTTTCCGAAAAGCGTTCCGTCGCTCCCGCGCCTCGCGGGACACCACCGGAGGATCTGGCTGTGTATCGACATACCCCGTATGCGGTCGCCGTACTGGCGATCGTCGGCTGCATGGGCGTCGCGACGCCCGTGCAGGCCCAGGAAGTGCAGGAAGTGAAAGAGGCGCCCGCCGTCCGGGATTCCCTGCTGACCCAGCTCCGGGCCCTGACGGCCCGACTCGATTCGCTCGAGCAGGTGGTCGCCGGGCTGCGTGCGGAACGCCAGGACACTACCGCGGCCGTCGACGAGCTCGCGGCGTTGCGCGCGGCCGCGACGGAGGCGGCGGCCGCAGCCGATACGACGCTCGGCAAACAGCCGGCAGAACCGGCCGGCCGGCGCAGTCTCAGCGCCCTCAACCCGGAGATCAGCGCCACCGGCGATTTCCGCCTTCGGGGGAGTTCACCCGGGCCGCAGACCGACCCCTTCCTCGTACGAGAATTCGAGCTGTCGTTTCAGGCGGCGCTCGATCCATACGCCAGCACGAAGATCTTCTTCAGCTGGGAGGACGGGTCGATCGACCTCGAGGAGGGATATGCTTACTGGTCCGGCCTGCCGGGCGGATTGCGCCTCGATGCCGGTCGGATTCGGCAGCAGATCGGGGAGCTCAACCGCGTCCATCTACATGCGCTGCCGCAAACTGAGTATCCCCTCGCGCTGCAGGAGTACTTCGGGGAGGAGGGCCTGACCGGCGACGGCGTGCGTCTCTACTGGCTCGCGCCGTTCAGCGGCCCCGGCGGCGCCGTGCATGAGCTCACGGCCGAAGCCACGGTGGGCGGCAACGAGGTGATGTTCGAGGAGAGTAATCGTGCCTCGTTCCTGGGTCACCTGAACAATTTCTGGCAGATCAGCCCGTCCACTTTCCTGCAGGTCGGCGTCACTGGCCTGTACGGAGAGAATCCCGACAGCAGCCTCGTGTCGCGAGTGGGCGGCGCGGACGTCCGGTTCACCTGGCGGCCGCCCGGCCGCGAGCTTTACCGCTCGTTCACGCTCCGCGGTGAGGTCTACGGCGCGCAGCAGAAGGTGGCCGGCATCGGCCAGACCCGCTGGGGCGGATATGTCGGCGCCGAGTACCAGCTCGGCCGCAGCTGGCTCGCCGGAGCCCGGTTCGACTGGGTCGAGCCGCTCGACGGCCCGGACGGCACCCACGACTGGCAGCTCGTCCCGTCGGTGAGCTGGTGGCAAAGCGAATGGGTCCACCTGCGGGCCGAATGGCGACACCTCTCCCGGGCCGTCGAAGCCGCTCCTCGCGACACCTCCGATCAGTTCGTCGTCCAGGTCGTCTGGGCCGTCGGACCCCACAAACACGAGAGCTACTGATGAACACATCCATAGGCAGTTTCATACAGCTCGGCCGCTGGGCCGCGGCGGCGGCCCTGCTCCTGGCCGTCTCGCCGGGATCCGGGATTTCCGCCCCTGACACGACGGCGCCACAGGACGCCCCTCGCGTCGTGACGTCCCTGACGACGTATGCGTCGATCGCACGCGAGATCGTGGGCGACCGGGGTGAGGTCGTATCGATCGCCGACGGGGCGGAGAACCCGCACTTCGTGACGCCCCGGCCGAGCCTGGTCCTCCAGCTGAAGCGGGCGGACCTGTTCGTGGTCACCGGCCTCGATCTCGAGCTCTGGATCCCGGCAATCGAGGACAAGGCGAATAATTCGAAGGTGCGACCCGGCTCGCCGGGCTACGTCACCGCGTCCTCGGGCCTCGACCTGCTCGACGTGCCCGAATCGGTGAGCCGGGGCGGAGGCGACATTCACGCATTCGGAAACCCCCACATCTGGACCTCGCCAGTCAACGCGATCACAATCGGCGCCAACATCCTCGCGGGCCTGAAGCGGATCGCCCCGGGCAACGCCGACTACTACGAACAGCGCTATGCGGCATGGAAAGACCGGATGATCAGGGCCTTCGCGGGCGACGAATTGGTCGAGCTACTGGGCGCCGATGCCGTATTCAGCCTGGCGCGCGACCACCAGCTGCTGAGCTTTCTTGCCGGCCGGACCTACGAGGGACACCCGCTGACCGACCGGCTGGGTGGATGGCTCCTGGCGGCCGAACCGTTCCGAGGCGGACACATGGTCTGCTACCACAAGGAATGGGACTACTTCAGCCGGGCGTTCGGCGTCCGCTGCGACGAGTACGTGGAGCCGAAGCCGGGGATCCCGCCGACGCCCCGGCACGTGGCCGACGTGATCCAGCTCATGCGCGACCGAGACATCCACGTCCTGTTCTCGACGAACTACTTCGACCGGGGGCAGGTGCGCTCGGTGGCCGACCGGACGAATGCCGTCCCCGTCATCGTCCCCGCCAGCACCTTCGGGGCGCCCGGGATCGAGACGTACGAACAGCTCGTGGACCTCTGGGTCGGTGAGCTCGCCGCCGCGTTCCAGCAGGGAGGGAGCTGAATCATGGGACTGATCGAATTGATGGTAGCACCGTTCGTAGCGTCGATGCTGCTCGTCGCGATGCTATCGTACCTGGGCGTCCACATCATCGCTCGCGGCGTAATCTTCGTCGACCTGGCGCTCGCGCAGATGGCGGCGCTCGGCGCGACGTTCGGTCTCCTGTTCCACGTCAGCGCCGACGCGCCGCTCTCCTACGCCTTCGCCCTCGGCTTCACGACGCTCGGTGCGGCGGTGTTCGCGCTCACACGCGAGCACAGCGAGGAGCGCCGCGTTCCACAGGAGGCGATCATCGGCATTGTCTACATCGTGGCGACGGCCGCCGCGATGCTGATCGCCGATCAGACACCGGCGGGCGGAGAGGCCGTGAAGGACGTCCTCGTCGGTAGCCTGCTGTGGGTGAGTTGGCCCACGATCGGGCGGATCGCGGTGGTCTACGCGGTCGTCGGCGTCATCCAGTGGCTGCTGAGGGACCGCTTCCTGACCATCTCGCTACGGGAGGAAACGGCGGAAGAGCGAGGCTGGAGAATCCGCTGGTGGGATTTCCTGTTCTACGGCCTTTTCGGCGTCGTGATCACACTGGCGGTGCCGCTGGCGGGCATCCTCCTCGTGTTCACCCTGCTCGTCGTGCCGGCCGTGGTGGCATTCCAATTCACCCGGTCGACCGTGGGGCTGATCGCGATTAGCTGGAGCGTTTCGGCGCTGGCTGTCGTGGCCGGCCTCGCGACGTCATTCCACTACGACCTGCCGACCGGCCCGCTCATGGTGTGCACGTTCGGGTTGCTGCTGTTGGCGGCAATGGTGGTGCGGAGGGCGACGGGCCGGAGCGGCTGAGCTCCGGCGGCGGGCGGCGCGACACGAACTGGAACGCGGATCGAGGCATGGCGTACCAAACGACGACCATCACGAGGCCGACGCGCTCACGCCCGGCCGGGACCAGACGCCGGCACTTCTGCACAGGAGAGTGAAGATGTCGTTTCCCGGACGAGCGCTCCTCGCGGCGGTCGGCAGCCTCGCCGCCGTAGCCGCCCTGGCCGCGAGCCCCACGCGGCCGCCGACCGCGCCGGCCCTGTGGGCGGGGCTCGCCCCGGGCCCCTTCCAGGTGGGCTATCAGCGGCTCGAGACGGACGAGGGACCCGTCGACACCTGGTATCCCGCGGTGCCGGGCGGCGAAGCCCTGCGTTTCGCCGCCTACCTGGGAGACGACGAGGCGGCCGGCCTCTCGAACTTCCTCGCCGGGGCGGGGATTCCCGCTTCCACGATCGACAGCCTGTTCGACAGTCCCCTGTTCGCCGCGCGCGGCGCGCCTCCGCTCGACGGCCCGTTTCCGGTCGTTCTGGTCGGACAGGGTAACGGCGAGAGCGTGATCGACCAGGTCGTCCTGTGTGAGTACCTGGCCAGCCGGGGGTACGTGGTCGCCAGCACGCCCTCCCCCACGCGGGAGACGCCGCTGGAGCGCGAGGACCAGGTGGGAGAGTTCGCGGAGCGCCAGGCAGACGCCCTGTCAGCGGCGCTCGGGGTCGTCTCGGCTTCGCTCCCCGCGGACACGAACACCGTCGCCGCCGTCGGACACAGCTTCGGCGCCCGGGCCGCTCTGCTGCTCGCCATGCGGGATTCGCGCGTGCGGGCGCTGGTCAGCCTGGACGGGGGGATCGGCACGGCGACCGCCGTGGAGGCCTTCCGCACCGCTCCCTCGTTCGACCCTGCGGCGCAGCTGCCCCCGATCCTGCACTTCTACGAGGGCCTGGACGCGTTCATGACGCCCGACTTCTCACTGCTCGAGAGCCTCCGGGCGGAGACGCTGACGCTCGAGCCGACGACCGCGCTGCACCACGTCCACTTCACGACCTACGGCTTCGCGGCCGCCGCCTTCCCTGCGATCGCCACCGTCACGCACGCTGCCCCTGGAACCGCGGAGAGCGTGCGCGACGTGGCGCGGCGGACCGCCGCGTTCCTCGCGGCCCACCTGGGCGCCGCGGAGACGGACGCCTGACGATGAAGCTCAGCTCTGCGGCAACGGCTTTCCGACCTCGGCCGGCGGCACGTCGGCCTGGACCGTTTCCTTCTCCGGCACGAGCCGGGGTTCGGCGCCCGTCCAGTAGAGGCCGTTGGCCATGATGCAGAAGCCGGTCGCGGCGAACCACACCATCGCGCCGCCCACGAAGCCGGTGAACGCGAGCCACCAGGGACTGTGGACGAGCGACAGCACCGAGGCGATGGAGACGTTGATCCCCACGGCGACGTAGATCCTGCGCTCCAGGTACCACTTGTCGGTCCGGATGCGGTACCACTTCGCCTTGCCTTCCGGGTCGTCGCTCAGCTTCGACTTGAAGCCGAGACGGTGAAACACGTTCCCGACGGGATCGAAGCCGGTGAGCCCCGTGGCGATCGATACCAGCCCGGTGGCGATGATCATCAGCACGACGAGCGGCTCCACGAGCCAGGCCAGCACGGTGCTGGCGAGGAGCACGAAGCCCGCCGCTAGCCAGACGGTGCGCTCGATGTACCAGCTGTTGGTCGGAACCATGTAGATCCCGGAACGAAACGCCATCGGAAACCCCTTTCTTCGAGTTCGAAGATGTGCGGGGGGGCCTCGCCGGGTGCAACTTGGTATTGGGACCGGCGCCGATCAAGCTCCCGGCGGGACGGTCAAGACGGTCGAAACGCACGCGTGGAGGTGACATGGACGGGCGGTCTTGGAAGCGCGTTCTCTCTCTTTGGATGGTCATGGCCCTGGTGGCCCCGATCGTTCTTCTGGCCCAGGAAGTCGACACCGTCTATGTGGGGAGTCCGTCCCTGGCTGACGCGGCCCTGATTCCGGGGACCTACGTGATCGAGAATCACCGTCGCGAGGGCGGGACCGACGCCATGACCGGGACGACGCGCCAGACGGTGCGACGCGCCGAGCGCGGCGGAATTCCTGTTTGGTTGGTCGAGTTCGAGCACGTGTCGGGGGACACGACGCGCTCGTCGATGGTGTCCCGGGTCGACGACTTCTCCCTGGTCCACTACCGGGTGAAGGCCCCGCGCGACTCGGCGGCGGTTACGGCGGGAGACGGCTACCTGACCGGCTGGACGGTGCTGCCGGAGCAGCCGGTCAACCTGCTCGACCGGGAGATGGACCACCCCGTTTTCCCGGTGGAAGGCCAGGTGCCGTGGCTGTTCCCCCTGCTGCCGCTTCGTGAGGGTTACGCTGCGGCGATTCCCCACTTCAATCCCTGGCAAGGCGGGGAGACGTGGGCGGAGATCCGGGTCGTCGGCCCGGAAACGATCGACCTGCACGGCCGGGAGGTCGCCTGCTGGAAGGTCGACGGGGGCGAGCTGTTTCGCGGCTACCGTGTCACGTACTGGATCGACCGGGATACCCGGCGGATCGTGCGGAGCGAGGCGCGGGGCGCGGGTGATGGACCGGTATACTGGTCGGAGCTCGCGGCCCCCTGAGCGGTGACGTCGGATGAGCGCGTCTCGCATGTCGCCTCACGAGCCCTCCGCCAGGGCCTCCTGGAACCGCCGACGCATCTGAGGTCCGCCGACCGCTTCCAGCTGATCGAGTAACTGCGTCGTCGTGCGTGTCGCCTCGGTCATGTAGCGCCGCAGGAACTCTTCGAAGGTCGGCGCCGCGATCCGCGCTTTCAGCTCGCTGAGCAGCAGGGGGCCCTTCCGGTAGTTGACGGCGAACGACCCGCGCTGCGTAGAGGTGTCGGTCCAGACGGGCGGCAATTCCGACGCCTGATCGCGCCATTGTTCCCGGATGGCGGCGTATGCCGTGTCGCCGTAGACGTCCCGGACGTGCAGGGCCGACACGAGCTCGGCGAACGACTCGGTCATCCAGTAGTCGGCCGTCGAGGGCGATGAATGGGAGCTCCAGTAGTGGGCGAGCTCGTGGCACACGAACCTCGACAGCGCAGACGGCGAGTACCCCTCCACCTGCGTCAGCACGATGTAGTTCTTGCGGGCATAGCCGCCCTCCTCGCGTGGCGCCAGCACAAACTTGAGATCGGGCAGCGATCCGAAGCGCCTCGTCAGCCAGTTGCGGCAGGTGGTGGCGACTTCGACCACCTTCGCGACCGTCGAGTCGGCGGCCGACTGATGGTATACGAGGACGTCGGGCGGACCCGAGTGTTTCAACCCGGGGGCGGCGACGAAGGCGAAATCTATCTGTGGCACGCGATTGTGGATCACATGCACGTCGCCGTTCCGCGACACCGTCCCGCTGGCGACTACCGTCCAGTCCGGTGGCACCTCCAGCGTGAGATCACCGACGAGACTCTGGGCGAAGGATGCGAAGACCGGCTGCCAGCCGGAGTCGAGGGCGAGTTCGATCCAGTCCGGCGAGATGTCGTTGATCGGATCTGACGCAACGGAATCGTAGAGCACACCGGCATAGGCGACCCGCAACTCCCTGACCTCCCCGGGCTCTGCGGGGCGTATCCAGGTTACGTCGATACGCTCGAAGTCACTTCCCTCCCGCCACGGACCGCTCGAAAAGTCGGCCACGCCCTCGCCCGTGATCTCCGTGATCCCGAGCCGACGATTCAGGAGCAGAGACGCCCCGCCAGTGGTTGTCGAATCGACCACGAAGCGAATGCGCCAGCGCGCCGTCACCGAACCGGCGGCGGGATCGACCCTGGCGTGACCGGCGTACACGGGTCGCCTGGAGCGAACAGCGGTCTCGGAGGGAGTGCAGGCCATGCTCAGCAGACCGCTGGCCATGAGCGCTCCCACCAGGCCGGTGGAAGCTCGCAGTCGGCAGCTCGAAAACATCTCTCCTCCGGGTTCGGGTACCATCGTCCTCTCGTGGCGGCATGGCACCGTACGGTCGGGCGGCGGTGACCGTTTCGTCGACGGCTCGCTCCCTCGATGGCCCCACATTCGTGTATACTGCCGTCGACGACCCCGTGCCATCTCGACCGGAAGCGGTTCATGATCCGACCTCACCACCTCTGCCTCGTCCTGTTGACCGGCATCGGCGACGTAGTGCACGGACTGCCAGTCGTGAACGCGCTGCGGAAGCGGTTCCCGGATCTCCGCGTCACGTGGGTGGCCGAGCCGGCGCCCGCCGACGTCCTGCGGGAACACCCGGCCGTCGATCGGGTCGTCGTGTTCCGGAAGACCGACGGTCTGCGCGGAATCCGCGCGCTGTTACGTGACCTGCGTCGCGCAGGCCCGTTCGACGTGACGATCAACGCGCAACGCTATTTCAAAGGCGTATGGCCGACGCTGTTCAGCGGGACGTCCGTGCGCCTGGGTCTCGCGCGGGACAAGACGCGGGACGGCGCTTCGCTGGTGAACACGCACCATCTCTCCGGCGGTCCCTGGCGGCACACCCAGGACATCTTCTTCGAGTTTCTCGATTTCTTCGACATCCCCCGGCCGAGCGAACCCAGGTGGCGGCTCGCGTTCTCGGAGGAAGAGGAGCATGCGGCTGCCGCGTTTTTCGCCTCGGTCGTGGACGGGCCTCCTCGGGTCGGTCTCGTCACCGGGACCGCGAATCTCGCGAAGGACTGGCCCGCCGTGCGCTATCCGCCGCTCGTCGATGCCCTCCACGACGCGGGATGGCAGGTCTACCTGCTCGGCGGCCCGGGCCAGCGCGAGCGGGCGGTGGCCGAGCGCGCCGTGCGCGAGTCGGCGGTCGAGCCATTATGGGCGATGGCAGATACGGTTCGGGAGTTGATGTGGAGGATCCGCGGCATGGATCTCCTGGTCAGCCCGGACACGGGCCCGGTGCACATCGCCCGGGCCCTCGAGGTTCCTGTCGTCGGCCTGTACGGGCACACGAATCCCTGGCGCGTGGGCCCGTACCGAGCGTACGCCGACCTGGTGATCGACGCCTACACGGAACCCGGCGCGGCACCCGACCCATCCGGCTACGAGCCGAAGTCGGGACGAATGGGGACGATCGGCGTCGACGACGTGATGGCCCGCGTGGCGCGGGCCCGCGAACGCTACGTCAGCCCTCCCAGGGACCGGTGATCGCCAGCGTCAACCCGTCGTCCTGCAGGTTCACGAACAGGGTCGAGCCGTCGGGGGAGAAGACCGAGCCGGCCAGCTCCGAGTCGCTGAGCGCGTTGCGGCCGAATCGGTAGAGCTCGCCGGCGGGCGTGATGCCCACGAGATGGTCGCCGTCACTGCTGTCCTCGCAGACGAACAGGTCGCCCCAGGGAGCGACGGTGACGTTGTCGGCGTTCTCGAGCACCCCGGGGTCGGAGGACTCGACGAAGAGTTCCAGCCGACCCGGCTCGTCGGCCTCCCCTGCCGCCCCCTCGGCCGGTGACGGCGTGTATTTCCAGATCTGACCGATCTTCGCGGGACCGCCTTCGGTGCACGCGAAGTAGACCACCCCGTTGCCATACCACATCCCTTCTCCCCGGGCGAACCGGGCGGCTCCCTGCTCATGTCCGCGGTGCCGGAGGTCGTCTTCCGGCGCCTCCACGTCTTCCAGGTCGATCCACTCGACCGGGAACGCGTCGCCCGGCGTCACGAGGGACGCCTCCCAGTTGCGCGTATCGAAGCCCGGGCGCGCCCGGATGGCCAGGGCCTGCAGGCGTCCGCCCGCGTGCAGGTCGTCCCGCACGTTCGGGAGATACCGGTAGATCAAGCCGTCGGCGCGGTCTTCGGTCTCGTACACGACCCCGGAAGCGGGGTCGATGGCCACGGCCTCGTGCTCGAACCGACCCATCGCCTTGATCGGTACGGGGCGGGCGAGCGCGGGCTCGGCCGTCGCGGGTACCTCGAACACGTAGCCGTGATCCCGGATGAACGGCCCTCGGGGCCGGATGGCCCTCTCCTCGCAGCTCAGCCAGCTGTTCCAGGGCGTCGGGCCGCCCGCGCAGTTCGTGCAGGTGCCGGCCAGGCTGAGGAACTGGCGGATGTGCCGCTGGTTGACCGTGTCGTAGACGATCGTCGTCGTGCCGCCCCCGGCCGGGTGGCCGTCCCTTCCGGGATCGTAGAAATCCGCCGGATCCAGCGCGGCGGCCAGGACGAAGTCCTCGCCGAAAGCGCTTTCCTCGTCCTCGTCCCCCACATCCACCTCGTGGTTGCACACGAGGATCGTGGTGCCGTCCGGGCCCGGGAACGCGCCCATCCCGTCGGGCCGGTGCGGCACGAGAAAGCCGTCGTCCATCGTCTCGCCGAACCGGGCGATGACCTGGTAGGCAAACCCCTCGGGAAGGTCGAAGACGCCGTCGGGATCGGGAACCAGCGCGCCGAAGCCGCGGGTGCGGCGGGCCTGCGTCGCCGGGCGATCGCTCGTGCACCCGGTCAGCACGAAGACCTGCAGACCACCGAAGCCGGCCGATACCGCAGCGGCCCGCCGGACGAACTCGCGGCGGCTGACGCTCATCGCCCGGCCCCCGAGATCATTCGGATCAGAGCCACGAACACGGACGCGCCGATAATCGACCAGAGAATCGGAAAGGTCGTCCCGCCAACCTCGACGACGAATACATCGCCGAACCCGAGAACCTGGCCCAGCCAGGCGCCGACGAAAGCGCCGATGAACCCGATCGCGATCGACACGAGACAGCCGCCCGTCTCGAAGCCGGCGATTCCCTGGCCGATCGAGCCGATTACGCCCGCGACGAGGAGCAGAAGCAGCAAGCTGATGAGTGTCATGCCGAAAGATAAACTACCCCCGGTACGCGCGCTCCAGCTCGCCAATGTCGAGCTTCTTCATGCCCAGCATCGCCCGGAACGCGCGGGAGCTCGCGTCCCTGGAGGGGTCCGCGAGCATCTCGTCCATGCCACGGGGAACGATCTGCCACGAGAGGCCGAACCTGTCCTTGAGCCACCCGCACTGGCGGGCTTTCGGGTCCCCGCCCTCTCCGAGCTGTTGCCAGAAATAGTCGATCTCCTCCTGGGTTTCGCAGTGGACCTGGAATGAGACGGCTTCGTTGAATTGGAAAATCGGTCCGCCGTTGAGCGCCGTGAACGGTTTGCCCTCGAGCTCGAACTCGACGGTCATGACGGAGCCCGCCGGGCGACCGTGGATCTCGTGGCCTGCCTCGCCGTAGCGCGTGATCGCGTTGATGCGGGCGTCGTCGAACACCGACACGTAAAAGGTCGCCGCCTCTTCGGCCTGATCATCGAACCAGAGGCACGGGCTGAGTCGGTGGAGATTCGGCATACTTTGACTCCTGGATTGGGTGGCAGTTCGTCTCCGTCGGGAATAGTCGAACGGTCTTCGGCGGATTCGACGGCTACTTGCCCCCGGCAGGGGCCGGCGGGCGCGCATTCGCCCCAGGCAGCGGGCGTCGCGACGGACCCGTGGTCAGCCGCCGAGAAGCTGCTCCCAGTCCAGCCATCCCAGGAGGCGGTGGCAGTTCTCGGCGTTGTTTCGCTGGCCGACGCTTCGCGACCAGACCAGGTTCTCGGCCAGGCGAACCACCGACCAGCGCCTCGCACGATCCAGGTCCAGATCGGCACGGTCCGCGATTCGTTCCAGGCGTACCCTCAGATCCCCCGCCCCGGAGAGCTCCGCCGTGCGGTTCCAGAGCAACTGGGCGGCGGCGTACTCCAGGTCGCCGGCCACGACCTTCGGATCGATCGCCAGCCAGGGCTCCCGCGTCCCGGCCAGCACGTTCTCGTAGTGGAGGTCGAAGTTCACCATCAGGCGCGCATCGGTCTCCCCCAGCTCAGCGGCGAGGTCGAGCAGCCGATCGAGGCGCGTCCGCGGGATCGGACCGCCGGCCTGCTCCCACCGCCGGGGCAGCTCTTCGGTCATCTCCGCCACCTCGCGCGCGATCGGGCGGATCTTCAAGGGGGCCGGCACCGCGAGGCGCCGCAGCAAGGCGGCGGCGACGTCTACGGCTTCGGACTCCGGAGCGTCGCGTAGCGAAGTGTCGGGGTCGAGGCGCTCGAGCAGCAGGGCGCCGGTGCTCGCGTCCTCCGCGATCAGTCGGACGGCGCCCTGGCCGTTCCAGGTGCGCAGGGCGAGGGCCTCCTGTTCGGTGGACGGGTCGAGCCAGCGGACCTTGAGCACCCGCCGCTCTCGCGGGCTCTCGATGTGCCGGACGGGCACGACGATCGCCGTGTAGCCGAAGAGGACGTCGCCGTCCCGCTCGAGATCCCAATCATCGAGATGGCGGCGCACCACATCCGGGAGACGCGCGAGCCAGGCCTCGCCGGCCTCGCCCTCCCTCCGCCGCGTCGATCGCGCGAACTGCGGCGGTATCTCGATTCCGGGGCGGTCGCTCAGAAGGGCAGATCCTCGTCTTCGGCGCTCGGAAACTCCTCCGGCGGGGGACCCAGGGGATCCCGACCGGGACCCGTCCCCTGGCCGCCACCCGAAGGCCTCTCCACACGCCACGCCTTCACGTCGGTATACCAGCGACCCTGGTACTCCCGGCTCTTGATGTCGATGTGGGCCGTCAGCTCCTCGCCCTCGGCCACGCCGAACTTCTCGATGTCGTCACCCCACTGCGTAATACAGACCTTGCTCGGGTACTCGCCCGGCGTCTCCAGGATGAAGTCCTGCTTCCGCCAGGGTCCGTTCCGGCCCTCGCCGGACTGCTCCTCGAGTATCTCCACCACACGTCCCGCGATCTTCAGATCCAACGTCGGTCTCCTCGCTCCGGTAATCCGTGCCGCTCGCCCGGAATATATGGCAGGTGTGTCGTACGGTGCCCGATGCTAGTTTCGCCCCACCCCCAACAGGAGAGGCACCATGGCGAAGAAGCTCGTGGCGGAAGCCGTCGGCACCTTCTTTCTCGTGTTCACCGTGGGCCAGGTCGTGCTGGAGCCCGGCGCCGGCCAGTTCGCCCCCCTGGCGATCGGGATCGTCCTCGCCGTCATGGTCTACGCGACCGGCCACGTCTCGGGCGGTCACCTGAATCCGGCGGTCACCCTCGGCGTCTACCTGCGCGGCAAGGCGTCGGCGACCGACCTGGTGTCTTACTGGATCGTCCAGGTGCTGGCAGGCGCGGTGGCGGCATTCGCGGCGATGTACCTGAAGGGGGGCGCCGCCACGGCCGCGACCGCGCTTCCCGTGGGCCCCGCCTTGCTGGCGGAGTTCCTGTTCACGTTCGCGCTGGTGTTCGTCGTGCTGAATACGGCGACGGTCCGGGGCACCGAGGGCAACTCGTACTTCGGCTTCGCCATCGGGAGCACCGTGCTGGTCGGCGCCTATGCCGTGGGCGGGATCTCCGGCGCCGCATTCAATCCGGCCGTCGCGGTGGGCGTGGTACTGATGGGCATCACGCAGGTGGCGGACCTCTGGATCTATCTCGTCGCGAACCTGGCGGGCGGCGCCGCGGCGGCCGTGGTCTTCCGCGCGTTCGACTTCGGCTCGGAGAGGCCGGTCACGGCCCCCACCGCGTAGGAGGCCGAGAGGCACGTGGCCTCGAAGCCGCCGGGTTGACATATTCTTATATCGGCATATATTGATACCATGGCAAGAGCAGCCGCCGACTCGGACGTCTACAACGCGATCGCGGAACCGCGACGACGAGCGATTCTCGAACTCGTCTGCACGGGCGAGCATGCGGTCAACGACGTAGCCGACGCGCTCCAGTTGGATCAGCCGTCGGTGTCCAAGCACCTCCGCGTCCTCCGGGAGGTCGACCTGGTCAGCGTCCGGCGCGATGGACGACGCCGCCTGTACTCTGCCGATCCCCGGGCCCTCGAGCCCGTGCAGGCCTGGGTCGAGAAACTCGAACGAACCTGGACCCGGCACGTGGACTCCATCCAGGAGCGGGCGGAAGCCCGTGCCCGGACGAGATCTGATCAACCTGAATGAACGGAGACGAAAACATGACCACGGCGACGGAAGCAGCGACGGAACACGAGCTCCGCATCGAGATCGAGCGACGGATCTCGGCGCCCATCGAAGACGTGTGGGAGGCTGTGCTCCACGAGATGGGACCCGGCTTCGGCGGCGAACACGACGAGCCGCTGCGGATGAAGGTCGAGCCGTTCCCCGGCGGCCGGTGGTACCGGGACCTGGACGGCGGCGCGGGCCACCTCTGGGGGCACGTGCAGGCCATCCGGCCGCACACGCTGTTCGAGCTCACCGGCCCGCTGTTCATGTCCGCGCCGGTGAGCAACAACATCCAGTATCAGTTGAAGGAAGAGGACGGCACCACCGTCCTGCGCTTCGTCCACACGGCGTTCGGCCCGTTGCCGGAAGGCGTTCGAGACGGCATGCCGGAGGGATGGACCGACATGGTTCAGAAGATCGAGCGGCGCGCGGCCGGGTGAGCGTGGCCCGGCGAAGCCGGCGGGCGGTCACCGTGCCGCACCGCCGGCTCACCCTCTAGGACGGGGTGAGAGCGGCCGCTTCGTCGTAGAAGCGCGCCACGGTCTCGATGCCCTTGTGGTACGTCTCGAGATCGATCCACTCGTTCGGCGCATGCAGGTTCGAGCCGGGCAGCCCGAAACCGAGCAGCAGCACCGGCGCTTCGAACGTGCGCTCGAACAGCGGGATGATCGGAATCGAACCGCCTTCGCGTACGTAGACCGGGTCACGACCGAAGGTCTTACGCAGCGCGGCGGCAGCCGCTTCGAACACGGGATCGGTGGGATCGGCGGCCCACGGGAGTCCGCCATGGAAGGGCTTCACCGTGACCGTCACGCCGTCGGGCGCGAGCGACGTCACGTACTCGGTGAACTTCCGCTCGATGTCCTTCGGATCCTGGTCGGGCACGAGACGCATCGAGATCTTCGCCATCGCCATCGCGGGCAGCACCGTCTTGGCGCCCTGTCCCGTGAACCCGCTGAGCAGCCCATTCACGTCGCAGGTCGGACGGAATCCGAGCCGCTCCAGCGTCGAGTAGCCTCTCTCGCCGTCCAGGGCGGACACCCCGGTCTGCTCGATGAGCTCCGCGTCGGAGTGGGGGAGCCCGGCGAGGCGCTCGCGGTCGGCATCGGTCACCGGGCGCACGTCGTCGTAGAAGCCCGGGATCGTCACGCGGTTGTCGTCGTCTTTCAGCGCCGCGATGATCTCCGCCAGCGCGTTGGCGGGATTGACGACGGCGCCGCCGTACTCGCCGGAATGCAGATCGCCCTTCGGCCCCTGCACGTGCACCTCGAGGTAGGCGATCCCGCGCAGGCCGACGGCGATGGTCGGCACCCCGGGAGCCAGCATGCCGGTATCGCTGACGATCACCGCGTCGCAGGCGAGACGGTCGGCGTTGTTCTCGAGGAAGTCCGCCAGGTGCTCGCTGCCGACCTCCTCTTCGCCTTCGATCACGAGCTTCACGTTGACGGGCAGGCCGACGCCCGACTTCAGGCGGGACTCGAGGGCCTTGATGTGCAGATGTACCTGGCCCTTGTCGTCGATCGCGCCGCGCGCATACAGCCGGCCGTCTCGCTCGGTGGGCTCGAACGGCGGCGAATCCCACAGCTCGATCGGATCGACGGGCTGCACGTCATAGTGCCCGTAAATCAGCAGCGTCGGAGCCGCGGGGTCGACCACGTGGGCGGCGACCACGATCGGGTTGCCCCCGGTCGGAACGACTTCGACGTCGTCCAGGCCGATCGCCTCGAGGTCGGCCTTGAGCTTCTCGGCGCATTCGGCGACCTGCGCCGCGTACTCCAGCTCCGGGCTGATGCTCGGAATCCGCAGCAACTCCTTCATCTCCTCGACGAAACGGTCGGCGTTCGCGGAGAGGTACGACGTCAGCGCGGTATCGGTCTCGGTCTTCGTCATGGAATACTCGGTGGCTGTCGCGATAGGATGCGGGCGATTCCGGTCGCCGGATAATAGTCACGAGCCGGGAGCCGAGCGACGATGTCCCGGGTTCCAGGCTCAGCCCAGATCGGACACCGGCACCTCGAGAACGCCCGGTTCCTGGGGCCTCCAGTGGAGGAGACCGCGTGTCCAGGTCGAATCGATCGCGCCGATTCGTCCACGACGGCGGCCTCCGGGCCGCCCGTCGACGCGGCGTGCTCGCTCCGGTAACGAAGACCTTCATGAGACTCTCCTGTCGACATGTTCGACGTCTGCGGGCGGACCGGCTCCGGTGGTGGATGCCCGATCGATCCAACGGATGTCGACGGGCACCAGCCCCGGCTCTGCGGACGATCCGATCTCCGCGACGTTGACGCCGGAGGCGGCCGACTCCCCCGTGGACACGAGCAACGCCGCGGTCAGAACGACGGTTCCGCCGATCAACACGGCCGGTCCGACCGTGTCGCCGAGCAGCGTCACGCCGAGCAGCGCCCCCGATACCGGCTCGAGGTTCAGGAACACGCCGGCCCGGCCGGCCGGGAGTCGACTGGCGCCCCAGTTCCAGAGGATGAAGGAGCCGATGGTGCAGCCGAGGGCGAGCACCGCCAGCGCCGACCAGGTTCGGGCCGTGAGATCGACCGGCGGAGGCCCGGTAACCAGAAGAACCGGAAAGAACGCCGCGGTTCCCGCGAGCAGGATCCAGGCGGTCGCGACGATCGCGCCGAGGCGTCGCGCCAGGTCCTGGCTCAGGAGCACCCAGGCGGTGGCGATGGCCATCGAGATCAGCACGAGAAGGTCGCCCAGGAAGCTTCCGTCCGACTCCGGCCGTCCGACCATGATCACCACGCCGAGGCACGCGAGGCCGACGCCCAGCCAGTCGCGCCGCGTCACTTGCTCGAGCCCCAGCGCCGCCGCGGCGAGTGCCAGGAACGGGGATCCCACGCCGACGAGCAACGCGGCGTGAGTCGCGCTCGTGCGCTCGAGGCCCTCGAAGTGGATCAGATAGCCGATCGGTACGCACAGCACTCCGGTGAGGGCGACGAGCCCGCCATCCCTTCGGGTCAGCCGGACGCCCCGCCACCACAGAACGAAAGCCAGCACCGGGGCCGCGAGCCCGAATCGCCAGGCGAGGACCTCCACCGGCGACAGCTCCGCCAGGGCTACTTTCGCAAAGTAGAAGGCGCTTCCCCAGGTGACGCAGGCGGCTGCCAGCGCCAGCGGGGCCAGCCATTGCTCCGGTACTCCCAGTCGTCGAGCTCCCACGTCCTCATCCCCTGCTGCGGCCCCGAGTCGGCCGGTTGACTTGAATGACTAACCGGCTATAATTGTTTTGCTAGTGAGAACCATAGTCGACGGTATCTAACCAGTCAAGTAGCAATAGGGCGGTTAGTCACGACCTTCCTTCTGATAGGCGGGAGATGGGCGCCATGCCGGACAGAGATCGAACCGCGAAGCACCGGACCGTGACGGGCCCGGACCTCGTCGGTGGCCGGATCAGCCTCGACTTCGTGAACTCCGAGGGCGGGACCCGAAACGGACCGCCCGAGTGGATCACGACCTATGGCGACCTGCTGACCTGGGCGGTTCACGCCGGAGCGATCGATGCCGATCTCGCCGACCGGCTGGGGAAGCAAGCAACCGACAGACCGGACGAGGCGGTCCGGGTGGCCGAGCGCGCGGTCCGGCTGCGGGAGGCGCTCTACCGCGTTTTCGTGGCGGCCATGGAGGGCGAGGAACCGGCCGGGGAGGACCTGGCCGTCGTCGACGAAGAACTCGGCGCGGCGCTGGCCCGGCTGCGGATCTCCCCCGCCGGCGCGAAGAATGGCCCGTGGCACTGGCGTTTCGACGGCGAAGAGCAGCTCGGCCGGGTGCTCTGGCCCCTCGTGCGAGACGCCGCCGACCTGCTCGTGTCCGACGACCTGGCTCGGCTGGGAAAATGTTCGGGCGAAGACTGCACCTGGCTGTTCGTGGACCAGAGTCGCAATCACAGCCGCCGCTGGTGCGACATGGCGGTGTGCGGAAATCGGTCGAAGGCGCGCCGATACTACGAGCGGTCGAAAGAACAGGAGGCGGGCTGACCGGAGGGGGCCTCGGCGGCGGGTCGCCTCACGCGACGTGGCCCGTCGCCTCAGCCGGCCGCGCCTCCCGCGCGGTCGAGCGCCAGGTCGAGCGCGCCGGCCAGGAGACCGCGCTCGGTGCTGCCCGCGCGTCGAACGGCCTCGTCGACGCCCTCTCCCACCGTGTGGCGGATCGCCCGGAACACTGTCTCCGGCGCCAGCGCCGAAGCACTGGCGGCGGCGCAGGCGAAGGCGCGGGCGGTCCCGCAGCTGGCGATGACGTCGGCCACGATCGCGAAGCGTTCGTCGGCGTCTCGCTCGATGCGCGTATCGCCGGGCTGGTCGGCGGCGAAGGGATGGTTCGCGCCGCTCACGATGGCCTCCACCCCGGCCGCCTCGAGCTGGTCGAGCCGCCCGGCGTCGAGGGTGCCCGAGGCGGCCGCCGCCACGAACAGGTCGGCCGGGGTCTCCCAGAACGCCTCGCGCCGGGTGTCGGCCCCGAACTCCTCGTCCAGTGTCTCGGGCAGCGTGTTGCCCCGGCGCCGGAGCAGCAGCTTCTCGACGGTGTCCAGGTCGAGGCCACCGGGCTCGATGAGCGCGTCGCGGGCATCGCAGATCCCGACGACCTCGAGGCCGGCGCGCGCGAGGTAGAGCGACGCGGCGCCGCCGACGGCCCCGAATCCCTGCAGCAGCACGCGGGTGCCGCGAGCCTCCCTGCCCTGCCGCTCCAGGAGTCGCAGCGCGGACTGCGCGACGCTGTAGCCCGTGACGAGGGCGAAGACGCGTGCGTCCTTGTCCTCCAGGCCGTACTCGGGCGGCACCATCATGTCGAGCCCCTGCCGCATCAGTCGGCAGCGCTCCGCCAGCGCGGGACCCTCGAGGTGAAAGTGCCCGCTCAGCACCCCCATCTGCGGATGCTCGACTCCCACCTCGCGGCAGAGCGGGATCACGTCCTCCGACTCGCTGACGTTCAGGTCGCCGGCCGTGCCGTAGCGGGACCGGAGCTCGCCGCGGATCGCCGTGAACCAGCGCCGCAGGATCTCCGGCTTGTCAGCGTCGGCGGGATCGAACGCGATCCCCGACTTCGCTCCGCCGATCGGGGGCCCGGACAGCGCGAACTTCAGCTCCATCGCCTTGGCGAGGAACGTGACCTCGTCTCGCGTCAGGCCGACCCGCATCCGGGTGCCGCCACCCGCCGCGCCACCCTTCAGGCTGTTGACCACCAGCCAGCCGCGCGCGGATGAGTGCGGATCGTTCCATTCGAACACGATCTGCGGGCGCGCGCGGAAGAACGTCTCCACGCGCTCCCAGATCGCGGTTCTGTCCGTCGCTACGGTCGTCTCCAGGACGTGCCTCCGGGTCGGGCGGCGCGGGACTCAGCCGGCGGGCCGCTCCCAGCTGTTGTTCGAGCGATCGACGTCGGGATACCAGGCGTCGGGATCGATCACGATCTTCTGCACTGCGCCGTCGACGGGCAACGTCCGCGTCACCTCGCGCGTGCCGGCCCACACGTTCACGGGCCAGACGATCGTCGACGTGGTGCCGTCCGCCAGCGTGATCTGCAGCTCCACCGGCATCACGGCGTCCGATTCGTTCCTGACCGTGACCTGCTCGGGACGCAGCACCTCGTCGGGGTTCCGGAGCGTGCCCGTGCCGACGACCACCCACCCGGCCGGCACGTCGATGTTCACGTCGAACGTGCCGTAGTCGACGTAGAACTCGCCGTCGCCCAGGTAGGCGTCGGTGTCCAGCCCGAACACGTCGTCGAACACGGCGATCTGCGGATACCACTGCGCGATGTTGTAGATCTCGTGATCGAGGTGCCCATTCCGAAAGCCGCCGCCGCCGGAGACGGTGAAGGACCAGTCGATCTCGACCTCGGTGGTCGACCCGGCGGCGATCTGCTCGGGCGGCACGACGGCCATACGCGTATCGATGATCCGATAGCCGGGGTCCCGCTGCGTGGCGTCCGGATCGTCGGCCAGGTCCTCCAGCTCGACCCCGTTCACGGCGACGCGATCGACCTGCATCCCGCCCGTGAGCTCGACCTGGCGATTCCGCGCGACCCCCTCGGAGAAGACGTTCTGGTAGAGGCGCACGAGAATGACCGGCAGGGGCACCGGCGCGCCGTTGTGGGTGGTCGCGGTCTCCGTGCCCGTGACGAGCGCCGTGGCCGGCTCGAGACTCACGTCGATCTCGTAGTCGACACTCTGCTGCCAGTAGCCAGGGCCAGCATCACCGCCCCGAGCCGGGCCGACAGATATCTCATCGATCGTCGCGAAGGTCGCTTCGTCGTCTCCATCCCCATCCTCCCGTTCATCGTTCGGTCTCGCTCTCGAAGTCGGTCCAGCGCAGAAGAGGCATCAACTGCATCCGTCCGTCGTGCCGCCAGTCCGCGGGCGGCCACGCCATGGCGCCCGGCGGCGTGACGCGGCTGACGCCGAGCTCCACGGCGAGCTCCTCGGCCCGGAAGCGCACGTCGTCCGGCACGCCCGCGATGCCGAGGGCCTGCAGCCGGCCTTCCAGTACGCTGCGCATGTCCCGCAGTTCCTCGATGGACGACAGCTCGTAGACCCAGAGCACGCGCGGCAGCGGCTCCGAGTAGGCTCCGGGGACCGTGCGGTGCAGAATCGTCCATCCGAGATCCTCCGGACCCCACGCGTGGCCGCCGCCTTCCGTTCCGAACTGCAGCCGCGCGCGTGCGGCCCGGATGTCGACGGCCTCCTCATCGGTCGTGAAGACCTCCCCGAGCCGGCTGATTTCATCACTAAGGACTTTCGCTAAGCGGTCGATCAGATCGGTGACCGTATCGGACGGCGCCTCCTCGCGGGTCGGTCCAGATCCGCCGCCCGGATCACTAGGGACGTATACCAAGCGAGGAGACACGCACCCGGCCTGGTCGTAGGCGCACGTGTCCCGGGCGAGGCCGCGCAGGTCCGCTTCCGTGGCGTCGAGCCCCAGAACGACGGCGCCTACGCGCGGCCCGTACTCGAGCAGCGGGATCGTCGGGGGCGTCCGGGCACGGAGGGCGCGCACCGCGTCCTGCCCCCCGTAGATAACCACTTTACCCGATCGCTTGGTCCATTCGTGGGCCACGGGGCCCGGGCTGTCGGCCGGCCACCAAGTCGCCGCGATGGTCGCCGCGAGGTCGGGATCTTCTTCGTGCAGGGCGCGGGCGAAGAGTCCCACGAGCCACGGTTCGCTCGCGGGGAGCTTGCAGAGGACGCCGGAGCGAACCAGCAGGGCGCGAATCACGGCGGTCACGGCGACGCCCGGCACGTTCCCCGCCAGGACGAGGTGCAGCACGGGGGGTCCTGCGGCGCGGCGACGGCGGCCGGACCCCGATGGATCGGGGCGCGGCTCGTCGAGGACCGCGAGTTCGCCGAGCTCGCTGTGGATCAGGGCGCTGAGCTCCGGGCTCGTCCAGCCCTCGGCGTTGCGCTCCATCAGCTCTGCGGCCGCCCGGCGACTGCACCCCGATGCGTGATGCACGGCGTCAACGGCCGCGGCGCCGATCGGATCGCCCGGGTCCACGAGGCGTCGCGTCGCCCGTCCGACGGCCGTCACCACGTCCGCCGCGCGGTGGGTGCGGCGCGCCGCGAGCGAGGCGGCCCGGACCCGATCCGCGACCCGGACAGCTTCCACCTCGGTGAGCTGCGGCACCCAGAACATTGCGCCCGCAACAGTCTGACCGTCGAGGCGGTTTTCCGGGTCGAAGTCGGCGGGAAGTCCCGGCAGCCACTCGGGGCCCGGCAGCTCGTCATCCCTCACGTTGTGCCTCCAGGAGCTCGGCAGTGGCGAGCGAACAGCCGCGCGGTGTCGAACCGGGCGTGCGGCCGAGCCATTCGACGGCCCCCCCGACCGCGCGGCCGCGATCCTCGGTCAGGACCGCAAGCACGCTGCCGACGTTCGCGAGATCGTAGTGGCACAGGATACCGACCTCGCCTTCCGGCCGCTCCTCCAGCGTCACGGGATCGACGACCCGGGAGCGCAGCCACGGGGGGCCCCGGTGGGCGAGGCGACCCAGTCCCCCGGCATACCGCTGGGACAGGAGCTCCGTCATCCCGAATTCGTTGACGGCGGCCTCCCCGGGGAGCCCGAGGCGGCCCAGAAGGTCACCCATCATGGCGTCCCGCTCGAGGCCGTCGCGTCCCTTGACCCCTCCGGTATCCATGATCCGCGAGCCGGCGGGCAGGTCGAGGCGCAGACCGGCCGTGGAGAGTCGACGGGTCCAATCGGCCAGCGCCAGGGTCGTGCCCAGGACGGCCAGCGGCTCGCCGTCGGCCACCGATTCCTCCAGTACCGCCCGGGCGCGATCCTCGGCGTCGGGCTCGTCCGGGGCGACGCGCGCGGAGCCCGGGGCGCCGAGGTCTTCGAGTAGCGCGTCGAACATCCAGGCCAGCGAAGAATCGCGCGTGGCCGCGAACGACGGGTGCAGCACGAGGAGGCGGCCGCGCGCTCGGCCATCGAGGACGGCGTGGCGGAACGGTCCCCGGAGCGCGGCCCGATACGTGGCGGGGCGACGAACGAGATGGGTGCCGCGCGAGGCGGTGCCCCCGGTCGTTCCGCTCGTCCGGAAGCGGAGCTCCGCGTCGGAGGGATCCCCGACGATCAGGTCGACGGCGCGGAAGGCAGCCGTGGGAACCGGGGGGATGCGGGTCCACGACGTCACCTCGTCGGGCGTGCCGTCCAGTGCGCGGCAGTAGCGCGCATACGGGCGATTGGCCGCGAACTGCAGGCGAAATATCTCGCTGGCGAACGTCTCGAAACGATCATCGGGCCAGGCCCGGGGATCCGTGTCCCAGGCCTCGAAGGCCGCTTCGAGCCGGTCAGCGAGCGCGGTGTGGGCGTCGGGAACCGGCATCTCTCGACGGGGGTCGGACGAGTCGTGCATGACGGAAGAATGCCGCCTCGCCGCGCCGGGGGACAAGGCGAAGCCGTCGGATGGAGGTGCTCGCCGCCGACGTCACGATCGGGATCAGCGGGACGTCAGCTTGCCGGCCAGCTCCGTCCCTTTACGATTCCACTTTACTTCCAGCGCGTCCTGCGACGCCAGGCTTTCGGCGACGAGGTGCCGGAACATGTTGATGTCCGGCGACTTATGACCGCCGACTTCCGTCACGACGTCGCCGCCGCGCAGCCCGAGGCGATGGGCCGGCGTGCCCGGCACCACCCGCAGAACCAGCAAACCCTCGTCCACGGCGAAGTTCTCCGCGAGCTCCGGGGTGAGCGCCCAGAACTCCGCCCCGGCCAGTCGCTGCTCCATCCCTTCCGGCAGACGCCGCCCGAACAGGCTGACCGCGGGAGGTGCCTTCGAGGGAACGACGTAGGCGTATCCCGCCGCGGCGCCGGGCGGCAGTTCGCCGCGCCGGGCCAGTTCGACCTGCCGCTTCACGACCGAATCGATGCGAGCCCGCGCCTCCACCAGGGTCTGGTTATGGACCCACTGGAGCCGATTCGCGAGCGGAGCATTCTCGATGATGAGTCGCTGGCGCGCTTCGCCGCTGGTTCCGTCCGTCGACCGCACCTCGATCTCCGTCTCGATCGTCTGCGGCCCGTCCGGCTGTTGCGCGAGCCTGCTCTTCAGGCCCCGAAGATGCTCTTCGAGCTCCGCGAGCTCGACGCGCTGGCCGTCCAGCGTCCGCAACTCCAGGTCTGCATCCCCCACGGTCACGCGGAGGTTGCCCTCGCCGTCTTCGCCGAACACCACGAAGCCGCCGGGGGAGGGCGCCACCTCGGGCGTCGGGGCGAGGTGGAACTCGGCCACGCCGCCGTCGTCGGAGCGCAGGCGGTACACGTGCACGTCCGACGGGGGCGTGGGAGCCGCCGTGCGCCAGGCCGTCCCGTTCATCTCGAACACCGCCGTCGCGGGCCGGGCGGTCGGGGTCACGCGAATCGCCTCGCGGCCACCCCCGCGGCCGAGCTCCAGCCGCACCGGTACGCCTTCCTCCAACTGCGCCATCCGGCGGCGTCCGGCCTGCGAGCGCAACGCGACGCCGTCGAGCGAGAGGAGGGTGTCGCCCGGTTCGATGCCGACTTCCGCGGCCGGCGTGCCGTCCACGACCGCCGCGACGACCGGCGCCGCCGGGCAGTCGCCTTCCACGCCCGTACCGATCTCACAACCGGGCTTCAGGAACACGCCGAGACGAGCATTGGGTGACTGGCGGCTGAAGAACCCCGAGACGCCGGAGGAGGACGACCGCCACTGCACCTGCGGGGCCGGGGCCGGCTCGTCGACGGTCTTCTGCTGCGCCGACGCGGCACGGGCCTGGGGCCCGAGAGCCACCGCACCGGCCAGCGCAAACGCGGCCAGCGCGGAGGATCCCGCTCTTCTCATCGTTCGGTCGATCCACATGGTCCACATGGTCAATACTCCATCGACGCCTGGCGGATGGTCTGATTCAGCTGACCGGCCACCGACGCGCGTTCGTCCACGACGTCGAACAGGAAGTCGTTCAGCGCCGGGTCCGCCGGCGCGTCCTGGAGCGCCTCGCGGGACGCTTCGATCAGCGCGTCGAGCCGAGTCAGTCGCTCCGCGGCGAGCGCGGGATCCGAGGCGATCTCCTCGGAGCTGGGCCCGGAGCTCCGCAAGGACCGGAGCTCGGCGACGGTCTGCAGATACTCCGGATACTCGGATGCCAGAAGCGCCGCGTCGCCCGAGGCGTCGGCCGGGAGGGGAAGGGGCCGCGCGCCGGCCGGATCCTCGGCCGCCAGCCGATCCGCCCCGCCGGCCCCCGACGATCCCGTCGGCGCCAGCAAACGGCCGACCCCGAGCCCGCCGAAGAACAGGACGATGATCGCGGCCGCCGTGAGCACGGGACTCCAGCGGCTGCCCATCCAGGCCGGCAGCGAGACCACCCGCCCCGTCTCCGTCCGCGGGCGCCCTGCGGCACCCGGAAGCGCGCTCCGGAGTCGTTCCCAGCCTCCCTTCGGCGCCGCCAGGTCAGGCAGCCCGGAAAGCGCCATTCGCATCCGGCTCATGCCCTCGAACTCGCTCGCGCAGTCCGAACACACGTCCAGATGCGCGAGGCCGCCGGCCACCGCGTCGGGCTCGTCCAGCAGAGCCGCGATCTGTTCACGTGTCAGATGCTCATCCATGATTTCCTGCTTCATTCTGCGTCTGCCGCGGCGTGAGCAGCTCTCTCATCCGGGCCCGCGCCTTGTGCAGCTGTGATTTCGATGTGCCGGCGGCGATGCCGAGCCGTTCGCCGATCTCCTCGTGCGTCAGCCCTTCGACGTCATGCAGGACGAGCACCGTGCGGTACCCTTCCGGCAGGGCGTCGAGCGCCCGGCTGAGCTGCCGCTGGTGGAGCACCGACTCGTCGGGCTCCTGCACCGGCAAGCGCAACTCGGGCGCCGTCTCCAGCTTCGACCGCCGTCCCTGCGAGCGCAGCCGATTCACGGCCGCATTCACGGCGAGACGATGCATCCACGTCGAAAACGCGGCATCGCCCCGAAACAGATGCAGCTTCTCGAAGCAGCGTATCCACGCGTCTTGAGACACGTCCTCCGCCAGGTGGTCGTCTCCGACCACCCGTCGTACGACGGAGTACACCCGGTCCGCGTGGGTCGCGTACAGCGTCCCCATCGCGGCCTGATCTCCGGCGCGCGCGGCTTCGATCAACTGTGCTTCGGACACCTCGTGCCTTTCGTGTTCGCCACTGATGGGACGACTGGGGCGCGGAGAGGGTTGCCCGGGCGATCCAGGCTCCCCGACACCACCAGGCGGGCCCTTCATTCGTCGAGCAACTCGAGGCCGGCCACCGCTCGCTCGCGAAGGCCGGCCGCCGCTCGGGCCCAGGCCTCTGCGTCGGCCTCCAGCTCCGCATCGGTCAGCTTGCTCCAGGCGAGCGACTCCATGTAGATCACGAGGAGCTCGTTCCGGGCGGTCTCGTCGAGCGTGACCATGCGGGCCCGCATCATCGGGGCGGGGAAGTCGTAGCCGGCGGCGGCGAGGATCTCGCCGACCGTGCGCGTGTCCGTCTCGTCGCGGACTTCGGCCTCGGAGTACGCCCCGAAACGCACGTCGGTGTGAAACGCGTACCCGTCGATGGAATCGGCAAACGGCAGGTTCGAATAGTCGTAGCGGACGGGGCTTTCGGGCGGGCGGCCCTCGAACTGGATCCAGTAAAAGCGCTGGACGGCGCCGTCGGTTACTTCCGCCAGCACGTGGATCTCGGCCTCCGCGGAGCCGAGCGAGATCGAACGGGCGCCCAGGTGCCGGAACGCCGGGTCGACCTCGATGGCCGCCGGTGGCCAGCGGTCGGAGCGCATCACGGTGTCCGCGATCAGCCCGCCCGGCCCGGCTCCGCGCAGGAACGCCCGCACCGCCGGCAGCACCACGTCGGGGCGATCGGCGATCGCGGGAGCGGTGACCTCTTTCAGGCCGGTCGTGAAGTCCCAGTCACCGAACGCCTGCGACGCCAGCTGGGCCGTGTACCGATAGTAGTAGCGCACGGCGTCCGGCGGAGCATCGCATGTCGTCCCCCGCCAGCGCCCGGAGTCGCCGCGCGCCTCGACCAGCTGCCGGCCGACCGATTCGTACTCCCGGCAGACCCCTACTGGATCCGTCGCGCTGCCGTCCAGCAGCGTGCCGAGCAGCTCGCCCGCACGTCGAGATCGCGCGGTGTCCGGGCTCGATGCGGCCGCCGTGGCGGCACGAGCCGCGGCCCGGCGCACGGGGCCGGTCACTCCGTGCAGCACGATGTGAGCGACGTGATCCGGATAGGCCTCCGCGTATCGGGCTACGAGGACAGACCCGAAGGAGTGGGGGAGGAAGCGCATGCGAGGGAGGTCAAAGTGGCGTCGCACGGCCTCGAGGTCCTCGACGAAGGAAGCCGCGTCCAGGGTGGCCGTGTCCGCCGGGAGGGTGGATCGCCCACCACCGCGTTGATCATAGAACACGAGCGTTAAGCTGTCGGCCAGCGGAGCGAAGTCAGGCAACACCGAGTTCATCCCGGCGCCCGGGCCTCCGTGGACCACGTCGACCGTGTCGGGAGCGTTTCCAAGCACACGGAAGTGGAGCGAGACACCGCCTGCGCCCGGCAGCATGCCTTCGGCCGACGGCGCGGTCTGCGCGGCCTGCACGACGCTGCCTTCCGCTGCCTCGCTCTGCGCGGTGCGCGCTTTGCAGGCCCCGGCGGCGACCGCCGCCAGCACCGGAAGCGCCCATCCGAACCGGGTTCTTGCCGTCGCGGTCGATCTCGCGTTCGTGCTCCCCATCTGCCCTCTCCCCGATCAGCTCAACGCAACGCCTCCGCCACCCGCCGGAGTCGCTCGTCAGCCTCGCGGCCGATCGGAACGACATCCGGATCGTCCGCGAATCCTCCCATCTCCATCATCTGCTGGGCGTCGATGATCCGCACGAGCGCGACGTCCCCGTCCCGCTCGACCGTCACGTTGCAGGGCAGCAGCAACCCGAGTTCGGGCCGCGCGCCGAGCGCTACGTGGGCCAGGGCGGGATTGCAGGCTCCGAGAATCGTGTACGGACGGAAGATCACGTTCAGTTTCTCGGCGAACTTCTCGTGGATGTCGACGCGGCTCAGCACGCCGAAGCCCTCGGCGGCGAGCGCTTCCGTCACCCGCTCGATCGCCGTCTCGTGATCGGTTTCCAGGCGAACGTCATGGCTCATCGTCGTCGTATTCATCGTTGACTCCGTCTCTCTTGTTCTGGCCGTCACTTCGTCGATCGGCTCGGTCGTCCGCCGGCGTGACCGTCTGGCCGCGTGCCGGCTCCCCGACGTCGACGGACTCGCCGTCGGCCAGGTAGTCGTGGAACGGTGCGGGTACCGATTCCGACTCGAAGAAGTCGGGCCCGGTCTGCAACTGATAGTGCAGGTGCGGCTCCGAAGAGTTCCCGCTGTTGCCGCAGGCGCCGACGCGCGCACCCGGCGCCACCCGGTCGCCGCGCTCGACCGTCGCGCTCCCGGTCTGGAGGTGGGCGAACAGGGAGTATTCCACGTTCCCGTGATCGATGACCACGTAGTTGCCGAGTTTCTGATCGGCGTTCATCTGGCCGGGCACGTTCTCCGGCACGTCATCGACGGCCCGGACGACCGTTCCGGCGGCCGGGGCGAGAATCGGCGCGCCCTCGCACCAGTAGTCCTCGTTCTCCTCTCCGGTCCCGGCATGGGTCGATCCCTCGCGCCGGATCACGAAGTCGTAGGCGTACCGCTGCAGCGCATTGGCCCGGTGGTAGTTGCCCTGGGTATTCCG
>Ga0210123_1000395_pt1 | contig 27716 bp, 27 predicted proteins | sample Muzzi_PWB_D2_FD_185535 | JGI IMG/M metagenome (GOLD analysis project Ga0210123, IMG submission 185535) | Wetland microbial communities from San Francisco Bay, California, USA, that impact long-term carbon sequestration - Muzzi_PWB_D2 (SPAdes) | ecosystem: Environmental > Aquatic > Marine >... | reverse complement strand
TAGAATCTTAAACATTTCACTTGACCCCTTGAATCCTTGAATCCCCGAATCCTTTCTTTTCAAATTTTTCGGCATTCGGCCGGTTCACCAGGTAGATGCCCGCACCCACCAAAACCATGGCCAGCAACAGACCACCAGTAATAGGTTCGTCGAGCAACAGTCCCCCTGCAAGAACGCCGAAAAGCGGTGTGAGAAATGTAAAGGATGCCAGGCGTGAAGGCGGATAGTGGCGGATAAGCCAAAACCAGGCCAGGTAAGTGATAAACGCCACCCAAATCGTTTGATAGACAATGCATCCGGCAATCAGGGGTGTCATGAGGACAATACCGGATTCACCCTTTACCAGAGACCCCACCGATAGGACCACCGCAGAGACGGCAAGCTGGTAAAGCAGGGTTTTGCTCGGTTTGATCCTCGACAGAGGGCACGCCTTGATCATGACTGTGGTGGCCCCCCATATAACGGCTGCTCCCACCAGCATACTGTCACCGACGAGCATTCGATGGGTAGGGTAACTCAGCGACTCCCCGAATGCAACGACGATACCCACAAAGGCACAGCACAAACCGATGATTTGAATCATCCGGAGGTTTTCACCGGGAATAAAGAGCTGGGCTCCCAGTGCCACGACAAACGGTGACGTATACAAAAAAATAACCGCGCGTGATGCATTGGTATATTCCAAACCCCAGTAGATAAGAATGAACTCTGCGGCAAAAAGAAGACCTGCCCCGATTCCCCACCACAAGGTGCCGTCCCTCTCCAGCAACGGTTCCCGGCGCACGGTCATCCAGAACCAGATGAAAATCGTGGCGCCCACCGACCGGATACCCGATTGCATCAACGGCGGAACACCGCTGATGGCCACTTTGATGGCCACCTGCTGCAGACCCCAGCTTGCGCACAGCACCACCAGCATCGCCATAGCGGTAAGGTCTAAGGTCTGATGATCTTTTGCCATATCATTTACCATATGAGTTCTGGGTTCAGCGTTCAGGTGTTTTTCCGACTGATGCGTCCACAAGCACGTGTGCCCCGGTTCGTCGGGTGGTTATAATGCCGGCCATGCAGACTAAAAAAGCCCCGACCCATGTCAGGTAATCCATTGTTTCTCCCCAGAATACCCAGCCAATGATGGTCGCGAATACGACATTTCCATAAGTTAACGGGCCCACCTGGGCTGCCGGTGCCATGCTGTATCCCTTGGTCAGAAAAAACTGTCCCACAGCGGCCAACAATCCAATGAGGATGAGCAACCACCATATTCCGGGCATAGGAGACCGCCATGACCATGATAAAGGACCTGCCGAAATCACTGTTGAAAAAATAGTGAAGTAAAACACGATTCGGATCGCCGGCTCTGAAAAAGACATCCGGCGAATGCTTACCATTGCCAGCGCGGCCAGAAAACCCCCCGCCAAAGCCACGAGCATCGCCGGTCGAAATATTCCGAATCCGGGCTTTAAAATCAGAACAATACCGACAAATCCGGCAATGATAGCCCATCTTGAACTGTATGTTACCTCCTCGCGTATCCACATATATGCAATCAATGGAATAAAAATCGGGGACGTGGAAAAAAGTAAGAAGGCTTCGGAGAGTCGCAGTTGGGCGATGGCATAAAAAAAACAATACATCGCCCCCAAACCCGACGCGCTTCGAAGCAAATGGAGTCGAAGGCAGGTTGTCTTGATGCCGCCGGAGGGTCGACTGTAAGCAAGCCATGGCAAGATAAATATGAGGGAGCAGACGTTTCGAAAGAAAACGACCATTTCGTTGTTAAGCGACGTAGAAACCACTTTCACCAGTGTCCCCACCATGGCAAACACAAACGAAGCGCCCAGTACGAACAGGGCGCCGGCAATGGGTTGATTACGGTACGTGTTTCCTGGAGTCATGGAATTGGTCTGATTTGTATGCAAGGTCTTCACACCTGATGTGTCTTGTTTATCAAATAATCCACTAACCCTGAAACTGCATCTTCGATATCGAGATAACAAAAGCGGTATGCGTCGTATTGAAGCCCGTATGGATCGGCAATACCCCTGTTTCGTGAGCCAAAGCGCGCAAAGCGTCGCATTAGATGCGTCTTGTCTGTGGCTTCGGGAAAGTCAGCGAGAAGTTCATCCTTGTGGGCTTTTTCCATTACCAAAATCAGCTCAGCCCAGTCCACCAGTTCTTGAGATAAACGTTTTGCCTTATGTCCGGTCAGATCAACGCCGTGTTCGACCGCAACCTTTTGTGCAAGGAAAGTGGCCGAGTTTCCCGGAAGAGCAAGCAATCCCGCAGATTCTGCATGAAAGCCTTTATACCCTTCTTGACATATCATCTTTGTAAAAAGCCCCTGAGCAAAAGGGCTTCGGCAAATATTGCCAATGCACACAAATAAGACGTTGGATATCTGTTTGTTCATGTTCATGATTGGAGGGTGTTTCGATTGGGCAACAGCCCGCTAAATGGTGAATGGATTGTTCGGGGTTCGGGTGCCAGGGCTAAATCTTTTGTTCTTTACTCGAGTTTCGCACCTTTAATTTTAAGCAACGCCAATAAAATGTGGCAGGCCGGGAAATTTATTAAAGGTAAAATTATATTTAAATACCCATAGCTTTGAGCACCTCGTTAATCTGTTCGGTTTTTATATAACCTTCTTCCCATAAGATTTGGCCGATGAGACGGTGATCGGAACCGTCCAAATTTTCGAGAATCTGAATCTTCATTGCCTCAATGAGATTTTCGAGAGTAATGAATCCCTTGTCTATGGCCACGGTGCCAAAACGTTTGTCAAGTATACCTTCAGACATTTCCTGCCTCCTTTGTTCAGGGCAGTTTGAGCAGCAGATTCAGCAACATAAGATCAGCGGATTTGAAAATTATGCCCTTTTGATAACAGAAATCCATACCAATCTGAAATATCCGGTTTAATTAAATAAAATTAATACACAATTGGTCTTTGATGGTCAAGATAAAATCGTTGGCCAAGTTTAAAGACCCTATTCTTCGGGCTCGGATAAATCTTTGCCGCTGTCTTGGTCCATCTCCATGGCGGTTTTAATTTTCTCGGCCGCTGTCTCATCTTGTCCCAAGGCCTTTAGTGCAATACCCCAGCCGTACCACGCTGATGGAAGCTGAGGATTGAGTTCCGCAGCTTTTTCAAATTTTTCTGCGGCCTTATCGAACTTTTTTAACTCGATCAGGGCCACTCCCAAACTGCACCACAAATCCGGATTTTCAGGGTCTTGTTTTAACACGAGTTCTAATTTCTCGACGGCCTCTTTGAATGGCAGCATACAGATTACCTCAACGGATCGTTCAGGGCTTGCCCTGTTCAATTTGCGATAGCACCCGTTTCACCCGTTGAATTCCGTTTATCGAATATTCTGAAAGCTTGATTCAACGGGTTGAAACGCATTTTACCGGGGTCTAAAGTCCCCTGTTTTTTTTAATTGCTCTCAATTATTTTATTTTATCGATAAATTCAACATAAAATTATTATCTCAACTTCCCCACCCTGTATTTTAAACAATGATCAGTACGGAACCTGAGTTACAACAATGTCAATAAATACGATACATCATGCCATATCAAGTATTGACAAAAGCATTAAGCTTGTGAATATGTATACTTAAACTTGTGCAAAAAAAGGATGGAATATTATGGCAAAAAAGACGATCGGCTTTGTTGGGCCAGATGGTAGAACCTGTATGTGTGCGTATACTGTATCGACAGTTGAGCAAGACCAGTTTATTGGCGCCATAATCAAAGGCATGACAGGTATGGGGCCGGTAATGGATGCCGTAAGGGGAGAAAAAAGTTGGGTCTTGAAAATATTCCCCGTCCCGGGAAAGTCACTTGAAGATTACAAGTCTGCCATTATATCTGCGTTTGAGAACAAGGAAATCGACTGTGTTGTCATTATGCCTGAAGATCTCATTTATGACGGCATCGTAGATGAACTCATCGATGCCGGTTATGGTGACCGGGTCATCGGCCTGACAAAGAAAGCGGCTTTTATAGAAGGAGATAAAGTCAAGGCAAAGATCTGGATGAAAAGGGCCGGTGTGCCTGTTGCACCGTTCGAGGTGACAGATGCGAAAGACCTGCAGGAAATCAAGGGGATTGTTACAAACTTCATACGCAACCACGGCGGCGCGGTTTTCAAGTATCCCTACAGCGCCGGCGGCAAAGGTTCCCGGCCTGTTTTCCGGATTGAAGACATCCTCGATGTGCGAAACATACTGCTGAAGGACTACAGCGAAAACTACAAGACACGGCACGGGGACAATAAATGGCCGCTGCTGATCGAAGCCTGGAAATCCGAAATCGAGATCAGCTTTACCGCCTTGATCGATAAAAAGGGCCACTTTTGCATTCTTCCCACAGCCATGGATTATCCCCTCCGATTTGAAGGGCCCCCGAGTCAGACCAACCCGGTTACAGGTGGAATGGGAGCCATCGGAATGCACCCCGCCGAAACACCCGACCTTATCAAGTTGGTGGGTGACAAAGTCATTCAGCCCTTTGTGGAGGAAATGAAGAAGGGGGCTATTCTCCGGCCGTGTATTCTCTACCCGGGCTGTCGCGTATCCATCGATCCTGAGACCGGAAAACCGGTTGATATTCTGGTCTATGAAATGAATATTCGTGCAGGTGAACCCGAGATGCAGGTTGTGGCACGCCGGCTAAAAAATCTGGGACAACTGATCGTTGCCGCCATCGATGGCAAACTCGATGTCATTGAGCCGGATGTGCGCAAGGATCAAATCTCTATCTGCCTCGCGCTGGTTACCGGACCCGGTGGGCCGCACGGGCAGAAGGGATATCCGGATTCGTATACAAAATATGAACCCGTGCTCATCAATTTCAAGAGCCTTGGAAAACGAGGTATTCTCCTTGTCCCATCAAACATGAGCTGGGATGAAAAAAAACAGCGGCTGATATCAGACGGCTCCCGGGTGTGCTATCTCAGCAAAAATGCCACGATCAAACCCGGGCAAAAAAGAGGAGAAGTCGCAGAAGCACTCAGGGCCTCACTCCTGCAGGCCTTTGACCATGCCCTTGTCAGGGTGGTCCCCCGTGAAGCAGAAGAAACTTTTGAGCCGGCGGAGATACTGTTCGAGCAGGGCAACATTGCCGAGGCTGAATTTAACAAAGCAAAGGCAGCTTTCGAAAAAGCCAATCGTCTTGATATCCGCCGTGACCCCGGCAGGATTTATGAAGAATGGGATGAACTTTTCCCGGATTGGCCGCTCACCGTATAACACCAATCTTAATGAGGAGAAAATGTCATGAAAGTGCTGGTCAGCGACAATCTGGGAGAGGCCGGTATCCGGATGTTCCAGGAAGAAGGGATTGAAGTGGATGTGAAGACCGGACTGGACCCCGAGGCGCTCAAAGGCATTATTCAGGAATATGACGCTCTCGTTATCCGGAGTGCCACAAAAGTAACTGAAGATCTTTTGGATGCCGCAACCCGTCTTAAGGTTGTGGGCCGCGCAGGAATCGGTCTTGACAATGTGGATATTCCGGCGGCGACCAAACGGGGGATCATTGTGATGAATACGCCGGGCGGCAACGTGATTACAACCGCCGAGCATGCCATCGGTATGATGATGGCGCTTTCGCGAAATGTGCCCGAAGGAACCTCATCGTTAAAGGCCGGACGCTGGGACAAGAAAAAACTGCAGGGAAGAGAAATATACAATAAAGTCCTCGGTGTTATCGGATATGGTAAAATCGGATCCATTGTCGCCGATCTCGCCCGCGGCCTGAAGATGAAGGTGATTGTTTACGATCCCAATGTAATGCCCGAGCAGATCGAAAAAGCCGGCTTTGAAAGTGTTTCCCTGGAAGAATTGTACCGCAGGTCCGATTACATTACGGTTCATGTACCCAAGTTCAAAGAAACCATCGGACTGCTGAACAAGGACGCCTTCGAACAGATGAAAGATGGGGTCATGATCATCAACTGCGCTCGAGGGGGAATTGTCGATGAAGATGCCCTTCATGCTGCCTTAAAGTCAGGGAAAGTTGCCGGTGCTGCACTGGATGTCTTTGAAAAAGAACCTCCTGGTATATGCCCCTTGATTGAGCATGAACGCCTGATTTGTACCCCCCATCTCGGTGCTTCAACCCAGGAAGCCCAGACAAAAGTGGCCGTGGATGTGGCCGGTCAGATCATTGAATATCTCAAGTACGGCACGATTATGAACGCCGTTAATGTCCCATCGGTCACCGGTGATCTTCTTAAAAAACTGAAGCCGTTGCTGACTTTGGCGGATCATATCGGCAGCCTTCAGACCCAGCTTATCCGGGGACCCATTGAAAAAGTGTCCATTGAATATGCCGGAGATTTCAAGGAACTCGATCTGTCACCGGTTACAACAGCGGTGTTGAGAGGCCTGTTGGCGCCCGTGGTGAAGGATGATGTCAATTTTGTCAACGCCCAGATCCTTGCAAAGGACAGAGGGATAAAGATTAAGGAAATCATCAGCGACACGGCCGAAGAATATATCAACCTGATTACCGTCCGCGTTTCGACGCCGAAAGTGACGAACACCGTTTCCGGAACCCTGTTCGGAAAGGATAAAATGCGGATCGTAAAGATTAACAATTTTCGGCTCGAACTTATCCCGGAAGGCCACCTGGCGCTGATATACACCCTTGTCAAGCCGGGGGCCATCGGAAGTTTCTCATCCCTTCTGGGGAATAAGAAAATCAGCATCGATCAAATGCATCTGGGCCGGGAAGAAACCGGAAAAATGAACATCATTTACCTCAAAACCAATGTGCGGATTTCCGATGCTGTTGTTGATCAGTTGCTTGAATTACCTTTGATTATATCGGTGACCAGACTCGAATTTGAAACATAGTAAGCGTCAGGGCCACAGGAGACAACCATGAAACTCAGGCGATCGACACTTTCCGTTCCCGGCCACATTGAAAAGATGCATGTGAAGGCGTCTCAACGAAACGTCGATGTGATCATGCTTGATCTGGAAGACAGCGTTCCCATGGAAGCCAAGGAGTCGGCCCGCGCCCGGATCATTCAATCTATCCAAACTCTGAACTGGCAGGGCACTGCCGTCACCGTTCGAATCAACGGACTGGACACCCCTTTCGGTTACCGTGATCTATTGGAGGTGGCAGAAGCATCCGGTCCGTTGATCGAGGCCGTGGTGGTGCCCAAGGTGAACCATTCCGGAGATATCCATTTTGTCTCCCGAATGCTTGACGGAATTGAAGCGGCAAAGAGATTCTCGAGCCGTATCAATATCGAAGCCATCATCGAAAGTGCCGAAGGTCTGGAACAGATCTCTCAGATCGCCAAAGCCAGCGACCGGTTGATTGCCCTGGTGTTCGGTATAGTGGATTATTCGGCCTCCATCGGCGCCCGGCTGGTATCGATTTCAGGACACGGTGAGAAAGAAGAAGAGATTTATCCCGGCCACCGGTGGAATTTTGAAATGAGCCGAATTGTTATGGCGGCCAAGGCTCACGGACTTTTGGCCATAGACGCACCCTACGGGAACTTCAAGGACCCAACGGGATTGCAGCGCAGTGCCGCCCTGGCCTGTGCCCTTGGATACGATGGGAAATGGGCCATTCATCCCGACCAGATCGATATCATCAACCAGGTTTTTTCTCCGTCAAAAGAAGATGTGGGCAGAGCCATAAAAGTTCTGGCCGCCCACAAGGAGGCCCAAGAAAAGGGGCTGGGTGCTGTGGCGGTTGAAGGGCGTATGGTGGATCAGGCCACTGTTCGGCTGGCCAAACAGCTCTATGAACAGGCCAAGTACCTCAAATTGCTTTAACCCGATCGTTGTACAAATAACACGTCGAGCATTGATATTAATTTTGAAACGTTCAGTTTAAGTTATATTATTCTCATCCTATGCGTCTTCTGTAACTTTTCCCACAGCTTCTCGATGATGACAAAAGCCGCACCACTCCCGTCAAGCTTGTCTTTACCTGAAACCGAAAGGCAGGACGCAAAAAGCTTGCCGTCAACATCATTTTTGAAGATTCTTTCTTGGATATAAATCCCCAGGCTCGAATTGAGAGATTCCAGGACTTCTTTTTTCATATTTGCAATGGTTAACCGATCTTTTAACGGTATATCGACGATGATCCGACTCACGGCTTCATCCACCGATAACGGTGCCGGCAAAGGTTCTTCATGCGTATCATCGTCTTCTTTCCGGTCCATCCACTGTCCGGTGGATGGGGACTTTACAAGCCCCAGCAAAACGGCCGCTTCAACAATATCCATGGTATCTTTATATATGGTGGAATCTTCACTGGTCCGTGAACCGTTTACATTCAAAACTTCAATGTCATTTTCTTTTATCCATACGTTGAGCCTGGATGCAGCCGTAAACTCCGATAATGTGTTTAAATCGATATGCAGGAATGGTTTGCCATGCTTTTTGGCCATTTTAAGGCAGTAATCTGCACCCCCTGAGAGTACACCATGTGTAATGATGACCGATCCATGGGAATCGATCACATTCTGCTCGATACGATCTTTGAAACTGGCTGTTGACATCTCTTTCAAGTGATATTTCGGCGGCAGAACCCCGCCCTGGGTTTTACGCCCTTTTTGAATCCAGCCTCCATGTGGGATTCCGTATTTTATGGCGACATCCAGCGCACCCTGATCCGCGCCGATCTGTCCGCCTGATATGATCTTTTGAATCATGATCGTCCTTTCTGCTGAATGCCATAGGTATTTTTCAATGTATGATGAAGGCCGCGCCTCGCCAATTATGGCTGCGTTTAAGACGACCGCATCCTGCGATTGATCTCCAGTCTTTCCAGGCTCATCCGAACCACCGCTTCGAGATGAGGCTTTTGGTCAAGATATTGGCTGAAAAAGGCGTCGACGCCTTTCGGACTTGATAAACCGGACACTGGAACGATCCCTGCAATTACCCGCTCGAACAGCAGGGGGTGCAGGGCTTCCAGTGATTCGACATGATCCGCAAACCACTGCCACATAGCGCCGGTGGCATATGGGTTTACCGCCGCCGCCGTCATGGGAATGAACCGGTTCCTCCCCGGAACCTTTTCCAGGGAGTACGCTAAAGCCTTTTTGATCAAGCCAAGGTCCCGGAAACACCCCAGGGCCGTGAGGATCTGAAGCCGCTCGTGTTCACTGTCGCAGGATTCTAACCGTCGGATGAGCCATTCCAGGATATCCGCCCCCCCCGTCAGAGCGCCGGCCATGAGCACGCTTTTTAAGATGTCCGGGTGGATTGTCTTGCCCTGAAGCAATGCCTTAAACTGATCGGCGGCAAACACAGCTGCCGGGTTCGACCCGTAAACCACGGCAGGCCAAAGAATCTGATCCCTGAGCAGGGAGGTGGTTGGGTTTTCATCAGGAACCGGGAGATATCCGATGGCCGAAAGTGTCTTTTCATGCATGGATCTTCCAAGAGTGCGAATCGCTTCCTGACGGGGACCGTCAAAGACCAGATGGGCCTGGAACAGGTTGTCTGCAATACTGCTCAAAGGGAGATAGGCGTCTTCATCGAGGTAGTTGTTTAAAAATGCCAAATAGTCGTCAATGCAAGTTCCACCGCATTGAACCTGGGCAAAAAGGTCGTATTGAAGGCCCCATCTGTCTTTAGGAGAAAGATCTTTACCTCCAATACGTTGGCCGATCGCCGCCAGATCCTCCGGCGTCCGGTAAGCTACCCTGTAAAATCCGGTCTGATCGGCGTTGATCTTGTAAGCAATACATGCAGCTCCCAGATCGACCCGGGTTGATGTTTCTTCCAGAAGTATTGAGATCGTCCTCGAATCGCCGGTTTCATAATAGGCGGTTAGGGTCACCGGAATTTTCCAGGTTTGATCGGATGTGTTTTCAAGATAGGTGAACCGCTTCTGGGTCAACGTGAGGTCGCGTCCGTTTCTTTGGGCCTGAACGAGGGGATGCCCGGGTTGTTCAATCCAGCTCTTCATCAGAGCGGTAACCGGCTTTCCGGATGCCTTTTCCAGAGCTTCCCAAAGATTGTGGCTGGCGGCGTTGGCGTATTCGAATGTCTTCAAGTACTGCTGCAATCCTTTCCTCAAATCGTTATTACCGATGTATCCCTGAACCACGCGCAAAATACTGCTCCCTTTGCTGTAAATGATCGGAGCTGTGCTGGTGTTGATGACCACGTGTTCACCGCCTGGAATTTCGATGGCACAGGTGTCGTTCAGACCGTCGCGTCCCATAGCCGGAGAGGTTTGTCCCAGCAGAAACTGGTCCCATACCTCCCATTTTGGATGAAAGTGGTCCACAACACCGTAGGCAAAATACGTGGCAAAACTCTCGTTCAGCCAGAGGTATTTCCAATCGGACGGCGTCACCAGATTGCCGAACCACTGGTGGGCGATTTCATGGGCAATGACGTTGCAGATACTCATTTCACCGGATTTGGAGGTCACTTCCGGATAATGAAGGATCAGGTTTTCTCTGAAGGTAATGGCCCCCCAGTTCTCCATGGCCCCGAATGCAAAATCCGGAACGGCAATCAAGTCCATCTTCGACAGTGCGTATGGGATTTGATAATAGGTTTCGCAAAACTCGAGAGCTTTCCGGCCGAATTCCAGCCCAAACCCACCGTTGGTATCCCGACCCGGCAAGGTCACAGACCTCACCCGTGGATCGGTTTCATGGTTTGTCAGGTGAAACTCGCCCACACCGAAAAACAGAAGATAGGTGGACATCTGCGGTGTGGTTTCAAACCGAACCTGCTTTCTCCCGCCTGCCAAAGGTTTTTCTTCCACTGCCTGCCCATTGGACAGGGCCACAAGATCGGCATCCACAATCATTTTAATGTCAAAGACCGCTTTTTGAGACGGATGGTCCATGCAGGGAAAGGCCCGGCGTGCGTCACTTTCCTGAAACTGAGTAACCGCAATGTATCGTTTCTGGCCGTTAGCTTCAAATGTGCTGCGATAAAATCCGGCCATCTTGTCGTTGATCCACCCTTGATAATCGATGGTCAAAAAGAACGTGCCAGACATGGTTTCGGGAAGGTCGATCTTAAGTTCCTCTTTTTCAGGATTTATCTGAAAAGTACATGGAATTTTTTTGTCATCGATCTGAATTTTACAGCTCCAGACAGCCAGTTCCAAAACATTCAACACCACCTGTTCCGCCGGTTGCCGGGATTGAAGTTCGATTTCAACCTGTCCGGAAAATCGGAAATGAACAAGATCGGGCTCCAGAAGAAGAGAGTAACGTTTGGGGTGGACAACATTCATGAGTACCTCCAAAATCGGAATAATTAAAGGTGTGAAATTTGAGTCTTTAGAAATTACTACGGGGTATTATTGACAGCCCTGCCCTTCCGCTGATGAATTTTCTCAAATGCCCCTTCAATGGCATGTTTTAATATTTCGATTTTAACCGGCTTGCAAAGATGACCATCAAATCCGACATCTTTGAGCTGATCCGGGTCAACTTCTGTTAAGAAGCCGGAAAAAGCATAGATAACAGCCGTTTTATTAATTTTCCTAATCTGTTTACACAGTTGAGTGCCGTCGATCTCCGGCATCATCAAATCTGTTATTATTAGCGGGAAATATTCTTTCCTTGCTATCTCTAAAGCTTCTTCGGCATTTTTAGCGAGTTCAACATCATATCCCAGCATCATTAGTATATCTTTTATCGTATCTCTTAGTAAGTCTTCATCATCCACAAAAAGTATTCTCTTCGAAAGTGCCGTCATTCGCTTTTCCCTTGTCAGCAAATTAAGTGGTGGATAACACCTTTGAAAAAGGGCGTGAAACCTGAGTTGTTATTTTATGAAACTTCCGAAGTTGAAACCTGGAGACTTCAAGTTTAAACTCGTCATTCAGTCTTTTCTTTTGCACGGATATGAACCACTTCTACCCCCATGTCCCAACACAATGCAAGAAATATTATCCATACCGCTCCCCATAAAAGGACAAAAGTATAAAATGGATAACAACGAGCAAACACGCTGAACATACCAAAATAAAACAATAATTTCATAATTCATCACCTCCGGCAAATAGAAAAAGCCCATCCTCTCAAGAAAAGAACGAGCTCTGGTGTTCAGCGTATCCATTTGTCGGGCAACCCTGCCACCCATGATCACCGGGCCGATGGCTTTGCGTCCCACTCTCTCGAGAGGTTTGCCTTTTTCACAACAATACTAATATCGGCAAAACATCTGTAAAAGTTTAGCCCCATTCCTTTAGCGCTCTTAACAATTAACCCCTTTTCCATTGATAAAGGTTTGAATTACTTGGATTCAATACTTTCACTTTGAATTTACTGAAATATGTGATATTATAACTTAATTTTTACTATTTCCGGTAAAGCGGATCAGGCTGGAATATTTTTTTATGGTGAAAAAGAGCATTACATACCCGTTACGTTTGCGGCAACTTATAGAAAAACAAACATAAATAGGTGCTATTATGAGCCGGATGGTCCTTGTAAAAACCATATTGACGATTTTTTTTATCGCCGCTTTTATCATGTCAGCTCCCATTAATTCTGTTTTTGCCGACACACGATATGTCTCTGATCGGATCATCATTTCTGTTCGCGATGGACAAGACCAGAATGCTGCTGTTTTAGGATACCTAGAGACAGCGGCTCCGGTAGAGATACTCGAGGAGAAAGGAGATTTTTTAAGGATTAGAACAGAAGACGGCATTGAAGGGTGGGTTCGAACACAATATATTGTTTCAGAAAAACCCAAGGCTCTGATTATCGATAATTTGAAAAATGAAATAGAGGCGTTAAAAAAGGAAATCAAAACTATTAAAAATGAGGAAGATTCTGCTTCCAATACGTTATCGGAATCAAAAAAAATGTACCAGGAAAAGATCAAAGAGTTAAAAGAAGAAGTAAATATAAATCAGAAATTTGCTGCAAAAGCAAAAAGTGACTTTATAGAGCTTAACAAAAAGTATACAACTCTTCTCAATAATTCAAAAAATACGGAAAAACTGATCAATGAAGTTGAAAAGTTGAAGAAATTAAATACCGAATTGAACACTGAAGTCAAAGGCCTTAGAAAATATCGGAAAAACCCTTTGAAATCGATTAAAATACAATCGTTTATTGCAGGAGCAGGGGTTTTGCTCCTTGGATTTATCCTTGGTGGATCAGCAAAAAAAAGAAAGAAAACCAGATTTATTTAACCCTAATCTCACGTTTTCCATCCTCAATGTTCAACCACATTAATACTCGTGGCAGGGGGTGTAATCTGTTCGGCGGTCTTTTTTTATTTTGGGTGCGCCGCTCGAATTAAAAGTAACCACATCTACACCATTTCAAGGGCACATGCCATGGAAACACCGCCGCCGCCGCAAAGAGTGGCCAGTCCCAGACTTTTACCCCGATGCTTCATGGCATACAACAACGTCACCATAATTCTGCATCCGGTTGATCCCACGGGATGTCCCAGGCCAATGCCCGACCCGTTGACATTGGTGATATCTCTGTTCAGGCCCAATTCCCGTTCACATCCGATATATTGTGCAGCAAAAGCTTCATTTACTTCAATGAGTTCGAAATCGCTCATTTCCAACCTGCTGTTTTTAAACAGGTTATTAACTGCAGGAATCGGTGAAAGCCCCATGACCGAAGGATGGCAGGCTCCCTTGCCAACAGCCCGTATTCTTGCCATGGGTGAGATCTGCAACGCTTTTGCTTTTTCGGCAGACATGATTACCATGCCAGAAGCACCGTCATTGATGCCACTGGAGTTACCGACGGTTACGGCCCCGATTTCGGGAAGAAATGCCGGTGGAAGCTTTTCAAGCTGATCCAGGGTCAGGCCGGGTCTGAAATGTTCATCTTTTTCAAAAATCAGCGGCGACTTTTTTCTCCGGGGCACTTCGACCGGGACGATCTCGGCCTTAAAAGATCCGTCCATTGTTGCCCGCTCGGCATTAGTGTGGCTTCTCAAGGCCACTTCATCCATCTCTTTTCTGCCGATACCCAGATGATGCGCAACAAATTCGGCGGTAATCCCCATAATATAAGGCTTGTCCAAAAAAAGCCCGGCAGGCGGTTCAGCTGTATCCAGCGGTCCGTCGTCGGCAAGGGGAATGATATGAGATCCGCAATAAAGCGCACGAATCATGGCATCCACAAAAATCTGATCCTGCAGACGGCACCCCCATCTTGCCCCGGGAACCGTGTACGGCACTCCGGACATGTGTTCGACTCCGCCGGCAAGCACAACATCGGCCATTCCCGCTTGGATCATTGCCATACCCGAAATAACGGCCTCCATGCCAGATATACACACACGGTTGATAGTAACGGCCGGGACGGTATTCGGTATCCCTGCCAACAAAGCGCCGACCCTGGCCACGTTTAATGCATCGCTGGGCTCCATGCAGCATCCGTAACGTACGTCATCTATAACCGAAGGGTCGATTCCTGCCCGTTTAACGGCTTCCCTCATGGATACACTTGCCAGTTCTGCGGCATTGCTGTGGCAGAGGGCGCCACCAAAGGCGCCAATGGGTGTCCGGCATGCAGATACAATGACAACGTCTTTCATGATATTTTTCCTTTTGTTATAATTTGATGAGCAAATTGAAAATTGAGGGGATAATATTTCAGGTTTTATCAAGTAAAAACTGTAAATTTTATTAAATTGAATATGTATCAGAGTCAAGGATATTTCACATCGACCCAAATGTGTCACTCGCTTCAAACTCAAGCTCCCACCCAATATTGCTAAAAGAACTGAGGTAGCCGACCCAAAGATATTTTTGGAGTTATGAAAATTCTTCGAATATATTCAGATTCTAACACAATCAAAAAAATGGTATATTTTTCCTTTTGTTTACGATCAATTGAGGTAATATATGATGAACCAAAATACCTATGACATGGTGATCATCATTATCTTCTTGAATTTTTGAAAAACAGAATTATCTTTGGCTAATTTCTATAAATAGAACGTATTGAAGGCTTCAGGTGGTGTTTCATTTATAATATAATTATATTGATAATTAACAGCTTGTTATACTCTATTACTTAATTAATAGATATAAGTTTATTTTTCATTATTTTGAAAGCACTGATAATCCAAAGCACTGATAATCCACTACCTGAACATATCTGAACACAAAATGAGGTTACCCCATGGGAAATCAGATCAAAACGACGGTTTTACTTACATTGATGACGGTGTTTTTCATGTTTATCGGAAACCTGCTGGGAGGACGACAGGGATTGATTATTGCGTTTTTCTTTGCAGCAGGCATGAACATTTTCAGTTACTGGTATTCTGACAAAATCGTTCTTCGCATGTACAAAGCCCGAGAAGCAACTCCCGGCCAGGCTCCCGAACTTTACGGTCTTGTCCAGGATCTTGCAAGCAGGGCCGGTCTTCCCACACCCAGAGTCTACATCATCCCTCAGGAGTCTCCCAATGCATTTGCAACCGGTAGAAACCCGGAAAATGCCGTTGTTGCGGTAACAGAGGGTTTGCTCAAGATCATGAATCGCGAAGAGCTTGCCGGCGTTCTGGCGCATGAACTGGCCCATGTTAAAAACCGGGACATCCTCATCGGTTCAATTGCCGCAACCATGGCCGGCGCTATTATGATGCTGGCGAGCATTGCCCGATGGTCGGCTATTTTTGGCGTTGGAAGCGACGATAATGAAGGCATGGGTGGGTTTGGGCTGATCATCATGTCCATCCTTGCTCCCATTGCAGCCGTTCTCATACAAACAGCCATATCCCGATCCCGGGAATACATGGCAGATAGTTCGGGTGCACGTTTTGCACAAAATAACGAAGGGTTGGCTCGGGCACTTGAAAAGCTGGGAGCTTACTCCCGCAAACGTCCCATGGATGCCAATCCATCTACCGCCCACATGTTCATCGTCAATCCTCTTTCCGGTCAAAAAATGATGAGTCTGTTCTCGACCCATCCGCCCCTAAATGATCGAATTGCCAGGTTAAGAGGCTTTCAAGCGCCGAAAGACGCTTCAGGTCATGGTGGAGGCATGAATCTGGACCAGGGCAAAGCGTTCTGGGATCGTCTTTCCAGATAATTCAGGGGTCGGGGGGTTCTTCTAAATCATCGCTGCATGGATAATCTTTTTTAAACCGCATGAACTCGTGGTAAAGAATCGTAAAGAAAGAACAGGAAACTATCTTTGAAATATCAGTAGGTTGGTTACATTATTTTAAAATTATTTTTAAGATACTATTTCAGCATGCGCCTGTTCTTTCTAACGATTCCTAGACCACTCAAACAGCATCCGATTTAAAAAAGATCATCCATTCCGCTCTCCGAGGTGGAGGCTAATGCTCATGGATTTAAAAGAAAAACTCCCTGAGGGCCCACTTAATTATATTTAAAAACTCACCGATCCCTCGAATTTGCAATCTTCTAATCATATGTCGAACCTGCCCAATAATGGCCATATCACTGCCAATTATTGTCCTCCGACATAGTTTTTATATTTTTTATTATCATATAATCTATTGTTATCTATGTATTTTACTCATCAATAGAAGAATAAAATACATTACCTCGCATGGTTTTTGCACTATTTTAGCCACTCGTGGTTTGCACCTTTTTGAGGCATGGGTAAAATGGAGATATATGATTATGAAAAAGATGCATTTGAAATTCTGTATGTTCCTTTTTTTCTTGTTTAGCTACTTTTTTTCCCCTTCGGCTCTTTATGGTGACAACGGTCTCTTTCCAGTTTATCCCAGCATAGAACCTAATGTAAAATTCTGGACCAAGATTTACTCAGAATACTCAACAGATCAGGGCGTTCTCCATGACAGCCAAAATTTGGATATTATCTACGAGGTGGTCGAACTTAGACGCGGCGCAAAAACAATCAACGAAAAACGGATTCAAAAAGCCAAGAACAAATATATAACTATTTTAAGAAAATTGGCCCAAAATCCTACTGTTTCTGATGTTGAAACCATGCGGGTTGCAGCCCTGTTTGGTAAGCATGCGAATCCGGCCACTTTCCAAAAGGCAATATATCGAATCCGCTGTCAAATTGGTCAAAAGGACAGCTTTCGCTATGGGATTATTCGTTCCGGTGCTTTTATGGACCAGATCAAGATTATTTTTCTTTCTTACGGATTACCGTTAGATCTTATCTATATAGCCCATGTAGAATCATCTTTTAATCTCAAAGCCTACAGCAAACTCGGTGCCGCAGGTATCTGGCAATTTGTTCGCGAGGCTGGCAAAAATTTTATGACAGTAGGCTATGCCATAGATGAAAGGTGGGATCCCATTCGATCATCCGAAGCAGCGGCGCAGTTACTGAAGCACTCCTATGAAAAGTTCGGAAACTGGCCGTTGGCCATTACGGCATACAATCACGGAATTTCGGGGATGTTAAGCGCAACATGGACCAAAGGCGGTTACGAAGAGATCTTTAACCATTACAAAAGCAAAATTTTTCGATTTGCGTCAAGAAATTATTATTCGGAGTTTTTGGCTGCACGGGAAGTCGCAGCCAATTATGAAAAATACTTTGGCAAAATAACACCGGATACACCTGTTGAGTGCCGAAATATCATACTGGCCGGATATGCGTCCGTTAAAGACCTGTGCGAATATTTCGGCGTGAACATGGCAACCCTTCGCAAGTACAATCCCTCTTTGCGAACCCCGGTTTTTATGGAACAAAAGTATGTCCCCATAGGATATTCTTTACGACTCCCGTCAGATGCGGTGCAAAACCGAATGGGAGCGTCCTTGGAATTGCCCTTGAGCATGTATAAACATCATCAGAAATCAAGCCGTATTTATCGTGTGAAAAAAGGCGATAACATCTCAAAAATTGCACAGATGCACGGAATCAGCGTATCCGATCTGATCATCGCCAACAAGATCAACTCAAAAGGTGTCATTTATGTCAATCAACATTTGCGGCTGCCGTTGCCCGGTGAAGTAACGGATATGTCTAAAACACCAGACATTTCCTTTGCTGAAGTCGGTCAACAAAGGACACAACCCCAGGGGATGGCGACTTTACGGTCGTCTTCCGCATACGAGACCACGACCCCTGCAGCGTCTGAATTGGAAGCCGATCCGGTTATCGTAGCGGGCAACCTGGAGGTTGAGCAGGTGATGATAGAAAAAAACAAACCCGTGGGAATCATCCAGGTTGAAATTGAGGAGACCCTGGGGCACTTTGCAGAATGGCTCGAAATTCCAACCAAAAATATTCGAAGATTGAATGGATTCCCCTACAGCAAAACATTGCCGTTACTCATGAACGTGAAAATTCCACTTGATAAGATTTCAAAAGAACAATTTGAAGAAACGCGATTTGAATACCACAAAAAGATCCAGGAGGATTTTTTCAGTTTCTATGAAATCGAATCCGAACAATTATATCAGCTCAAAAAAGGCGACAATGTCTGGACCCTTTGCAATGATAAATTTGAAATGCCGGTTTGGCTCCTTAAACTATATAATCCAAAAGTCGACTTCAATGATTTGAGATGGTCACAAAAACTCATCATTCCGGTGATCAAAGAGATCACTCATAATGCAACAGATATTGTTCATGGGTCTCCGACAGTTCCTTCGGAGAGTCTTGAAGACGATGCGGTTATCGACAAATCCTGGGCCAATTCTTATTATCCTTTGATTTTCATCGCCCTGATCATCGTCTTTATTATACACATGAAACCTCATGCGCCGAATTTTCGGCAGCAATTCAAAACCGTGTTTGCTTTTATCCGGTGATTGTACGGTTATAAAAAAACTGATGAAAAAGGGTGTATTATCGTTAAGAGATAATAAAGTAAAGAGGCTGAAGTCGATGTTAAGATAGAAACAGAATAATAGCTCTCGGTAGAATAGTTTGGCATTACAACTTTCGGATGTCTTTCGGGTGTATCTGATAGCATGATACCTCCTGCAAATTTTGATGGTTTCGCGAAAGTCAAAACGGCTGTGTTAAAAATGATTCGTTGATTTACACGACTGTTGAATAAGTTTGGCTACCAAACCTGTCCAACCGGTCTGATGGCCAGCACCCAGGCCGGCGCCGTTATCACCGTGGAAGTATTCGTTAAAAAGTATTAAGTCCCGCCAATGTGGATCATTCTGGAACAGTTCCTGACCGCCATAAATCGGCCGCTCATCATTGCCGTTTCGCATGAAGAGTCTTACCAATCTTAATGATAGATCAGTGGCCACCTCGCCGAGCGTCATTTCATGGCCGGACCCCGTTGGGCACTCCACCTTCAAGCTATCCCCGTAATAGTGGTGAAACTTCTGCAAAGATTCAATCAGCAGGTAATTGATGGGAAACCAGACAGGACCTCGCCAGTTGGAATTGCCGCCGAAGAGACCACTTTCCGATTCGGCCGGCTGGTAGCTGATCGTATGGGGCTGCCCATCAACATAAAAAGTATAGGGATGCGCTTTATGAAATTTTGACAGTGATCTTATTCCATATTCGGAAAGAAATTCATTTTCATCCAGCATTGGCCTGAGAATCCTTACCAGCCGATCGTGATTGACAATCGAAAGAAGTCGCCGGGAGTTTTCTCCCGGATGTTTTACGCAGGCGACATTACCGCTGTCGCGCAGATAAATGCGATTTTTAAAAAACCAGTTCAACCGCCGCTTAAAAACCGGCAGCCTTTCAACCAGATCATTTTCCAGGGTTTCAACAGCAAGTAAGGGCATTAACCCCACAAGGGAGCGCACCTTAAGGGGAATGACTTTGCCGTCGGGCAAATGAATGGCGTCGTAAAAAAACCCGTCTTCCTCGTTCCAAAGACTCAAACCGCCGCGGTAATCACCGGTCATGGCCCGGGCAATGCGAAGGAAGTGCTCAAAAAATTTGCTTGCGCTATTCTGGTAAACCGGGTTTTTACTCGCCAGCTCGAGCGCAATTTTTAACATGACCAGGCAGTAAAATCCCATCCAGGCGGTGCCGTCCGACTGATCGATGTGTCCGCCGGTGGGCAGAGGAGCGCTGCGGTCAAAGACACTGATGTTGTCCAGACCCAGAAAGCCACCTTGAAAGACATTCTTGCCTTCGTCATCTTTCTTGTTTACCCACCAGGTGAAGTTTAACAAAAGCTTGTGGAAAATGCTTTCCAGAAAGTCAGGGTCAGCCTCCCCCTGCTGTTTGGCGTCGATCTTGTAAGTTCGCCAGGCAGCCCAGGCATGAACCGGCGGATTGACATCGCTAAAGCTCCATTCATACGCAGGCAGCTGGCCGTTGGGGTGCATATACCACTCACGGGCCATCAACTCCAATTGGCGCTTGCTGAAATCGGCGTCAACCAGGGCCAGCGGTATGCAGTGAAATGCCAAATCCCAGCCGGCATACCAGGGATACTCCCACTTGTCCGGCATGGAAATGATGTCAAAATTATTGAGATGCTCCCAGCTGCGGTTGCGCCCATTTGCACGAAACTCTGGGGGCGGCTGCATACCCGGATCGCCTGCAAGCCACTGCTCGATGTTATAGTAAAAAAACTGTTTGGACCACAGAAGACCTGCAAAGGCCTGACGTTGTATCCGTGTTTCGTCTTCATTCAGCCCCGACTTTTGGACGGCGGCATAAAATTCGTCGGCTTCTGCCAGGCGCTGCTTAAAGATTTGATCGAAGTCTTCAAACGCTGATCCGTGAGATGTATTCGAAAGACGCAGCCGCATGATCCGTGAGTTGCCCGGAAGAATTTTTTCATGGAATAAAGCGGCAGCCTTTGTCCCCTTGTGGTCGGGATTTACTGCCTCGGTTTGACCGTTGATCAGATAACGGTGAAACGCGTCCTTGACGTAAGGATTGTCGTTGGGTTCTCCGTAAATCCGGGCTTTATTGGTTTCATTTTCCGTAAAAAGCAGATCCCTGGGGTTTTCAGCGTAAAGATAATATTTGCCTGCTACCGGATGTTCTGTCCCTACAATGGTCACACCCGGCAGTCCCTTGATCTCCTTAATACGGGGTTTCTCTGAAACCTCCCCCATTGGACCGGCATCATACCCCCAACTCCAGGTATTGCGCAGCCAGATGGTGGGAAGAACAAAACAGTCGGCGGCTTCCGGTCCGCGGTTTGTTAAGGTGATTTTAATTAAAATGTCATCCGGGTTTGCTTTGGCATACTCTGCCAAAACATCGAAATAGCGATTTTCCCTGAACACGCCGGTATCGACCAGTTCGTACTCTGAATCAAACATCTCGCGCCGATTGTTTTCCGCTACAAGACTGGCATAAGGAAATTCTGATTGCGGGTATTTATAAAGCATCTTCATGTAACTGTGCGTGGGTGTGCTATCGAGGTAGAAATAAGATTCTTTAACATCTTCACCGTGATTGCCTTCGGAACCGCTCAGGCCAAACATGCGTTCTTTTAAGATGGGGTCTTTTCCGTTCCATAAAGCCAGAGCAAAGCAAAGATATTGATGCCGGTCGGATATCCCCGCAATGCCGTCTTCTCCCCAGCGATAGGCTTTGCTGCGTGCATGATCATGGGGAAGATAGTCCCAGGCGTTGCCATCTTCACTGTAATCTTCCCGTACTGTTCCCCATGCACGCTCGCTGAGATAGGGTCCCCATTTTTTCCAATTTAATTTACGCTTTCGGTATTCAACAAGTCGGTTGTGTTCAGCGGTTATCTTCATAATCTCTTTCCTCTCGATAAAGTAAATACGAGATAAAAATTCCTTAATCCGTATTTCAGTCGTAAAACAAGCTGTTTCCTTACACATAAAATTTAATAAGATCGACTCCTTGATAAATTTTGGTTTCGCAAAACAAATAGAATTTTTCTATACTATTTTTTCAGTTCTTTTTGATATATTTATTTGTTATTTATCTGTCAATTTGCTAAGTTATTAATTTACTAAATTTATTAATCACCGCTAAGCTTATGGAAAACTTGAAAATATGCAATTATTTTTTTTTTAATCTTTTTATTGATTCTGTGATATCGAATACATATGACACAAATAGCAGAAGAAATTTCAATTACAGATCCTAACTTTGACCCGGAGACTTGGTTCGATCAATATGGAGATTATCTGTACCGGTTTGCACTGGCACGTATCAGAGATCAAGCTGTGGCTGAAGACTTGGTGCAGGAGACCTTCCTGGCTGCCCTGCATGGACGCAATAGTTTCAAAGGCCGCTCCACTGTCAAGACTTGGCTTTCAGCCATTCTCAAGCACAAGATTGTTGACTATCTTAGGAAAAAGAGTCGAGAACAAGTTATAAACGATCCTGATAGGATAAACGAAACCGTTGACGGATTTTTTCATAAGGATGGAAGCTGGAAAGTCCGGCCGGGAAACTGGAACCTGGACCCTTCGAAAATACATGAACAGCATGAATTTATGGATACGCTTTTTAAATGTCTATCAGAACTTCCCGACCGGTTGTCCAAAGCGTTCATTCTAAGGGAAATGGAAGGTTATAGCGCAAAAGAAATTTGTAATGTTTTGCAGGTTTCATCGACTAACAGTTGGGTGATGCTCCACAGAGCAAGAATGTTTCTCAGGCGTTGCCTTGAAATTTTTTGGTTTAATAAAACAAAGGAAGAACGCAGATAATGTCTCATTGGATGTTTAATTGTAAAGAAGTATCTCGTCGGGTATCCGAATCAATAGACCACGACCTGCCGCTTTATCCACGCATGCTGATTCGGATTCATCTTTTGATATGCAGGTATTGTGCTCGTTTTCGTCGGCAGATTATGATGTTAAGGGAACTCTGCCGAAATCGACAACTGGATGAAAACTCTATAGACCCTTCTGTTGTTCTGCCTCCGGATGCCCGCGAACGGATACGACAAACCTTGAAGTCGTCGTCAATATAACCGGAAAACGAAACCGGTCTATCTATTGTTGATAGCAACTTTAGTTTTAACCTCCCATGGTCGGATCGATTGTTTGGAACATACCGATCCCAGTCAATGAAGGGTCATGAACAGGTGACCATCGGCCTGAGATAGTTCCGTGATCCGACACGCCTCACCCTTCCGTGTATGCTTGCTTTGCCTTTCGTAAGTAGAACCGATAGTTTTCCCGTTGGTAGAAGCTGTAACAAAAGCGATGATTAGGACGGCAGATGATGCAGTCGTGTGTTCTTAGAAACGTCCTATATCGGAGATCTCCAAGATTGCTTCAATACCAAGACCCCAACTGCGGCGCCCGCTGGTAACGTCTGAGACCTGAAATATATAAGGCATCATAAATTGCATATAAGGATTTATTATTTTTTCCGACGAAATAATAAAATTTTCTTTTAAAGTCTGAAAAGTTCATCCTAATGTTCGTGATGAAAAGATAGTTATACCTGCTAAACCACCTCTTTCTCTTCGAATGCTGCTTGTAGCAGGTGATTCTGAAAAAACCAATAAGACGGTTCAGTTCAATTCAATTGGCGAGTTGAATGTAATTGAAACCGGGCCAGGTGACGGCACCGTATTGCGCAGCAGCGCACTGGGGGATGAACGCTTGATGGACTCCCAATCCAGCAGGTTAATATCTCCGATACAATGGAGTCAGGTTCTTTTTCTATTTTCCAATCACCTTGATCTTACAAAGCACCCCGTCTTTACAGATAATCTTTTATATTTTTTATTAGAAAACCAGAAAAAGTAAATTTCACATTTTTATAGTGGAGTTAGGCACAGTCTTTAACCCTATTTTTGCTCAACTCTTCCGTATCTCCAAGTAGCCAATGCGATCAGTGTCCCGGCTTTGGTTTTATTGTAAAATCTTTCTGGTGGAAAGATGTAATTCATTTGGCTTTTATGTAAGGTATTCATGTTTGAAACGACTATATTTCAACTGATATGGAGTCGAATATCGATCAGACATTAACCGATTGCACACGAACAATTCCCCATCGTGCGCATTTCGTTCAATTAGAGTTTCAGTAATTTAACAAAAAAGGAGAAAGATCATGAATACAAAAAACATTATAATACTGGCAACCGTCTTTGGTATGCTGACTTTTGGCACCCTTTCCTGGGCAACAGTGGATCTAACGTTAATGGCTGCCAAAACTCATCCAAACGCAACTGGAACAGCCACTTTTAGCGAGGACGGCCTGACTATCCACGCCAAAGGTCTTAACCCCGGCAAAGTCTATACGGTCTGGTTTGTAAATATGAAACCCAAAAAACATGAGATAGGAGCAGGCAACCCGCCGTATATGTTTAAAACAGATTCCAATGGAAATGGCACATATGAAACTCACCTTTCCGAATTACCATTTGGAAAGTGGGCTGTGCTTATGATAGTACTTCATCCTACCGGCGATCCGATGGATATGAAAAACATGGTGGGTGCACTATCAGCTAAGATTCCGGAAAACAGATAAACCGGATCAGCTTTCACGATATGCTGAATTTCGACAGATGATTCGATACACTCGTTAGTTGATTATGACTGAAGCCCGGCACCTATCCATGCCGGGCTTTAAACTAAAATAAATAACTATATCCGAATCCGACAAATTAAGCAAAGCCAGAGGAATGTTATATGAAATACCAAAGCGAATAAGGCCCCCTGCCCCCCTTCTGATTTTTCCGGAAACCCGAATGAAAGGAGATAATTCTGAAAAACTTTTAATTTAGACGGTGATGTATATCACCAGAACCCTGAAGGCGCAGCCACTAATGGCTTGCGCCTTTTTTGTTTCTTAACTCTTTAAACAAAATGGAGGAATCAAAATGAACCGTGAGCTACTGGAAAAGCCGTTTGATCCAGATCAGATCAAACAACGCGAAGGGGATTTTGGAAAGATGCCGGATTGTGTGGAAGGTCATTCGATTGTTCAAAGGTTAAACGACGCATTTGTTATGGAAACTGGCGATTTTATCGGAAATCAGTAGCAAAAAAACTACAAGGTCGAGTATGATGACTTCATAAAACTGTTGATACTAAATGAAGGATATACCGGTGGGAATTTTTGTTATTCCCAAAATCGTTTATTCGCAAAAGCTCTTCCAGATCCGGATTTAAGATATTTCTCAATTCAACCGCCTTTGATTCATTTAATAACCCAATATATGTTACGAGCCTCCATGGTTTAAACTTAGACGTATGGGGTGATCTATCTTCGTTATGGGCTTTCAGACGGTCAGAGATATCTGAAGTGATGCCGATGTAACGTTGGTTCGGATTATGGAGAATAAGAAGATTGTTAATAGAGATGGATGGACCGATCGGAATTAACAAGCAAATTCCTTAATTCAATACAAGTCAATCTTTGAATATTCTTGAAATACTTTGATGGCAAGATCTTGCCACTTAATTTTTTTCAATTCAACAGATAAAGCAAAAGGATCTTCGTTTTTCATCTCAGTGAATTGCTCTTTTAATAGATTTTCGATATCGCCCATTGCATTGAGCAAATGCTTTGATACTGTCTGAGATAACATTACATTGACTGTATAATCTTTCTTGATCCATTCTAATAACTTGTAGCTGTCATTATTTTTAGTCAATTTGATTTCCTATTTATTATAGATTAATATCAGAAATCCGTTTTCCTATTTTAATTCTAATTAAGGCCATATAATTAAATATCGGTCAAAAATAGGATTTTCTTAACCTGACATCAGAAAAATATGATATCTGCATATCTATAGTTATAATGTATAAAGAAATTTTCCCACCCCAAGTTCTTCCCTAATAATATATTCAACCTTTTGGTTGACAATAGATGGCTCGTGATTATATTCAACCCTATGGTTGAATATAAGAACGATAAAATTCTAACTAAAATACTTAAAGCGGTGAGTGATACAACACGTCGCTCTCTCTTAACGCAACTCTGCCAGCAAGGCGCCAGTCGTGTCACAGACATAGCTGACCGCTATGATATGTCACTTAACGCTATATCCAAGCATATAAAAGTGTTGGAAAAAGCAGGACTCGTGACACGGAAGACCATCGGCAGAACCCATTGGATTGAACCGAGAATAGAACGAGTTAGATTGGCGGAAAATTGGTTCAAAGAACTTAAATCGATCTGGGAATTGCGTTTAGAAAAACTCGATGAAATAATGAAAAACGGAGGTACTTAAAATGACTGATCTTACAGTAAATATAGAAAAAATTATCAATGCCCCCATCGAAAAAGTATTCGATGCGTGGTTAAACCCAAAAATGTTGTCAAAATTTATGATGGGAATGCCAGGTATGGCTGAGACTGATGTAGAAATCGATGCACGCGAAGGAGGTCACTTCACATTTATTATGCATCTTGGTGATGAAAAAATACCGCACACAGGTAAGTATTTGGAAATCAGTCGCCCTGATAAGCTGGTTTTTACTTGGGAATCTCAATACTCAATTGTTGATAACAGCACGGTGACTTTAAATTTCACTAAGATAGATGATAATAAAACCAATATTTCGCTATCTCATGTTAAGTTTATCGATGAAGAAGCACGCTCAGCACATGAAGGTGGCTGGGGATACATATTAGATAAACTGAATGAAATCATGAGTTAACCCATGACAACCAATTGACCTTAACGCCAGTACAACGAAGTAAATCATTGTCCAAACAACACATACCAACCGCGTCAAGTTGGATTGCCACAAGCTGCCCCGGTTCACTAGGTAGCTTGTGGCGGCCTGCTGCCCTATCCGTTAACTCCTCAATCATGGATCCCATCCCTGAAGCTTTAAAGAGATGATCCGTCACCAGGTGCCGGAAAGAACGAGGGTGTTTCTTAGGATCGGTAAGTTTGATGGTTGCCCTCAGATAATATGAGAACCTCTTCACGAACTCGGCTACTGCCTTTATAGGATTGGTCTGGAAACTGGCAATTTTATCGGAAAAAAGTAGAAAAAAATAACAAGGTCAAGTGGGATTACTTCATAAAACTGTTGATACTAAACGAAGGATATACCGGTGGGAATTTTTGTTATTCCCAAAGTCTTTTATTCGCAAAAGCTCTTCCAGATCCGGATTTAAGAAGTTTCTCGAATTCAACCGCTTTTGATTCATTTAAAAACCCAATATATGTTACGAGCCTCCATGGTTCAAACTTAGACGTATGGGGTGATCTACCTTCGTTATGGGCTTTCAGACGATCAGAGATATCTGAAGTGATGCCGATGTAACGTTGATTCGGATTACGGATGCTTTGTAGAAGGTATACGTATTTCACAAAATAAATTGGAAAAAAGAAGGGTTATCTTGTAAATGGTGTTAAAAAGGATCGCTTGTAAGCCTACGCATATATCGTATTTTTTTAGCCGGAATCTAAAAGATGTTGCCCGCCTTCGCGTAAAGCTGCGGCGCGCAGACTTCGCTTTGTTGAATTACTCATGGTTTACCAGACGAAGCTTTAGCGAAGTCTGGAGGCGGCGGCGGGAGTCAACCTGTAACACTGTTTTTGTACAAATTTACGACAAAGAATATCGCCATTATCCGCCTGTTATCATTCAGCTACTTTATGCACCTGCGACATGATTTGTGACATTGATTTTGTACAAAGAATTATGTCACTGTGACACTGTTTTTGTACAAAATTTGTGACAAAAAATAAAGTACAATTCTTTTATGCTATTCTTAAAAATATTACAATCAACAAAATCATCATAAACGTTTCAATCTCACCTGCCCTTTAACCAAATCTGATATGACATGAATTTTCAATCAGCTATTTTTTGACTCATGCTTACCAACCTCTCAGATATTTATGTGACCATACCGATCATTTGATAATATTAAGGAT